>Ga0210400_10001358_pt1 | contig 24389 bp, 17 predicted proteins | sample IncBWH26MmetaG_FD_155456 | JGI IMG/M metagenome (GOLD analysis project Ga0210400, IMG submission 155456) | Forest soil microbial communities from Barre Woods Harvard Forest LTER site, Petersham, Massachusetts, United States - Inc-BW-H-26-M | ecosystem: Environmental > Terrestrial > Soil >...
CCTGCACGATCTGCCACTTCTCTTCCGGGGATCGATCTACGCGTGGTTTCCTGCCCATGTTGCCTCCTGTTTTGGAGGCCCTGATCTTACCTAACTGAGGTGTCCAGTTTTAGAGGGGAGCACTACAGATGTAAACCTGACGAACCAAATCAAATCGTTTATCGGATAAGCGGACTGCACTTAGGTCCCTGAACTCTTTTTTCCAGTAATAGAGTTGGTAAAGCGGCTGAATTGTGGGATACGCAGCCGCAAAAGCGGCTCGGACCATTCCAATTTCTTTCCACAATCGCAGGGCATGGCCTCTTAAGACAAAATCGCTTGCAAGCATTGAGTATAGCTTCGGAGACAAAGATTCTGCGTAGGTCAATCTTTGCAAAACCCTGTCATATTGACTTCGGGTATTTACGGTGAATTTGGAAAAACCGGCATGAAGGGCGTTATCCAAGTCAACGAGTCGGCTTCTGGGTGTTTGATGCTCAACTGTTGGTGACGGCGATTCCTTGTCAAATAATTTCCAATTCTTCTTCTCAAAATGGACTCTACAACGCTCGGCTAAGGGGAGATCTCTCGCTAGGAAAATTTGGCGAAGACTCTCATCCTTTCTATATTTCTCAAAGTCGTCGTGCTTGCCAAAGTTGGAGATGAACGGGCTAAACATCCCTCCCAGTTCCACGGGAACCAGGATTTCGTCGCTGAATGTCAGAGTATCCAACGCACCGTCTTCATCCTTAACCCATTTTGCGTTCTTCGGGTCTCTGAACTTGAAACCGGCATTCTTTTGATCTAGATCGAGAATAAAGGAAAGCTGTACGCCGCATGTTGGACATGGGAAAGCATGCTCTTGGCGCTCTTTATGACCTACTTGAGTTCGAGTGATGAATTTTGATTCGCAGGAATTACACTGAATGGCGCTTCGAATTACCATGAATGTTGAATACTCCGGCGGGCGGATTTAACCCTCGTCGCCAATTTCCTATGGCACCCGGCAGAGAGTTAAGTTGGGCGCGGTACGCCAGGTCACCCGAATTTCGGGTGGGAATTCAGGGTCCGGTTTATTCTTACGTGGCATATCGTTGCGCGCGGGGTTGGAGTAATTATTTTTCACTTTTAGTGAAGTAGTAGGTCACTGCGGAACCTGCCAGTCCTGTTAAAACTGGCAACCATGAGTGAAATAATTCCTCCAGAATCTTAATTCCGTCGTCTCGCCTATACAAGATAAGAATCATCAAGCAGGTATAGTGAATCAACACAGTTCCGGCAAGAAGTATCAGCAGCCATTTCGCTAGTTTGTGCGCAGTTGCAGCGTGACCCTGCTTCAAGAGTTCTTCAGTATTGGGGCGATAGCCACCTTGTAATTCCTGCGGCGGAGCACCTTCGATGTGCAATCCTACCATTTGTTCGGGAAGCGGGTTGTCAGGGGCAGCCAAAATTGTTTCACCTAGCAGTAGTTTTTGTCTGGACGCCGCGAATTACCCATCCCTGTGGCCTTATAGGGGTCGGCTCGTCCAGGAACCATTGGATGTTCTGAATGCGATTTTTCACAAACAATAGATAATTCCTCGCCTCTGTCTCTGTATCAAACACAGTGGCGTCGGATTCTTGGTTGACGAGCATCAGCACTTGGTTTGTTGCCCCAGTGCTCGTGTCGATAAATATGTTTCCGGCAATCCAGAATATACTTGTCCTAACAGGCATCCCTACCTCAAATCTCCGCCCAGAAGTGTATCACTAGATGCTACGTGAGGACCCGCAGATGGAACCAGCCGGATTGCAAATACCGGACTCCTCCCAGGTAGCACCATTGCACTATTCATTATTCGGGAATATGATGCGTGCAATTTATCGGTTATGGAACCAACGATCAGTTAGCTCACAGGAGGCGGTGAATGGCGGCATTTTGTTCGTCATGCGGACAATCTTTGACCCCAGGGCTGAAATTCTGTGGCCACTGTGGCGCATCGGCAGGTTCGGCTGGAAGCACCTTGATTGCTGCACCAGGGGGCCAGCCTCATTGTCGGACTTGCGGAATTGGGACTCTTCGGCTAGAAAAGCGATTTCGAATGAGCACTCCGGTTGTCGTAATTGGATACATCTTTCTTATCCCGTCCGTTCTCGGTGTCCTCATCTTTGTGATGACGATGTTTAGGTTAGCGGACACATCAAATACTAGTGGCTCAACGATGGCTAGCGGAATAGCATTCTTCTTTGCAGTGGCATTTTTCGTAAGTGGTTTGTTGGGTTGGCTGTTGGTAATGAAGAAGAAAGTTCTCGCCTGCACACATTGCAGCGCGGTTGTTCCGGCTTCGTAGGATAGTCTGATTTTATCTTTCGGGGTGCGAATCAATGTGATATCGGGACGCCGGTGTGATTTGACGGCGGCATTGGCGGGTACAACTACTGGACTCCCACCCTGGTCGAGTTTATTTTCGTTACCATTACACTGTGCAATCGGGAAGTAGCCGTGTGCCCCACCTTTGTTTTCGAAAGGTGGGTCTCGGGTTGAAATCTTGCCGTGGTCCCTCGGCTACGTGGCCGACGTTCGCGCGGCGCGAACGAGGGAAAAAGCCGGCCGCCCCGGTAAAAGTCACGCGGGACGCAGAAAACGCGCTCCGGTCCCTTCGGCTCCGCTCAGGGCAGGCGGGATGACAGAAAAAGGCCGCTGGCATGAAAGCCAGCGCTACATTTAAGAATGTGGAGAGGATTGCCGGCTCTTCGTTAGTCAGGTCAAGCTGGAAGGTGGCGCTACCGTTGAGAGGGGAGGCTGGGCCGAGGCAGAGGGCCGGGCAAGCCCGGCCCCTACGGGTGAGCTACTTGAGCGGTGCTTTGCCGTTGAATCGCGCGGCGGCGCCGAGTTCTTCTTCGATGCGCAGCAACTGGTTGTACTTGGCGATGCGGTCGGTGCGGGAGGCGGAGCCGGTCTTGATCTGGCCCGCGGCCGTGGCCACCGCCAGGTCGGCGATGAACGTGTCTTCCGTTTCGCCGGACCGGTGCGAGATGATCGAGTTGTATCCCGCCTTGCGCGCCAGTTCGATCGCGTCAATCGTTTCCGTCACGCTGCCGATCTGGTTCAGCTTGATCAAAATCGCGTTGGCGATTCCTTCATTGATCCCGCGCGAAAGCCGCTCGGTATTCGTCACAAACAGGTCGTCGCCCACCAACTGAATTTTCTTCTTCGATGTTTTGCTGCCCACGCTCTGCGTCAGCGTCTTCCAGCCGGACCAGTCATCCTCGGCCATGCCGTCCTCAATGGAAACGATCGGATATTTCTCCACCCAGCTCGTCCAGTAAGCGGCCATCTCCGGCGACGTGTGCGCGGATTTGTCCGACTTCTTGAAAACGTACTTCCCGCTGGCCTTGTCGTAAAATTCGCTCGAAGCCGGGTCCAGCGCGATGGCCACCTGCTCTCCGGGCTTGTAACCCGCCGCCGCAATCGCCTCCAGCACAATCTGAATCGCCTCTTCGTTGGACTTGCAGCTCGGTGCGAACCCGCCTTCATCGCCTACGGCCGTCGAGTAGCCGTGCTTCTTCAGCGCGGTCTTCAGCGCGTGGAAAATCTCCACGCCCCAGCGCAGCGCCTCCGAAAAATTCGGCGCGCCCACCGGCATCACCATGAACTCCTGAAAATCCACGGAGCTGTCCGCATGCGCCCCGCCGTTCAGAATATTCATCATCGGCACCGGCAGCAGGTTCGCGGATGTGTCGGTCGAATACCGCGAAAGATATTTGTAGAGCGGCTGCTTCAGCGCCACCGCCGCCGCCCGCGCCGCCGCCATGGAGACCGCCAGAATCGCGTTTGCGCCCAGCCGCGATTTCGTCGGCGTGCCGTCCAGCGAAATCATCTTGTGATCCAGCGCCCGCTGGTCCGCGGCATCCAAGCCCGCCACCGCCTTGGCGATTTCTGTGTTCGCGTTTTGCACCGCTTTCAGCACGCCTTTGCCCAGGTATTTCGATTTGTCGGCGTCGCGAAGCTCCAGCGCTTCGTGCTCGCCCGTGGAAGCGCCCGAAGGCACCGCCGCGCGGCCAAATGCGCCCGACTCCAGGTAAACGTCGGCCTCAACGGTGGGATTCCCGCGCGAATCAATGATCTGGCGTGCGCGAACTTTGGCGATCTTTGTGGACATGTCTGTAGAAGCTCCTCTGTGAAATCGAATTAAAGATTGTAGCAGAGCTTTTCGAGGTGATTAGTGACTGGTGACACGCGGAGAGAAGAAGCGCGTCCCGCTTCAGAAGACAAGGCATACAATGCCGTTCTAACTGGGAACGGTCACGACGAGGCCGACGGTACCGTCGGCAAACCGATGCGGAGTACATTGCACGATCTGGCCCGAGGCAACAGGCCAATCCTCGTCCTTCGGCTTTTCCTGTACGATCCGATAACGGTCGTCACCCAGATGCTCAGCATCCACGGGGCGCCATACAGGGGTTCCCTCATTGAAGAGAGGCACATAAACGCGCATCGGCTCCCCCCTATTCGGACTCGGGTTCCTCTATCAACGACTCTTGCCGCACCACGACCACAATTCCCGACGGCGTCACATGGAACCGCCGCTTGTCCGCTTCCAGGTCGTACCCGATTTCCGTGCGCTCCGGCAGGCTCACGTGGCGGTCAATGATCGCCCGGCAGATCCGCGAATGCCGCCCGATGTTCACGTGGTTGTAAATGATGGACGCGGTGACTTCGCAATAGCTGTTCACGCGCACGTTATAACCGACGAGGGAATTCTGCACCCGGCCGCCGGAAAGAATCGAGCCGTGGGCCACAATCGAATCGAGCGCAATGCCCATGCGGTCGGCGTCGGCAAACACGAACTTCGCCGGCGGATACTGCTGCTGCCAGGTACGCAGCGGCCAGGCCTTGTCGTACAAGTTGAAAACCGGGGAAACGCTCACCAGGTCCATGTTCGCTTCGTAGTAGGCGTCGATCGTGCCAACGTCCCGCCAGTACAGCGATTCGTTGGAATTTTCATCCACAAAGTTGTACGCAAACACGCGATGCTTGGTAATGATGCGTGGCAGAATGTCTTTCCCGAAATCGTGAGCGGAGTTGGGATCCTCGGAATCCGCCATCAGGGCTGGAATCAGAAGTTGGGTATTGAAAATGTAAACGCCCATCGAGGCGTTGCAGTGCGTGGGCTTGTGCGGCGAGGTCTTCGGCGCCGCCGGTTTCTCCTCAAAACCGATAATCCGCCAGTCCCTATCCGTCTCAATCACACCAAACTGCCGGGCGGCTTCCGCCACTGGTACTTCGAGCGTCGCGACAGTAACCTCCGCGCCGGAATCGAGGTGCCGTTGCAGCATCTTGGCGTAGTCCATCTTGTAGATGTGGTCGCCGGACAAAATGAAGGTGTACTTGGAGCGTTCGCTGCCGATCGAATAAATATTCTGGTACACCGCATCGGCCGTGCCCTGGTACCACTGCTGCGACACGCGCATCTGCGGCGGCAGCACTTCGATAAATTCCCCCAGCCCCATCAGCGGCGACCAACCAGCGCGCACGTGGCGCGTCAAGCTAAGCGCCTTGTATTGCGTCAATACAAAAACGCGGTGCAGCCCGGAATTCACACAATTGGAAAGGGTGATGTCGATGATCCTGTAGAGTCCGCCGAAGGGCACCGCGGGCTTGGCCCGGTCGCGCGTCAACGGCCACAAGCGCTCGCCCTGACCTCCGGCAAGAAGTACTCCAATGGCGTCGCGCATATCGGGCATGGAGGTCGGCTCCCGAATCAGAAGTTTGAGGCTCTCCAGTGTACCAGCAGTGGCAAGCAGACGGCACCGGGGCCGCCGGTTATACAAATATCATCAGTAACTCAAACGCCATCTATCAGGCCACAAAGCCGATTCCGCGAAAGATTGCTTGACTTGCGGGGGTGAATTGACTACAAGAAGCCAACGACCTCGTGCGATAATGTATTCAGGCGCAGTGCGGTACAACAGCGACGGCACTGCATGCAGGCAATCCGAACCGGAATTGGGGTGAAGTACATTGGCAGAAGTAGTCATTCAGGAGAATGAATCTCTTGAGAATGCCCTGCGCCGTTTCAAGCGCAAGGTGCAGCAAGAGGACATCATCAAGGAAATAAAGAAGCACAGCTTCTATATGAAACCCGGCGAGAAGCGCCGGGCAAAAGAAGCGCTTTCGCGGAAGCGACTGCGCAAAAAGCAGCGTCGCGAGCAGGATTAATCTCCTGCTGGAGACGCGGCTCGGCGCCGCACTTCCGGGATCAGGCCCCTATCAGGCAGAGCAAGTTGGGTGTTTATTCTAATTCTATGCCCGCAGGCCCAAGGGATCCGCGCCCGGCTGTCCCGGACCAAAGGTCCAAGCGCTTCATTCGGCCCGACGTGCAAGAGCCCGGCCCCCCGCCCGATATGGGTCCAGGGGGAGCGGGGTCATGGAATTTCACGATAAGGTCCTGAAGTGTTCGGAGTGCGGCGCCGAGTTTGTTTTTACCTCCGGCGAACAGATGTTTTTCGCCGATAAAGGTTTCAAGAACGAACCGAAGCGCTGCAAGGGTTGCAAGGCGAAACGGGCGGAAGGCGGTGGCGGCGGGGGTTCCGCTCCACGCGCCGAAACAAAAACCACCTGTTCGCAGTGCGGGAAGGAAACCACGGTTCCCTTCCGGCCGACCCAAGGCCGCCCGGTATTTTGTCGCGAATGCTTCCAGTCCCGGCGTTCGATGGGAGCAGCCTAGCAAGCAGTTCAATCTGAAAAATTAGAACGATCAAAGAGGGCACCCGCGCGCGTGGGGTGCCCTCTGTTCATTTTTGAATTTCTTGACTGTTGAATTTTTCAGCTCACGCGGAACGTGCGAAAGAAGCAGACTTCAGATACGCCTCTAATTGCTGCAGCGATTCCGGCATATTCTTTCTTCCGTAGCCAAACCGAATGTGACGCGGCTCGTCGTAAACAGTGCCCGGAAGCAACAGCACGCCGGTGTCACGCACCAGATTTTCGCACCAGTCGTGCGCGTCCAGTTGCGGCTTGAACCGCGCAAAGCCGATCGTCGCGGCGTTGGGCGGCGTCCAATCGAAGATATTGCTATTGCGCGCGAAGAAGGCCGCAAGCAACGGAAGATTACTCAGCACAATTTGCAGATTGCGGTCGATAAACTTCTGGCGATGCCGGAACGCCAGCGCGGTCAGGAATTCGCTTGGCGCGCTCGCACAAATCGTTGTGTAGTGCTTCAGCGAGACGATTTTCTGGAGGAATTCCCGGTCGTGCGAAGCGAGCCACGCGAGCCGGAGCCCCGCCAAGCCGTAGGTCTTGCTTACCGAGCCTAGGCTCAGGGCTCGATCGTACAGATCGCAAGCGGCTGGGAGCCGCATGGCGGGTTTGTGCTCGAGTTCGCGGTAGACTTCATCCGAGAAAACGTAGATGTTGTGCTTCGCCGCAAGCTTCAGCACCCCACGGAAGATTTCCGGCGGCATCAGCAATCCGGTCGGATTATGGGGAGTATTGATATAGAGCGCGCGGGTGTTCGGGCGAATCAGCGCTTCCAGCGCGGAAATGTCATGAGCCCACCCGTTTTCTGCGTGGCGCCGCCACTCGCTGACAGATGCGCCGGTGCTCTTCGGCACCGTAAGCGCGCTTTCGTAGCAAGGTGTTTCGACGATGGCGTGATCCTGCGGCGTCAGCAGCGCGTGGTAGAAGAGAAAGATCGCCTCTTCGGCGGCTGAGACAACCACGAGTTGATCGGGATGAATCGTTTTGTAAATTGTGGCGAGAACTTCGCGGAGCCATGGCGCGCCGGGCGATTCCGTGTAGCCGCACCACTGCTTCAAGAAAGCGTCGTGGGCACCGGGTTCGAGCGAAAGAATTTCCTCAATCGCCACCGACTCGGCATCGGAACAGGAGAGCAGGTAGCGGGCCGAGAATTCGTGTTTGCCCATGTACTCTTCAATGCGAAAGGGCGTGATCTGCATGGGAAAAGTGTCTCAATAAGCGCGCATTTCCGTCGAGAGCCAATTTGACGGGGCGATTGCTGCAAAATGCGGCCGCCGGCAATAGACTCGACCGATGTAGTTTCGACGTCCGCCACTAGTTTCCTCTTCCTCCCGCGTCTCGGCGCTGTGAGTACGATGTGATTTTCAGGGGCGTAGGAGTATGATATGGCTCCGAAGTCCCCAGAAGAGACCCAGCCGCCGGGAGGGCCACTATGGCTCACCGCTTCACCATCGGTGTCGAAGAAGAATTCCAGATCATCGATCCAGAGACCTTGGAACTGCGCTCGCACGTGGTCCAGCTTATCTCTTCCGCGGCTGCGCGCGGCGTTGGCGATCTGGTGAAGCAGGAGATGCACCAGTCGATCGTCGAAACCGGGACGAAAATCTGCGAAAACGTCAGCGAGTTGCGCCTGGAAATGCACCGCACCCGCAGCGAACTGGTGCTGGCTGCCGAAAGCACCGGGCTGCGCGTAGCCGCGGCGGGAACGCATCCCTTTTCCAGCTGGATTGATCAGGTGATTTCCCCCGGCGAGCGCTACCAGCACATCGTCGAAGAGATGGGACAGCTCGCCAGATCTCTGCTGATCTTCGGCATGCACGTGCACATCGCCATGCCCGACAAGCAGACGACCATTGACATGATGAACATGGTGCGCTATTTCCTGCCGCACCTGCTGGCGCTTTCGACGAGCTCGCCCTTCTGGATGGGGCGTAACACCGGCCTGAAATCGTTTCGCACAACCGTTTTCCGCCGCTTCCCCCGCACTGGCATCCCGGAAGTTTTCGAGTCCTGGAGCGAGTACGAAAATTTCATCAACCTGCTGGTGAAGCTGAACTGCATCGACACGGGAAAAAAGATCTGGTGGGACGTTCGTCCGCATCCGGCCTACGGCACGCTGGAATTCCGCATGTTTGATACGGCGACGCGGGTGGAGGAAGCCGTGGCCATCGCCGCCTTGACTCAGGCGATCGTTGTCAAGCTGCACCGCCTCTACACGCGCAACCAGAGCTGGCGCATTTACCGCCGGGCGCTGATCGAAGAGAACAAATGGCGGGCAGCGCGCTATGGCATCGAAGGAAAGCTGATCGATTTTGGGCGCGAAGCGGAAGTGCCGATGCGCGAACTGATGCTGGAGCTGATGGAACTGATCGACGACGTGGTAGACGACCTGGGCAGCCGCAGCGCGGTGGATTACATCCACACAATTTTGAATGAAGGAACCAGCGCGGAACGGCAATTGCGCGTCTACCAGCAGACCGGAGATTTGAAGGACGTGGTGCGCCACCTTGTGATGGAAACCCGCGCCAGCGTCCAGGACGCGAAATCGAGTTCGGCGGCCGCGATTAACTGAACCAAAACTTGCAGCGGCGCGAGTCTGTGAACTACGAGGAGGATCCCATGGTTAAAGTCGGATTGATGTGTGGCCGGGAGTTCAGCTTTCCTCCGGCGTTTATCGCGCGCGTAAACGAGCTCGGGAAAAAAGATGGCGTGACGGCCGAGTTCGTGAAGCTCGGCGGCACGAAAATGGGCGAGCCGGCCGAGTATCGGGTGATTGTGGACCGCATTTCGCACGAAGTGGAGTATTACCGCGGCTATTTGAAACATGCAGCGCTGCAGGGCGCCTACGTCATCAACAATCCATTCTGGTGGACGGCGGACGACAAATATTTCAACTACTCGGTGGCGTCGAAACTGGGAATCGCGATTCCGAAAACGGTGCTGCTGCCGCAAAAGGGCTATCCATCCGATGTGGACATCAACTCGGAGTCGTTAAGGAACCTGACGTACCCGATGGACTGGGACGCTCTGCTCGATTATGTCGGCCGCCCGGCGATCCTGAAGCCCTTTTCGGGCGGCGGCTGGAAGCATGTCTACAAAGTGCACAACAAGGAAGAACTGCTGGAGGCCTACGACAAAACTTCGCCGTATTGCATGACGCTGCAGGAGTTCATCGATTTCGGCCAGTACGTGCGGTGTTTCACCTTCGGCAAGACGGACATTTTGCCCGTGGCGTACGACCCGAAGGAACGCAAGTACCTGGTGGAACACAATTATTTGTCCAAAGAATTAGGTGCGCGGGTGGTGAAAGACGCGCAGACAATCAACCTGGCGCTGGGCTATGAGATGAACACCATCGAATTCGCCATCAAGGACGGCGTGCCCTACGCCATTGACTTCCTGAACCCGGCGCCGGATTTCGAGCGCGACCGGATCACCGAATTTTATTTTGCGCATGTGGTGGAGAAGATGTCGCGGCTGGTGATCGATCGCGCGCTCCACGGAAATATCGCCAACACCTGGCCGCGGTGGGAAGAGATGCTGGGCATCGGCGGGGCCGCGGGATTCACCGCGGCCCCGCGGGTGGCACATGCGGCGCAGAGCGCGCCGTCAGGGGCCACGATGCGATGACGGCAAGCTTCACTTCAGCCTCCGGTCAGGACCCGGTTGAATCCTGGAATGAACTTCTGCGGCCTCTGCTTGCGGAGTCGCCCGATTTTCCGAAGAACTTTCTGAAGGAACTGCAGGATGCCAAGCTGACGTTTGGCAACCGGGTCCACTGCCCGTTTCTCCGTCCATTTTTTCTTTCCCCGCAGGATGAAGCCCGCGTACGCCATGCTACGGAGACCCTTGCCCGAGTCGGCGAGCGTGTTGCGGGCGCGGCCCTGGAGGATAATTCCCTGTTTGCGCAATTTCATTTGGGGCCCGAAGAGGAGCGGTTGGTCCGATTGCCCGCGGGGCGCGGCCCCGCAAGTACGGCTTCACGGGTGGATGCCTTTCTGTTGCCCGAATCGCTGAAATTCACTGAATACAACGGCGAGTCGCCGGCCGGCTCCGGCTACACGGAAACGCTTTCGGAGATTTTTCGCGGCTTGCCGGTGATGAAAGAGTTCGCCGAGAAATTTGAAATTCACAGCTATCCGTTGAGCGCGAGGCTTCTGGATGCGCTGATTGGCACTTACTACGATTGGGGCGGAACTTCGAAATCCCCACAAATGTTGATTGTGGATTGGAAAGAGGTCCCGACCTGGAGCGAATTCGAGATTTTGAAGGAACGTTTTGAAAGCATGCGCGTGCCCGTGGTCCTGGCGGACCCGCGGGAACTAGTGTGGGACGGGAAAACATTGTCGGCGAAGGGAAAGAAGATCGATCTCGTTTACCGCCGAGTATTAATAAATGACATTGTGGCCAGGCCGAAAGAATGCGAAGCCCTGGTAAAAGCATATGAAGCGCAAGCCGTTTGCGTGGCCAACAATTTCCGCTGCAAGATTCCTCACGTGAAAGCCTTCTTCGCGGTGCTCACGGAGCAGAAAAACGCCAGGTTGTTTTCTTCGGAAGAATTGGACGTGATTTGCCGGCATGTGCCGTGGACGCGAGTGGTCGAAGACGTAAAAACAGACTACCGGGGCGAGCCGATCGAGCTGCTGGAACACATCCGGAAAAATCAGCAGGAGCTGGTGCTTAAACCCAGCGATGAGTACGGCGGCACCGGGGTGACACTGGGCTGGGAAGTCGACGCCGGCCACTGGGAAAACTCAATCCAGGCTGCTCTGCCCGGCGGCCAATCGGAAAAAGAGCACGGTTGCTGGATCGTGCAGGAAAAAATTTCGATGCGCCGCGGCGAGTTCCCTTACATTGATGCCAACGGAAAAGTGGAATTCCGCGACATGCTGGTGGACCTGGCGCCCTACATGTTCCGCGGAAAACTCTCGGGCTTTTTGACGCGGCTGAGCGCCAGCAGCCTGGCGAATGTCACCAGCGGCGGCGGGCAGATCCCCGCATTCCGCGTCGAGCCCAAACGCGGGGAAAAGGTGGCTGGGCAAGCCAATTCGTAGCAGGCGCGTTTTTGGCGCGGCGCAAGAATCAGGTAAAATAATAAAGATGACTTTTGGAAACGCTCCAATCGAGCTGATGGCCGGCGCGGAGAACGCCATTGACGTGTGCCTGGGTGTGCAGCCCGGCGAGCACGTCGCGCTGATTGCGGATGAAGTCAGCCGCACGGTCGCCGCGAGCCTGGAAAAAGCGTTGACCGAGCGCGGCGCGGAATTTACCGGCCTGCTCCTGGAAGATTTCGGCCCTCGACCGATGAAAGGCGCGCCGGAGCCGGTGCTGCAAGCACTGGAAACGGCCGATGTGGGCGTACTCTGCATGACGCCGCAGCCGGGCGAACTGAGCGCGCGAATGTCCATCGTGAAAGTGGTGGAGCGCCGCCAGATTCGCTACGCGCATATGGTCGGCGTCACGCCGGAAATTATGCAGGAGGGCATGCGCGCGGATTACCGCCTGGTGGACCGGCTGAGCGATAAGCTGCGCGAGCGAATGCTGCGCGCGGAAACTCTTACCGTGAAGACCGAAGCGGGCACATCGTTTTCCGCACACTTTGACCGCCACCTCGATTGGGTGAAGACCAGCGGCCTAATCAGCCCACGCTACTGGTCGAATTTGCCCGCGGGCGAAGTTTTCACCACGCCTGGCACTGTGGATGGCAGATTTGTGTGCGACGCGACAGCTGGCGATTACTTCAACGGAAAATACGGCGACCTGCAGGAAACGCCGCTGGTTCTGGAAATCGTCGGCGGGCGCCTGGTGCACGCCGAATGCGCGCGCAAGGACCTGGAAGACGAATTCTGGCGCTACTGCCACACCGACGAAAACAGCGATCGCGTCGGCGAACTCGCCTTCGGCACCAACCTGGGGCTGACTCGCATGATCGGCATTCTGCTGCAAGACGAAAAATTCCCTGGCGTGCACATCGCCTTCGGCGATCCCTACGGCAGCCAGACCCACGCCGATTGGAAATCGCGGACCCACGTGGATGTACTCACCCGGAACTGTGACGTCTGGATCGATCAGGACCAGGTGATCGAAAAAGGCCACTACCAGATGGACCACCTTGGGCTGGCGTGAAAAGTTTCCTTAATACAATTTGCTGACGTATTCGCGCATCTGGTGCTTCCAGTAGGGCCAGTCGTGGCCGCCTTCGGGGCCCCAATTGTCGACTGAGTGGCGGATGCCCTTGCTGGCGAGCACTTCCGAGAGGCGGTAGGTCGGGCCGCTGTGTTCCCACTGTCCCGTCCCGGTGATGAGGTGAATGTCGCAGGAAGCGAGTTGCTCGTAATACCAGGCATCGGAAAGATTGGCGAGATAGTCCACGGGATTGTTGAAATAAAAGTTGTCGTCGTACATGCCGTCCATGAAATTCCGCAGGTCGTAAACTCCAGACATGGCAAAGCAGCGCTTGAAAATGTCCGGATGCTTGAACAGCGAATTCGCGGCGTGATACGCGCCGAACGAAGCGCCCATCGTGGCTATCGCCACGCGCGACTTGCAGTTGTCCCAGATGAAGGGCACAACTTCCTCACGCAAGTAGGAATCGAAAACAGACTGAACGTAACTCCTGTGAAACGGATGCGCGCCTTTGTTGTAGAAGCTGAGACCATTGATTGAGTTCACCGTGTAGAACTTGATGCGACCTGCGTCAATGAATTCCGCAAGAGCGCCTACCATGCTCTGCCCTTCCAATTCCCACTCGTCTCCCGCGCTGGTGGGAAAGCCTATCAGTGGCGGTCCCCAGTGGCCGTACACTACGACACCAAGTTCCATGCCCAACCGTGGGGAACGCCAGCGGTGATATTCGCGTTTCATCGTGAAATGCTCTCCGTGCTGCGGGAGACGAGTATGCCAGCGCCCGGCGAACGGGGCAATGAATTTGCGTATTCTTGTACAGACGTACAGAAGGAATCATCCAGACTTGCATGCCAATAGAATGCAGGTAGGATAGAGAACGAATGTAGACGGATTTTGGGCGATTTTCGCCGGCAGCAGAGACAGTTCAGGTGAGGACATGATCCAAATAGAAAATGTGAGCCGTCGCGGTTTCTTGAAGGGGATAGTCGGCGCGGGTGCGTTCGTCCTGAGCGCGCGGTATTTGCCAGAGAGATTGCTGGCGGGCGGAACACCGTCGGCAGCGGATTCGATGGCAGCGGCGGTGTTGCAGCCAAACGTCTATCTCGCCATCGCCACGGACGGCACGGTCTATATCGTTGCTCACCGTTCGGAGATGGGCAGCGGCGACCGCACCGGCTTACCCATGATCGTGGCCGATGAACTGGACGCCGACTGGAACCACGTGAAAGTTGTGCAAGGCGGCGGCGACGCAAAATACGGCGACCAGGACACGGATGGCTCGCACTCGGTACGCAGTTTCTTCGACACACTGCGTGAATCCGGCGCCAGCGGCCGCCTGATGCTGGTCCGCGCCGCAGCGCAGAAGTGGGGCGTCCCGGAAAAAGAATGCACCACGGAACCCGGCATGGTGGTGCACAAAGCGAGCGGCAAAAAACTAGGCTACGGAGAATTGGCTTCCGCAGCGGCCAAGCTGCCCGTGCCGAAAAAAGCAGAGTTGCAACTGAAGGCGCGCGCCGACTGGCGCTACATCGGGAAGCCCAAGCAAGCATACGACCTGAAGAATATGGTCTCGGGCCAGGCCATGTACGGCCAGGACGCGCACATGGAGGGAATGTTGTACGCGTCGGTGATGCATCCGCCGGTGTTTGGAAGTTCGCCTCAATCTGTGGACGACTCGGCTGCGCTGAAAGTCCCTGGCGTAAAACAGACCGCTACGCTGGATACGTTCAAGCCTCCGATCCTTTTCCAGCCGTTGGGCGGGGTCGCCGTGATTGCGGACAACACCTGGGCGGCATTCCAGGGAAAGAAAAAACTGAAAGTCGAATGGACGAAGAGCGGGCACAGCGGATGGAATTCGGATGCCTTCCGCAAGGAATTGGAAGCGACTTCGCTGAAGCCCTGCAAAGTGGTGCGCGAAAACGGAAACGTAGATGCGGAATTCCAAAAGGGTGGCAAGGTAATCGAAGCGCAATACTATGCGCCGATGCTGGCTCACGCTTCGATGGAGCCCCCCGCCGCGCTGGCGGTGTTCAAGGATGGAAAAGTGGAAGCGTGGGCGCCTTCCCAAAGTCCGCAAGGCGCGCAGGAGGCGATCGCCGCCGCGGTTGGAATCAAGAAGGAAGACGTCACGGTGCATGTGACTCTGCTGGGCGGCGGATTCGGCCGCAAGTCCTTCCCCGATTTCATCACGGAGGCGGCCATTCTTTCGAAAAAGACCGGGAAGCCCATCAAGGTGGTGTGGAGCCGCGAAGACGACATCAAGTTCGATTCGTTCCACTCGGTGGCGGCGATGTATTTCAAGGCCACGCTCGGTGCGGATGGAAAGCCAACCGCATGGCTGCAGCGCAGCGTCTTTCCGCCAATCGCCTCGACGTTTGAGGCGACGGAGTATGCCGACGCTGGAGAAATCGGACTGGGCTTCAGCGACGTGCCGTTTGCTTTGGCAAATCATCGCGCGGAAAACGGTCCCGCGCCGGCGCACACCCGCATCGGCTGGCTGCGTTCGGTGGCCAACATCTATCACGCCTTCGGAATTCACTCCTTCGCCGGTGAATTGGCCAATGCCGCAGGAAAAGATCAAGTGGATTACCTCCTGGCGCTGCTTGGTCCCGATCGAATCATTCCGAAAACCGAACTGCCGAAGGATTACACCAACTACGACGGCGATTACGAACAATATCCGATCGACGTCGCCAGGCTGCGCCGCGTCGTACAGCTTGCCGCGGAAAAATCGGGCTGGGGCAAACAAAAGCTTGGCAATGGATTGGGAATGGGAATTGCCGTGCACCGCAGCTTTCTGACCTACGTCGCCACGGTTGTGCAAGCCGAAGTGAAGGACGGCCAGGTGAAGATTCATCGCGTGGATTCCGCGCTGGACGCAGGCACGATCGTAAACCCGTTGACCGTTCGCCAGCAGTTTGAAGGCGCGGCGACGATGGGCACAAGCCTCGCGATGTATGGCGAAATCACCGCTACAAACGGCGTGATTGACCAATCCAACTTCGACACCTACCAGATGGCGCGAATGAACGTGGCGCCGCGCGAAACCAACGTGCACATCGTGGCCAGCGATGCGCCCCCGGCTGGCATTGGCGAGCCGGGCTTGCCGCCGTTTGCCCCCGCGCTTTACAACGCGATATTTACGGCCACGGGCAAGCGGCTGAGAGAGATGCCGCTGTCGAAACTTGGGCTGGCGTGAGGCGGAGTAAACAGTTTTAAGTTGTTAGTTTTAGGTTTCAGAAAAAGGGCGCGGCGAGGCTGCGCCCTTTTCGTTTTTGGCGTAGTATGCCGTGCGGGAGGACTGCATTGACGCGAATCCTAAAACTCCAGTGCCTGCTATTCGCTCTGTTTGTAATCCCGACTTTCGCGCAACGCCGCCCGGTGTTGCCCCAGATTGACGAACCCCATCCTTATTACTATCGCGAACTCTATCTGCCGCAGTTGACCAGTGGCCCAAGCAGCCTGAGCTGGGGTCCGGACTCGAAGGAGCTAATCTATTCGATGGCCGGCTCGCTGTGGAGGCAGAAGCTCGATTCGGAAGTTTCCACGCAACTTACTGATAGCCCAGGTTACGACTACCAGCCCGACTGGTCCCCGGACGGGAAAAGTGTCATCTACGTTTCCTACCAGAAAGATGCGATGGAGCTGTGGCTGCTGGATCTGACAACAGGAAAAAGCTCTCAGCTCACCAACGGCGGCGCCGTCAATGTGGAGCCGCGCTGGTCTCCCGACGGGAGGAAGATCGTTTGGGTTTCCACGCAATACAACCGGCGTTTCCACGTGTTCATGGCCGACGTGAAAAACGGTGTGTTGGAAAATGTGGCGCGGCTCACAGGGGAAACGAAAAGTTCCCTGCCGCGCTATTACTACAGTGCTTACGACATGGAAATTAATCCGGTCTGGACGCGTGATGCAAAAGAGATTCTCTTCGTCTCCAACCGCGGCCACATTCACGGCACCGGCGGCTTCTGGCTAATGGAAGCGGAACCCGGCGCCGAAGCGCGCGAAATTCATTATGAAGAAACCAGTTGGAAAGCCCGCCCGGATTTTTCTCCCGACGGTTCGCGCATGGTCTATAGCTCCTATCTTGGCCGCCAATGGCACAACCTGTGGATGATGCCGGCCACGGGCGGCGACGCGCTCCCCATTTCCTATGGCGATTGGGACGAAACGAATGTGCGGTGGTCGCCGGATGGCCACAAGCTGGCCTACATTAGCAACGGCAAGGGCAAGCTGGAGTTGCGAATCAAGGGAATTCCCGGGGGCGATACAAAGCCGTTGATCGCGGGGAACCGGCACAAAATCTCGGAAACGATTCAATTGACGCTGCAAGTGGTGGACGATAATGGCAAGGAGATGCCTGCGCGCGTGTCCATTAAAGGAGAGGATGGACGCTTTTATGGACCAGACGACGCATTGTGGTTTGCGGACGACGCCTACGACCGAAGTAAGGACAGCTTCGAGAGACATTACTTTTATACGAGCGGGCGCGAGAATTTAACTCTGCCACTCTGCAAATTTAGCGTGGAAGCGACGGCTGGCTATGATCGGCCTGTTAATCGCAAGCTCGGCGGAATCTTTGCGGCCGGTGCGATTCGGTTAGTGCAGGTGGGATTTAATCCAAAATTTAAACTCGGTGACGACAGCGGCGCATGGATAAGCGGGGATCTCCATGTACATATGAATTACGGTGGAGCGTACCGGAACGAACTCTCTGACCTGGCAAGGATCGGAAAAGCGGAAGGGCTAAACATCATCAATGAATTGACGGTGAATAAAGAACAACGATTTCCGGATATTCCTTTCCTGCATTTCGGGAGCGAATACCAGCAGTCGGACGTGGCCATTGTCCAAGGGCAGGAGTTCCATACCAGCTATTGGGGGCACCGGGGGATTCTGAATTTAAAGCATCATTTGTTGTTACCCGGGTATGCGGGCTATCCGAACACGGCCGCGGCGAGCTTGTATCCTATGAATGCGGATGCGTACGACATGGCGCATGCGCAAGGGGCGCTCGTGGGAGCAGTTCATCCCTTTGACAGTGTGCCGGACCCGTTTGCGAGACCGGCGGAGCGGATCACCGATGAGTTACCGGTCGATGTAGCGCTCGGAAAACTGGACTACATGGAAATCGTCGGTTTCAGCGATCACAAATCTACGGCAGAAGTCTGGTACAAATTGCTGAACCTGGGATTCAAATTACCCGCGGGAGCAGGGACGGACGCGACGACGAATTACGCAGCTCCGATTCGCGGACAGGTGGGGTTCGATCGCGTGTATGTGTGGACGCCACAACGGCCCGCAAGCATCGACATCTGGCTGGACGAATTAAAACAGGGACGCACGTTTGCCACCAACGGGCCACTGATCGAATTCAAGCTCGACGGGGAAATGGTCGGAAGTGAACTGAAATTTGAAGCCCCGCAAACGGGGGTTCCCTTCACCGCGAAATTGCGGTCCATCGTGCCGGTGGATCACCTGGAAGTTGTATGCAACGGAAAAGTTGTGCAGACGTTGCAGATTGACGCCGCAAAAGAATCCGCCGACATCGCTGGCTCCCTGCCGCTGCGGGAAAGCGGCTGGTGCCTCCTCCGCGCCTGGAGCGAAAAAGCCGAGTATCCCGTGATGGACAATTACACTTACGCGACGACCAGCCCCGTGTACATAACCGTCGCCGGCAAGCGCGCTTATTCCAGGAAAGACGCCGAATACTTCGCAGCTTGGATCGACCGGACAACCGAAATCACGTCGCAACAGCCAAACTGGAATTCACCTGCCGAAAAAGAACTGGTCTTGAAAAGGCTCAGCGAAGCGCGATCCATATACGAGAATTTGCACTAGGCTTTATTTCGCCACCATATGGCGAACTGCCGGCACAGTCATGCCTCCGGCAATGTACCGCCTTGTCCCAAGCTGAGCATTAGATATAGAATTCCGCTGGCGATTCGATCCGGCACTTTTGAGTGGGGCGTGTCGAATAGATGACAGCAGCCTTTCCCAGAACAGGGGCACTCGCTCCGCCCCCGATTTCGCAAGAACATTGTTAAATAAGCGAAGCTGCAATTCACAGCCGGAGACAAGAGTGCGGATGCGCTGCAAAGCAATCAGGAAAACGATATCCAGCCGTGAATTTACCGCATCTATTTCAAAGGCCTTCTGGAAGGAGGGCGCATGATCCTTGGCATACCACGGGAAATCTACCCGAAAGAACGGCGCGTCGCGCTGGTACCAGCCGTAATCCCCAACCTGAAAAAAGCCGGCCTTGAGGTGCATGTCGAGGCCGGTGCCGGCCAGGCCGCGGGCTATCCCGACAAGGAATACGTCGAGAAAGGCGCAAAACTGGCGGCCGATCGCGCCGAAGTCTTTCGCGAGGCCGACATCATCGTACAGTTCCTCTGCCACGGGGCGAATGACAAGAACGGAAACGTGGATTTGCCGCTTTTCCGCAAAGGCCAGGTGTTGATGGGCTTTTTGCGCCCGTTGGGTACGACGAAAACGCTGCAGGAAATTGCCGATCGCGGCGTCACTTCCTTCGCCGTGGAACTCATGCCGCGCATCACGCGCGCGCAGAGCATGGATGTGCTCTCTTCCATGGCCACAATTTGCGGATACAAAGCGGTGCTGCTTGCGGCGGACACGCTCCCGCGCATGTGTCCGATGCTCACAACCGCCGCGGGTACCATCGCGCCGGCGCGCGTGCTGATCATCGGCGCGGGCGTTGCCGGACTGCAGGCCATCGCCACGGCGCGCCGGTTGGGCGCGGTTGCTTCCGCGTACGACATGCGTCCCGCCTCCAAGGAACAGGTGCAAAGCCTCGGCGGGCGCTTCGTGGAGCTAGCCGTAGAAGCGAAAGATGCGCAGGATGCCAGTGGTTACGCCAAGGCGCAGGACGAAAGTTTTTATCAGAAGCAGCGCGAACTTCTGGGAAACGTGATCGCCGAAAGCGACGTGGTGATCACCGCGGCGGTCATTCCCGGCAAGAAATCGCCGGTGCTGGTCACGAAAGAAATGGTCGAACGTATGGCACCCGGCTCCGTGATCGTGGATCTGGCGGCGGAGCGCGGCGGAAATTGCGAATTGACCAAGCCGGATGAAGTCACCGTGGTGCACGACGTCACCATCATCGGCGAATACAATCTCGCCGGAACCGTGCCGTATCACGCCAGCCAGATGTTCGCCCGGAACATCACCGCTTTCCTGGTGCACCTGGTGAAGGACGGCAAGCTGCAACTGAATCTGCAGGACGAAATAATCCGCGAGACGCTGGTCACTCGCGACGGCGAGATCGTGAACGCGCGCGTAAGGGAATTTTTCTCGCTGCCGGCGCTGCAGGTCGCGCCGGCCGGGGGAGGGGCCTGATGCAACTGGATCTGGTTACAAGTTTGTACGTCTTCCTGCTCGCCGCGTTTATCGGCTTCGAAGTGATCCGCCGCGTCTCGCCGCTTTTGCACACGCCGCTGATGAGCCTGACCAACGCGTTGGACGCCATCGCGGTCGTCGGCGCGATCATCCTGGCTGGTGAAAGCAAGAGCGATTTCGCGAAAATTCTGGGAACTATCGCCATCGCCGCCGCAACCAGCAACATCGTCGGCGGCTTCATGATCACCGACCGCATGCTGAAAATGTTCAAAGCCAGCGGCCCGAGGAAACCGTAACCACCATGTTCGCGAGCGAAAATATCCTTGAAATCACCTACCTGATTGCCACCGCCCTTTTCGTTCTTTCCCTTAAATGGCTGAGTTCCCCCGTGACCGCCCGCCACGGCGTTTGGGCCGGCGAAGCCGGCATGCTGCTGGCCATTGCCGGAACGTTGCTGCACAAAGGCATCGTTGACTACCGGTGGATTGCCGTCGGACTGGTGCTGGGCACGATTATCGGAATCCCCTTGGGTCGTGTCGCCATGACCGCAGTGCCCCAACGGACCGCGCTCAGCCATGCGGCCGGCGCCCTTTGCGTCACGCTGGTCGGTACGGCCGAATTTTATTTGCGCGCGCCACACGTTCCGCAATTTATGATGGGCGTGCTTTCCCTCGAAGTGATTTTGGGAGCCCTCACGTTCACGGGCAGCTTGATGGCAGCGGGAAAACTCCAGGAAATCCTGCCGCAACGCCCCATCACTTATAAGGGCCAGAATTTCGTGAACCTGGCGCTGCTGGCGGTTGCCATCGGCATCGGCGTCACTCTTGTTTTGCATCCCGATAAAACTTTTTTGTTTCCCATCATGATTGGCATCCCGCTGGCCTTCGGCGTGATGATGATTATTCCCATCGGCGGCGCGGACATGCCGACGGTGATTTCGCTTTTGAATTCGTATGCTGGACTTTCCGCGGCGGCGATGGGCTTCGTGCTCGGCAGCAAGTTGTTGATCGTGGCCGGGGCATTGGATGGAGCTTCGGGCTTTATCCTTTCCGTAAACATGTCCAAAGCCATGAACCGCTCCTTCACGAACGTGTTGTTCGGCGCGTTTGGGCAGGAGCAAGTTGCAGTTGCAGGAGCGAAAGAAACCCGGCCGGTTCGCAGCGCTTCGCCTGAAGAAGCCGCCGGAATTCTCGCCGCCGCGAGCAAGGTGGTGATCGTTCCGGGATACGGCATGGCGGTGGCTCAGGCGCAACACAAAGTGCGTGAACTTTATGACGCTCTGACCAAACGCGGGGTCGACGTAAAGTTCGGCATTCACCCGGTGGCCGGACGAATGCCGGGACACATGAACGTGCTGCTGGCCGAAGCCGACATTCCCTACGACAAACTGCTGGAGATGGACGATATCAACGGCGACTTTCCGCAGACCGACGTGGCGCTGATCATCGGCGCAAACGACGTCACGAACCCCGCGGCTCGCGAAGATCAGAGCAGTCCTATCTACGGCATGCCGATTCTGGACGTGGACAAGGCGCGCACCGTCATGGTCATCAAGCGCAGCATGGGCGCGGGCTTCGCCGGCATCGAAAATCCCTTGTATTACATGGATCGGACGCTGATGCTTTTCGGAGACGCGAAAAATTTCGTCGGCTCCATTGTGCGTGAGCTTTCCGGCGGCCACGGCTAGAGGTTTCGGCGGCTTGTAAACACGGCCGATCCCTATTCATCCTCCACTCCTGCAAACGGAAAATTGGCCCGCGGGGATTCCCGTCAGCCAACTTCCTCCCGTCTCGGGATATTGGAAATCTTAAACTACCTTATTAGTTACCGGATTTACTGCCCCGCTGACTTTCGCTGCTGTGAGACTCTACCTCGTTATATACTTACGCCGATGGACCCAGTCAGCCACTCCCAATCCGGCGGTATGGGTGTGTTCGGGTCCCTAAGACCCCATGGATGACTTGAAGCACAAGCCAGGTCGAGGCCAGGAACCCGGTGGCGGTCTGCGCGCACCGGCCAAAGGCGAAAGCTCGTCCAGCGAAGTTCCGTTAGACAACGACGGGGCTACCTTCATCGAACCTCCTCCTCGCCGGCCCCCAGTGGACCCCGGCGCCACGGTTATCCATCCCGATGCTTCCCGGGAAGGCGACACCACTGTTCGGGCGCCCAGCGGCCCGCGTTCTTACGTTACGTCCTACCAGAATGTGGTGCTGCAAGTGGGAGACGTCCTTGGCGGTCGCTATGAGATTCTGGCGCTGCTCGGCGAAGGCGGAATGGGAGCGGTCTATAAGGCGAAAGACCGCGAAGTGGAACGCGTGGTGGCGTTGAAGCTGATCCGCCCGGAGATGGCCAGCAATCCGTCAATCCTGGCGCGATTCAAGCAAGAATTGATGACCGCGCACCAGGTGACGCACAAGAACGTGATCCGCATCTACGATCTTTCCGAAGCGGACGGAGTAAAGTTCATCACCATGGAATTTGTCGAGGGCAGCGACCTTCGACAGTTGTACCGGGAAAAGGGAAAGCTTCCGCCAGAGGAAGCGGTAGATATCATTCGCCAGGTATGCATGGCGCTCGACGCCGCTCACAGCGCGGGCATCATCCACCGCGACTTGAAGCCGCAAAACATCATGCGAGACAAGTCCGGCCGCATCCTGGTGATGGACTTCGGCCTGGCACGTTCCGTCCAGTCGGAAGGCATGACGCAAACCGGCGCCCTGCTGGGGACGATCGAATACATGTCCCCCGAGCAGGCCATGGGAAAAACGCTGGATCAGCGTTCCGACCTGTTTGCCGTGGGCCTGATTTTTTACGAACTTTTGAGCGGGAAGATGCCCTTCAAGGCTGAGACCGCGATGGCCAGCCTGCTGATGCGCAATCAGGAGCGCGCCGTTCCTCTCGCCGATTTGGACGCCACCGTTCCCGCGGGGCTGAGCGATATCGTAAGCCGCTGCCTGGAGCGCGACCTGGAGCGGCGCTACCCGAGCGCGGCCGAAATTATCGCAGATCTGGACGCCTGGCAGGGCAAGCGTCCGGTGATGGCCTCCATCGTCATGCAGGCGCCCAAGCAGCCTCGTGTGATTCCCTGGAATTGGATTGCTCCCGCGGCGACGGTGCTGGCTTTCAGCGGGCTTTTCCTGGCAATTCCCAAAACAAGGCATTTGCTGTTCCCTTCCGCGGTCACGGGCGGCCGGTCAAGCGTTATCAACACGAGCCTTCCCGCGCTTTCGCAGGGCAAATTCGTGGCGGTAATGCCCTTCCGCGTCATCGGGGATCAGTCTTCGCTTGGGTACGTGGCGGATGGCTTAGGAGAAGCGGTATCCACCAAGCTGTTTGAGGTGAAGGATGTGCACCTGACGTCCCCGACGGAGACCGCGAAGCTGGATCCAAAAGCGCCGCTACCCCAGATTGCCAAGGACCTTGGCGTGAATCTGATCGTGCATGGAACGGTGCAAGGCTCCAGTGATAATCTGCGCATCACCGTAAATCTGGAAAATCTTGCCGATGACCGCCATTGGAGCCAGGAATTCACCGGTGTCGCCGGGGATCTGCTGACGCTGGAAGATCAAATCTTCGCGAAACTCGTTGACGCCCTGGAAGCCAAGACCACTGACAAAGAGATGGCCGCGGTTACCGCTCATCCCACGGAAAATATCGAGGCATACAACTTGTATTTGAAAGGCCGGAACGCGCTGGGAGGCACACCGGATCAAAAAACCATTCAGGCGGCGATGAACTTTTTTGAAGGCGCATTGCAAAAAGATACGGGTTTTGCACTGGCTTACTCCGGGCTGGCCGATGCCAATCTGGCGATGTATGGGCAAAAGAAAGACAAATACTGGTCGGAACGTGCGGTGGACGCCGCGAAGAAGGCCGCTCAGCTCAACGACAAATTGCCAGAGGTACATTTTGCCCTGGGTAGCGCGTATGCCGTCACTGGGCAGACGGTGCAGGCCATCGCGGAGGATAAGCGCGCGCTGGAGTTGTCGCCAAATTCAGACGAGGCTTATCGGCGCTTGGGAAACGCTTACATAGCCGGCGGACAAAAAGACGAGGCGATTCGCGCACTGAAGAAGGCTGTCGAACTGAATTCTTACTACTGGTATAACCAATCCGCCCTTGGGAACGCGTATTACCGGTTCGGCGAACTGGACAAAGCCGTCCAGGCATATCAACAGGTCGT
>Ga0210400_10001359_pt1 | contig 24373 bp, 13 predicted proteins | sample IncBWH26MmetaG_FD_155456 | JGI IMG/M metagenome (GOLD analysis project Ga0210400, IMG submission 155456) | Forest soil microbial communities from Barre Woods Harvard Forest LTER site, Petersham, Massachusetts, United States - Inc-BW-H-26-M | ecosystem: Environmental > Terrestrial > Soil >...
TACAATACGCTGCCTCAATTCATCTTTGGTGTGGCCTCAACGGCAACGAAGACTTTTCCGTTGGCCACTAACGAGCCATTCAACTTCCTGAATCTTGACCTGTATGCGCAGGACACCTGGCGAGTGACACCCAAACTGACCTGGACATTCGGTCTGCGCGATACGTTCAACTCCAACCCTCTCAACCCGCATCAGCAGATTGCCCGCCTTCACGGATCGTTTGCCACAATTTCGCATGATGTAAATCAACCGCTGAACACTCTTATTCAGACCAAGCTTGGCCATCTGTTCTCTTCCACGCCCATTGCCATCCTTCAACCCAGGACGGCCATCGCCTGGCAGTTCAGGAAGGATTCAGTCCTGCGGGCCGGCTTTGGAATGTTCAGCGACATCTTGCCGGGCAGCATTGCCGACATGATCGGCGCCAACCCGCCTTACGTTCGAACGTTTCAAGGCGGCCTGTTAGGGACCGTGGGCGGCGTAGCGATTGCGCCGGGCGTACCTAACAGCGCGGTTGATGCAACGGTTGCTGCGAACCAGAGCTTCGGGACCGGATTCTCGCAGGGTCAGCTTTCGTGCGCATCATCATTATCAAAATTATCAAACCAGCTCTCGACCCCGGCAACCTGCCTGCCCGCGGTGAATATTACGGCGGTCCCGGATGGCAAACTCCGTGTGCCGTATTTCATGGAATGGAGTCTGGGCATAGAACAGCAACTTGGGAGAGCGGCGACCGTAAAGGCGCAATATGTCGGCACCCGCGCGGTCCACCAGCCGTACGTCAGTCAAGCGAATGGCTTCCAAACGGTGTGCCAAGGCTGTTTTGCCCCTTTCCCATTCCTCCGGCCATCCGATCCACGATTCGCTTCCGTGACACAGTTGTCCACTGGAGCAGGCAGCAACTACAGCGGCCTGCAGCTCACTGCGATGACGCGATTGACTCACGGTCTTCAAGGGCAGATTAACTACACTTGGAGCCACTGCCTGGACACGGTGTCCAACGGAGGATTTCTCCAGTTCTCCGCAGGAGCCGTTCTCTCGCCCCTGCCAGGGGAGCTTGCACGCCAATACGGCCCCTGCGACTATGACATCCGGCATAATCTGACCGCCCAGTATGTCTACCAGTTGCCGGCCAAAGTGCACAACCACGCACTTGGATATGCATTGAATGGATGGCAGGTTTCAGGCAGCGTCTTCTGGCACAGCGGCGTGCCATTCTCAGTTCTTAGCACGCCTTATTCAGCCGACGGAAACGGGATCGTGCAAGGCGCCGGGCCACAGTTCGCACGCGTGGTACCCGGCGTGCCGCTGTATCAGCACCATCCCATTCCAGGAGTAACGCAACCGGGAACCATCCAATGGCTCAATCCCGATGCCTTCATCTCGGCCATTGATCCCAGCACCGGTGCGTGCTACGGCGGCGACAATCCCCAGAATTGCCAATTTGGAAATCTTGGCCGCAACGCCCTGCGCGGGCCTGATTTCTTTTGGAGCGATCTCTATCTCACGAAATGGTTTTCAGTGACGGAACGCCTGAAGCTGAGGCTCGATGCACAGTTCTTCAATGTCTTCAACCATCCAAATTTTGCGCTGCCCAGCATGGTGCTGGCCGGCATTCCGGGCAAGCCTTCCACTCAGACTGGATTCGGCGCCCTCACGAACACAACCGCGCCGCCAACCGGCCTACTCGGCGTCGGTCTTGGCGGCGACAGTAGTCCTCGCATGATCGCCTTGCAGGTGCGACTTGAGTTTTAGAAGCTTAGCCGCACTGCAAGCTGCACATTGCGTGAGCCACCGCCGCCCAGGAAGGGGTTCCCTGTACCCACATCCGGGGTAGTGGTCAAGGGCAGGAACCCTTTTCCCGTGCCAGTGGTGCTGATGCCGTTCTGAAGGAAATCAACGCCGAAGTTGGGCCATAGCGGATTGGCGAGATTCGGATGATTCAGCAGATTGAAGACGTCAACCCGTAGCTGCATCTTCATCCGCTCCGTAAGTTTGTTGTTTTTGACCAGGCTGAAGTCAAAATTCTTGTAGCTTGGTCCTACAAAGGCATTGCGTCCCAGGTTGCCAAAGTGTTGGTTGCCGGTGCAATTTCCCAACGCATCCGTGGTGCAAGGCACCCGGAACGCCGCAAGATTCAAGAACTGGCCGGCTCCCCTGGTGCCGACGAATGGATTGCCCACAAGATCGGGGCGCCCAAAAAACTCGCCGCTGTGGTTGAAGTCCCCTTCAAAGAGGTAGTTCACATTAAAAGGCTGGCCCGCCGACAGAGCGAGCACACCATCCATCGACCAACCCGAACTGAGCCAGTGCAGGTGCTGACTGTCAGGCAACTGGTAGTTGAATGTCCAACTGAGGTGCTGGCGCATGTCAAAGTTGGAACTGGCCCGCTCCCGGTCAGGACGGAAGCTGTTATCCGGCTGGGTGGCATTGGGAACATAGTCCTGGCCATCGCTGGCGTTATCAATGGAGTGCGACCAGGTGTAGTTCAGCGTTGAAGTCAGACGATGCCAGTTCCTGACCCGCAATGAAGCTTGCACTGAGTTGTAGCTGCTGCTGGCTGAAGACTCGAACTGATTGACAAATCCCAGGGCCGGAAAGGCAGTGGTTCCGGTGGCTGGATTGATTTGGTTGATGTCGCGATAGCGGAAGAGCTTACGTCCGGCCGAGCCTACGTATCCCACCTCCACCGCGATCGTCTTGCTCAACTGCTGCTGCACGTTGAGGTTGTAAACCTGGATATACGGCGTACGTATTTTCTGGTCAACGGTAAACACGTCGGTAGCGGCGAAAGTTGCAGGATCAAAGACCCGCACTCCGGACTGGAGGGTGGCTGCAGGAGCAAAGCTGAAGGTAATTGCATCCGGGCCAATCCCGTTATAGGCGGGGCCGGAGTTGAAGGTATTGAACGGAAGCTGGCCGACGAAGAAATCCTGGGAGAAGGCGTCATAGTACACGCCCCAGCCGGCACGGAGCACCGTTTTTGCATTTCCCATGACGTCCCAGGCAAGGCTGGCCCGAGGAGCAAAGTTGTTAAGGTCGCGTGGATAGAGCTGATGGACCAGATGGAGCGCGCCCGTAGAATCGAGCAGGCTGAAGCCGTCGTGCTGCTCTCCGATTACGCCGAAGTAGTCCCAGCGGACTCCGTAGTTGACGGTCAACCGGGGGAACAGATGAAAGCTGTCTTGCGCATAAAGCGAGTGATTGCTCTGGAATGTCTGACGGCTGGAATTGCCCTGGGCCTGCCGCCCGCTGAGAGGCACGCCGGCAATGAAGTCATCCAGGGTATTGAAGCTCAGTTTGCCGCGATAACCATTGTCGAAAAAACCATCCACAAACGTGTACCGGAATTCATAGCCGAACTTCCAATTGTGGCGGCCGGCCGTGTAGCTCACGTTGTCGAGGATCTGCCAGTTGGTATCGACGCGTCCGCGAGGATTGGCGGTATTCGAGCCCAGGGTAGCGAAAGAAGAGCGGAAGCTACTTCCTGCAGGAACAAACGCGCCTACAGAGATTTGGGGCAGACCCAAGTCCTGAGGCCCTGTACCCATGTTCAGCCCAATGGAAGCCGGATCAAAGGCCCGGTCCTGGGGAAAAAACTGCTCTTCAAAACGGTTATACCCGCCACGCAGCTCCATCAACAGACGAGGGCTGTAAACATGCGTATACGAGAGAGAAAGAATGTTCACGTTGGTCGGAGTGACGGTGTTGTATCCGGGAAGCACTCCGCCGCCCACCAGCGCCAGCGGGAAACTTTGATCGCTGTCGCCGTAATAATAGCGGCCGGTCAGAAGGTCGCTCTGGCCGAGATGCTGGTCAAACTTGGTAATAATGCTATCCACACGGTTGCTGGCCTTGGTTGACGCCAGCAGGTTATTGTCCTGAGCGTCCGGAGTGCGATTGGGCGCAGGCCAGGGGGTGCGGGCCAGCAAGTTGGCGATCACCGGATTTACCACCCCTCCATTGTTGGCAATAGAAGTAGCTATCTCCGCAGACGTGGGTACGCGGGCCAGAGTGGGGATGCCAACGCCTTCACGCTGCCCCTCATAAGAGACAAACCAGAAAGTCTTGTCCTTTACGAAAGGACCGCCCATGGAGAAACCGAACTGGTTGTTGTGAAATGCATTTTGCGGCTGGTCTTTGGTATCGAAGAAATTGCGGGCATCCAGCGCATTGTTGCGGAAATACTCATAGAGTGTGCCGTGGAAGGAATTGGTCCCTGATTTGGTAACAATATTGACGGTCCCGCCGGAGTTGCGCCCGAACTCGGCCTCAGTGCTGTTGGTGATTGAGACCTCTTCGAGGGCGTCCATGGGAAGAATGGTGGCAGGAGTACCGAATACGCCGCCCTGGTTGATGGCCGGCAGGTTGCGATAGCCATCATTCATGTCTGTACCGTCCAGTAGATAGTTGTTGGAACGCCCGCGGTTGCCGTTGATGCTGAACAACCCGAATGATCCAGGTGAATCAGCCACGCCGGAAGGATCGCCGCCTGAACCGGGAACCATGACCAGCAGTTTAGTGAAATCGCGGCCGCTTACCGGGAGCTCCTGTATCTGCTGCGTGTCGATGGCGCCACCCAGATTGTTGCCGCCGGTTTCCACCAGGGGCGTCTGCCCGTTCACCTCCACGGTCTCGCTGACGGCGCCCGGGGCCAGTTGAACATCCGCCCTCTGAATGGAGGATACCTGCACCCTGATGCCCTTCACGGTCTGGGAGCGAAACCCGGATTTCTTCACGGTCACGTCGAATACGCCCAACGGCAGCTCCGAGAGAAGATACTCACCTCCATCGTTGGTGACACTGGACCGCGTAAGGCCGGTCTCAGGACTGGTTACGGTGACCTCTGCGCCGGATACGGCAGCTCCAGTGCTGTCGGTGACTACGCCCTGGATTGAACCACGAAAAGTTTGGGCTTGCAGAACGGAACTACAAAACAAAACAAGCATCATGAAAATAAGCATCATTAATGAAACGCGGGTTTTCATCAGGCCATCCAAATTTTGAGGTGAGTACTGGTCGGATTATACCCCTCTTACGGGGCACGCTGAGAGATAACTAAAGAGATGACCATGGGGAAGATGCCCCTCTCATCGGCATTGCAGCATGGCCGCAACCAAGAAAATCCAAAGCGCACCGCGGAGGCGCGGAGACGCGGAGAAAAACAACATCAAGTCAAACTCTCAACCGCAACACTGCAGCGCCGCAACCAAAACAGAACGCCAAGTCCCAAAGCCAGGAAGGGTTCTCGAAGAAAGGATATGTCTTGCTCCAGGGTTTGGAGCATTTTTCAGAGTTGCTGTGTCCCAGACCTTGGTGGAAGAGCGGACTTTAGGCCCGCGTTGACATGCAAGAAACAAGGGACTTTAGGGCCTGTGTGAGAACTAGAGATTGTCGAAATCCTCTTTCAACCCACCGACTCGCCATCCTGAGCAACGGACTCGCGGTGGCGAGTTAAGGGGAAATGACTGATGGCGAGGGGTGAGACTTGCTTACTTAATGAGTGTCATCCCGAACGTAGCGTCGCAACGAAACTTAGCACAACTGAGCTGAAAGGCGCGAAGAGAGGGACCCCAACCCTGCTTCAGGCTTAAATGCAGATCCAAGGCGTTCTACCCAAATCCCCTGAGGCGATGCCCCATAGGACCGCTTTGAAGGCCCATTGATTCTATTCGTCTTAAAAGTTCGTTCATCCTGAGCGTAGCGCCACGATTACAACGATCAGCATGAGCCAATGGCGCGGAGCCGAAGACCTTGTCCTGAGTGCAGCCGAAGGAAACCCCGAGGGTCCTTGCTGTACGATGCGGCATCAAGGCGTTCTCACGAGGACGACTTGGCGCAACGCAAACGTACAGTTCAAACGAGAAACTCCCCGACGCAGAATCGGTTGTCAAACATCGTAGGGGTCCTTCACTACGCGCCCTTCAGGTACGTTGCCCTAAACACAACGCTGCGCTTCGTTCAGGATGACATATCTATAATGCATATAATGCACCGACTAGGAGGCATCGCAACCTCGTTGAGAGTGCGCGGAATACACCAAGCGCTGAAAATGCTCTGGATTTTCTTGTTTTCCTCCGTGATTTCGATCTTCTCCCTGCCGGAGCCTGCCCTTGAGCGCAGCGAAGGGAGGTGAACGAATCCCCGGTCTTCTCCGTATCTTGATGGGTGTTATTGGCTGGGCACGCTCTTGTTGTCTCCGACCTCGGAATCCACTACTTTTCGCACGAGATTCCCGAGCTCCCGAAGCAGGAAGGGCTTTCGAAGAAAGGGTATGTCTTGCCCCGGCAGGGGGCTTTCGCCCAATTCATCTGTATATCCCGACATGAATATTGCCTTCAGCCCCGGTCGAAGCCGGAAGAGACGCTCGCACACGGAGCGGCCGCTGAGTCTTGGCATGACCAGATCCGTAATCAGCAACTTAAGATCCCCCGTATAACGCGCGGCAATCTCCAGCGCCTCTTCGCCATCCCTGGCGGTCAGCACTTTGTATCCCAGGCGATCAAGGTATTCGCTCGTGGCTTCCCGCAAAGCCTCTTCATCTTCGACCACCAGGATTGTCTCCCGGCCATGCAGGGTCTCCAATTGCGGCTCCTGACTGACGACTGGGGCCGGTTGCTGCAGGGTCTTGGGAAGGTAAATCGCAAACGTTGCGCCACGACCCGGTTCACTCTCTACAAGTATCTCGCCACCGCTCTGCTTCACGATTCCGTAGACGGTAGAAAGTCCCAGTCCGGTGCCGAGTCCAAATTCTTTGGTAGTGAAAAACGGTTCGAAGATCCGCGCCAGCGTTTCTTTATCCATGCCAGAGCCGGTATCCGCAACGGTAACATTCACGTATTCCCCGGGTGGCAGCGTGGGAATATTGCTGCCGAAGGGGCCTACTCTCACGTTCCTGGTCGTGATCCTTAACTCTCCACCCTCGCCCATGGCGTCACGGGCATTCACTGTCAGATTAATGATTACCTGCTCGATCTGACTCTGGTCGGCGCTTACCAGATCCAGATCCGAGTCAGGAGAAAAAATGAGCTGAATATCCTCGCGGATCAGGCGGCGCACCATTTCCAGGATGTCACCGATCACGGAATTCAAGTTTAGGACACGCGTGGTGAGCATCTGTTTTCTACTGAAAGCCAGGAGTTGGGCCACCAGATCAGCAGCCCTCCGGGTTGCCGCCAGGACCCGCTCCGCGTTTCGGCAAAGCTGATCGCCGGCGGGCAACTTGCTCATGATCAACTCGGTATAGCCGCCAATGACGTTCAGGATATTGTTGAAATCGTGGGCGATTCCTCCCGCCAGTTGACCTACGGCCTCCATCTTGTGCGATTGAATCAGCTCTTCGTGCAAGGCCTGGCGTTCCTGTTCCAGGCGTTTCCGCTCGCTCAGGTCAACCACGATGCAAACACAATCGGTGGCCGAGCCAGGCAGCATCGCCACTCCCAGCAATACCGGTACGCGCGCGCCGTCTTTGCGTATATATTCCTTCTCGATAGGACGGCAGAAACCTTCCGCCTTGAGTTCTGCAATCGCGCGACGGTCAGTCTCAAAGTATTCCGGGGCAGTGATGACATCCCAGCGCAAAGCTCCGGACCGCAGTTCCTCGCGGGTATACCCTATAAGGTTCAGGAAAGCGTCATTGGCCTCTACGAGACCGCCGGCAAGGTCGCTGAAGTTCACGCCGACGACGTTCGATTCCACCAGCCTGCGGAGCCGGGCTTCGCTTTTTTCGAGCGCCTCTTGCGTGGCCTTACGCTCCGTGATGTCCTGCCCTACACCAATGACGAATCCCGGGATCTGCGCGCTGTCTTGCCATAGAATGCATTTCCACGAGCCGTCTTTGCACTGGACGACGGTCTCGTAAGGGGTGCTGCTCACCGGGGTTTTTCCCTGGGCAATCTCGGACATCAGGTGCTTGGTACGCTCCCGCTCCTGGTCGTCAGGACGGGTCAGGTTCCACCAGCCGTCTCCCAGCACTTCACTCGGCTCGTAGCCAAGTCCGGAAATGCTTGGGCTTACATACGTGATGCTGGCGGTTGAATCGGCCATCAGCACAAAGGCGGCAACGGTATCCAAGACCTCATTTGCCAGTGCCACACTTTGCTGCGCACGCAGTTTTTCAGTCAGATCATTGGCCAGGAAAAGGATGGCTTCGCGATCACCATAGCGGACAAAGCGCCTGGTGACCTCCACATTCAAAAGGCCACCATCTTTGCGGCGATGCACGGTGACGTGCTTGCGGTCCTCGTCCAGGGTTTCCAAGTCTTTCAACAGCTCAGGGACGTATTCCGGAGGCCGAATGTCCTTGATGGTCATCGCCAGGAAATCTTCGCGGGAATAACCGTAGGCCCTGACGCAGGCCTTATTTACGTCGAGAAACGCCAGCGTCTCCCGGTCACAGACCCACATCGGGAGAGGATTCTCGTCGAATAAAGCACGATACTGGAGCTCGGATTCGTTCTTGGAATGAGGCAAGTCCGACATGAAAACGCTTGGTTACCCAGGTCTCTCGCAAATTGATCAGTTGACGAACCGTAAATGATCGCCAGCAAGTATATTCACAGAATGACCATGATGCAGTAATTTTCGCGAGTAGAATTTCATTGCCCGCCGGAACGAACTACTTCGGGAATTAAACTGCCACGCACGGACATCTAATGCGCCATGGCCTCAGCAGCCCCGCCCGCCGCGTGGGTAGGGCGCTTCATGATCAAGACCAGCGGCAGCATAGAAATAAACAGTATGGCCAGCAGGAAAAAGACATCAACATAGGAGAGCATGGCAGCGTGCCTTTGCACCATTCCGAACAGTCCTGCATAGGCCTGCCTGGTGGCGGTGGCCGGATCTACGCCGTTGGATATGAAAGCGTTCTTCATGGCCTCAAACGTGGAGCGCGCGGCAGGGTCGAGGTTGGTTACGTGACTGCCGAGAACATTGGTGTGGACCTGGGCGTGACGCGCCACCAGCATGGTCACTATGGCAATACCCACGCTTGCCCCAATATTGCGCATGAGATTGAACAAGCTGGTGGCGTTGCCTATTTCGTGTTTGGGAATGGAATCATTGGTGATGGTGGTCAAGGGTACGAAGAGCAATCCCATGGATGTGCCTTGCAGCAGTTGCGGCCAGAATATGTCCCAATAACCGGCATTGAGGTTCAGGCGGGAAAGCATGAACAGGCTATAGGAGGCGATAACCAGCCCGGCCGCAAGCAATTTCCTGGGCTCAATCTTGCTCATGAGCACGCCCACGATCGGCATGAACAGAAATGATCCCAGGCCGCGTGGCAGCATGGCCATTCCGGCTTCCAGCGCAGAGTATCCCATGATGGTCTGTAACCAGAGAGGAATGAGCACGGTACTGCCATAAAGCACAAATCCCAGCACAGTCATCAGAAAGACGCCTGTGCTGTAAGTCCGGTTCTTGAAGACCCTGAGCTGAACAACCGGGTTGCCGGTCGCGAGTTCGCGGAAGACGAAGAAAGCAAAACCAGCAAAGGCAAGCACCGACAGAATGACTATGAAATGAGAGGCAAACCAATCGGCTTCCTGGCCTTTATCCAGCATGACCTGAAGTGCGCCGATGCCCACTACCAGCAGCCCGATGCCCCAGTAGTCCACGCCGTGCTTGCTCCGGCGAATATAGGGAGGATCGAAAATGAATAGGGAAGCCATCACTACCGCTGCGATGCCTATGGGGAGGTTGATGTAAAAGAGCCATCGCCAGCTGTAGCTGTCTGTGATCCAACCGCCCAAGACTGGGCCAAGCATGGGCGCCACAACGATTCCCAAGGCCCAAAAAGCCATGGCTTTCCCACGCTTCTCCGGAGGAAAAGCTTCCAGCAGAATGGCCTGGGAAAGAGGCTGCAAGCCTCCGCCCGTTGCTCCCTGAAAGACCCGGAACACGATCAAGAGCGGCAGATTGGGCGCAATGCCGCATAGGAAAGAAAAGAAAGTAAAGCCGGTAACCGAGATTAACAGGATCCGACGCCGGCCGAAATGATTCGCCAGCCAGCCCGTGAGCGGAAGCACAATGGCATTGGCCACAAGATACGAGGTCAAGACCCAGGTCGCTTCGTCGGTGCTGGCGGAAAGATTGCCGGCAATGTGAGGCAGCGAGACGTTCACAACCGTAGTGTCCAGCACCTCCATGAATGTGCCCAGCATCACGGAGACGGCGATAATCCATGGGTTGATTGCGGGGTTGATCGCGGGCGGATTGGAGCGCTCAGGCATCGGCTGATGAACGGATGAATGCTTTACTTGATAAACACCGTCGGCACAACAGACATGCCGGGCCGTAGCATGTGGTCCGGATCCTGGCCCTTATTGATCCGGATCCTCACCGGAATACGTTGTACCACTTTGACATAATTGCCGGTTGCATTTTCCGGCGGCAGCAGGCTGAAACGCGCTCCGGTGGCCCCGCCAATGGATTCAACTACTCCATCGTATTCACGTCCATAGGCATCAACCTGGATCTTGACTCTTTGCCCCGGCCGCATATTTTTTAACTGGGTTTCTTTGAAGTTAGCGGTGATCCAGGTGTCATCCAGGTTCACGATGGAGAACAGCGGCTGACCGGCCTGCACCACCTGGCCGGGCTCCACGTTTCTCTTGCTCACGATTCCGGAGACCGAGGCGGTAATCCTGGTGTATTGAAGATTCAACTCCGCCTGGGCCAGCGCCGCTCGATATCTTTCTACATCGGCGGACGCCGCGCCTGCGCGCTCCCGCATGACCTTGATTTGCTGAGGCACGGTATGCGCCGACTCGGCCTGGGCCTGGGCCTGGGCTGCCCGTCCCTCGGCGCTGGCCACGCCTGCGCGCGCCAATTCCAGGGTTGCCCGTGCAGAGCTTTCAGCAGCTACGGCAGCGTCATACTGCTGTTGCGAGATCTCATCTTTCTGGACCAACTCGGTCATTCGTTTCAGATCGGCAGCCGCTTTGTTGTAATTAGCCTGAGCTTCCTGCACTCTGGCGGTGGCCGCATCTATCTCTCTCCTGGCAGCTTCAAGTCCGGCATTGGCGGCGGCAAGTTGGCCGGAGCTAGTGGTGGAGGTGAGCGGTACGCCGACGCTGGCGGCAGCAGAATTCGCCAGTGCATTGGCCAGATCAGCACGGGCGCGCTGCGCGGCAACTCCATAATCCCTGGGATCAAGCTCTACCAATAAATCTCCGGCCTTCACAAACTGGTTATCATCGGTCAATACGCGCTGCACGGTGCCGGAAACTCTGGCGCTGACGGGATCAATATGGCCATCAACCTGAGCATCATCCGTGCTTTCCCGCACGGAATAGTAGTGCCAGACCAGCACGCCACCGGCAACCAGGGCCACGGCAAGCAGCGCCAGCAACCACGTGGCGATAGGGTATTCGCGGAAGAAGCCGGCGGCACGCTCTTTCCTGGAGCGCCGCCGGTCAATTGGCTGCGGCTGCTTTTCTTCCTGTTCCTCTTCGTAATCTGGAATTGTGGTTGGATCCGCCAATTATTTTCTCCCTTCCAGAAAAGCGCGCGTCTCCTGCTCGACCACTCCCAACCCCCGGGCCAGCGCGAGCTTGGCAACATTGTTCAGATACAGCGCTTGAATATAAGTCTCATTTGCTCCGGTGACCACTTCCTGGGCCTGCACCACGTCCAGGCTTCCGGCCACGCCCGCGGCATAACGGTCTTGTGCCTGCTTAAGCTGGTCGGCGGAAAGTTCAACGGATTGTTTGGCTACGGCAATCTGATCTTCGGACGTTCTGACATCGAGCAGCGCGGAGCGCACTTCAAACTCAATACGAGCACGAAGATCTTCAAGCCGCATCTGCTGTTGTTTCAAGATAGATTGCGCCTGCAGAACATCGGCCTTCACGCGTCCACCCTGGAAGATCGGTATACGTAGGCCGGCCCCCACACTAAAGGTGCCTCGCGAGCTGCCAACGGTTGACCCGATGACGCCATAATCCCCATTCAGATCCAGGGTAGGTAGCGCCTCGCCCCGCGCGGCCTTGACTTGCAGCTCCGCAACCCGCTTCCGGGATTGCGCAGCCAGATATTCCGGCCTGCGGCTGTAAGCGAGCTGCAAGGCCTCTTCTACATTGATCTGCTGTACGGGCCCATAAGGGATTCCGTCAGTCAATTCGATCTGCTGCGAAACCGGAAGGCCGATTGTCCGCTCCAGGGACATGTGCTGCTGCTGGAGCGCGTTCTGCGCGGCCAGCACGCGTTGTTGCCGCTGCTGCATCTCCACCTGAGTGCGCAGAACGTCGATCTGTGGCACCACTCCGGCTTTCTTCATGCTTGCGGTACGCTCGAAAATAGCTTTTGCAGTGGCCAGCTCAGCTTGCGCTGTCTTCAAACGGGCCGCATCGGCCACTGCCAGCAGATATTGATTGCCCACTACCAGCACCACGAGTTCGCGCGCGTCGTCAACCGTGAACCTTGCCGCCTTTTCATTTTCCGATGCTGCGCGAACGCGATTGAATGCGTTGAAATCCAGAAGCCGCTCAGTCACAGCCGGCCGCGCATCAAAAATTGCGAAAGGGCCTACGATGGTGGAGCCGTTAACGGTAAACGGAATGCCAAAGGCAGCCAGGTTGACCTGCTGCACCGTTTCAGAGCTCCTGATTGCGACGTTCGGCAATAGGGCACTCATGCTGCGCCAGCGTTGCGCGCGGGCTGTCTCCGTCTGCTGCTGAGAAAGCAGCAGGCCCAGATTGTGCTTGATGCCACGATTTATGACGTCCAGCAGGGAGAGCTTGAGCACTCCGGGAACAGGTTTATCTACAATACCGCTGCCGCTGAACTGCTGAACCTGAAGTGGCTGCGACAGCGTGGCATCTTGATATTGCTGCTGCTGCTCATAGGTGCTGGACATGGGAGCGGGCGCTCCTGGCAACTGCGCAACAGCGGGAACCACAGCAATAGAAAAAAATAGGGCCGTCAGGACATTCTGCGTCCGAGTCATTGTCGTGCGTTTCACTTCCTATCGTAAGTGTGGTTAGACGTTAGCCAAGCATATTGTTCACCGTTCAACCTTGCCCGGCCCGCAGTCTTGGATTCAGCGCTTGGACGCACCCGGAACAGGCCTGCACCTGCCAAACAATTAATTAACTGGTTAGTTAGTTAGTCTATCAGGACGATGTTAAGGATGCAAATTTGCTACCGAGATTACGGATTCTGGCTGGCTGTTGCACCAGGGTAGTGTGCTTGTTAAGGAAAGCTTTGGTTCGCCGCATGGGCAAGAGCGCCATGAAAAACTAAAAACAAGATTTCAAAGCACGTCGTAGTCCAACGGAAACCTAAGCGTCGGGGATCGAGATGTGTTCGTGGATGATTTTCAAATGACCGTCACTCTGGCGAACAAACACGTGCGTTACGCGCGCGTCCTTCAAGTGCTCTTCTGCAGCGTTCGTACGGGCGACACCCGGGGCCAGCGTTTTTTGAGCTTCGAACTGCATGGTATAAACCGCGACTGCCGCATGCGTCCCTATGACCTCAACGTCGATGTGACCCACATCCACTTTCATCTTGCCGCTGCCCATCATGTACTCGCGCCGTCGACGAACCAGCACCAGCCGGCCCGGCTCCGCCCGGCGGGAAGAGGACGTAAAGATTACCGCGTTTTCCGCATAGCAGTCCTGTTGGCGGTCTGCTTGTTTGGAAGAGGAGATGCTCCAGTAACTCCGGACCGCCGATTCGACTTCGGTTTTGGTCAAAGGCAGAACTGCGGGCTGCAACAGAGTGGCATTCATGATTAGTAGATTTTAATGTCAAGTTGCCGCATTTTCCAGAGATAACTTGAGTTTGTTCCGAAAACCGAAATTGGCCCAAAAAGGGAAGAATCGCGCAAAGCCAGAGGTTCGATCCCGAGGAAAGACCCCTCGCCTGCTCTAACCAAGTGCCATAATCTTTTCAATGCTTTACGGAGAAGTTTTGCGCAAAATTACGATCTGACCAGCATGGTAAAGGCCATGCTGAACCATTCCATGGAAGAGATGATAAAAATCGTAGCTCCTGCCAGGTACGATCTCGGTCAGCCGCGTATCTTGAAAATTTCTAATTACGTGACAAAGTTGGCCGTTCGTCGCGAACAACTGGTTCGCAGCCGCCTCCCAGCCGTTGTTACCCCTGGAGATCGGAGGCCAGTCGCGCTCAGGCGGCATGGATTTGGGCATGGCGATTCCCGTAACGGCCCGCAACGCAACCCGCTCCCAGGTCTCAATGTGGTTCACGATTTCCCAAATCGAGTGGGCGCCTGCCACGCCATGATTTGCGGCATGTTCTTCAGACAAGCCCGACAATAATTCCCGTATCGCGGGGCCGTGCCACGCGTCACCCTCAAAAGCACGGTGGAGTTGATCGGCAATACGAAGACATTCGGTATTCATAAAAAACGAGGCTGGCAAGATTTCTGCCAGCCGTTTATTTTAACAAGATTTCCCTTGGTCCATTCGCCGCTATCGGCTCAAGCTAGCTGATCACATACTTCCCGGTCTCAATGACCCGGTTGGCGATCTGTTGGTTCAAGGCGATGGTGTTGAAGGGCTCGTACTTGAATAGACGGCGCAGGATCACCAGTTGCGTGCGCAGCATGTCCCCTTCAGCAATGGCAGCCGCAACTCTGCGGGCCGCCGACTCAATCTTGTCCATGGAACGCGTGAGGACAACCTGGGTCATGGCAATGGCATGTTGGGCTTTGTGTTCCCCTAAGCGGTCGATCAGTTTCTCCGTCCGCAGCACGGCAGAATCCATCACATAGGTTTCCATCACGATATCGGCAAGAGCGCCCAGGATCTCCTGCTGGTCAGCCAGGCCCATGGTGTACTTCTGCGTAGCTGCCCCGGCCAGCATCAACCCGGCTTTCTTGGCGTTAGCAACCATAGTGCGTTCGGCGGCCAAAGTCCCTTCCAGCGGATCTGCACTGGACGGCCCGGACATGATTTCATCCATCAGCTTCTTGATCGCCGGCAATAGAGCCAGCTGTCCGCTCATGGATCTTTTCAGGAGCATCTGCATGATGAGCAGCCGGTTGATCTCGTTGGTGCCTTCAAAGATTCGATTGACGCGCGCATCGCGATAGGCCCGCTCTGCCGGATACTCTTCCACAAATCCGTAGCCGCCGTAGATCTGTACGGTCTCATCCACCACGTAGTCGAGCAGCTCTGAGCCCCAGACTTTCAGGATCGAGCACTCGATGGCGTACTCCTCAATGCCTTTTGCAGTTTGCTTGTAAACATCGGGAGCGTTCTTGTCGATGTCCGAGAGCGCTACATCAATCATTCCGATGGTGCGATAGGACATGCATTCCAGCGCGTAGATTCCGGCCGCCATGGTGGCCAATTTCTCTTTGATCAGGCCGAAATCCGCCAGGGTCTTGCCGAAGGCCTTGCGCTGCTTGGCATAGGCGATAGCATTGTGCAACGAGTTGCGCGTGCCACCGACCCCTCCCGCTCCCAGTTTGAAACGCCCGATGTTGAGAGTATTAAAGGCGATCACGTGGCCTTTGCCGATCTCGCCCAGCAGGTTGTCCTTGGGTACGCGGCAGTCATTCATGATGATGGGGCAGGTGGACGACCCGCGAATGCCCATCTTCTTTTCTTCTGCCCCGACCGTGAAACCAGGGAAGGTGCGCTCGATAATGAAGGCGCTGAACTTTTCTCCATCGACCTTGGCAAAGACAATGTAGACGTCAGCAAAGCCGGCGTTGGTGATCCAGGTCTTCTCGCCGTTAAGGATCCACTCCTTGCCGTCCGGAGAAAGTACGGCTTTGGTGCGCGCATTCAGCGAGTCCGAAGCCGAGGTTGATTCGGAAAGCGCGTAAGCGGCGATCCACTCGCCCGTAGCCAGCTTTGGCAGATACTTGGCCTTCTGCTCCTTGGTGCCGAAGTAGACGATCGGCAGAGTCCCGATGCCGGTGTGCCCGCCAAAGCTCACGCTGAAGCTGCCGGAGACGGAAAGATGCTCGGTGATGATGGAAGAAGAAATCTTGTCCATCTCCGAACCGCCGTATTGCTCGGGAATGTCCACGTTGGCGATGCCGATCTCACAGGCCTTGCGGATCAACTCGCGGGTGACCTCAAATTCCTTGTGCTCGATCCTTTCGAGGTTGGGGACAATCTCATTTTGCGCAAACTCCTGCGTGGTCTGCGCAATCTGCCGGTGTTCTTCGGAGAGATCTTCCGGGGTAAACACATCGTCAATATGATGCTCTTGCAGTAAAAAACTTCCACCTGAAAGTTTTGTTTTGGGAACAACTGCTGTTGCCATAAATTCTCCTCTTCTTCACCACTACTTCGTCAAAGAAAATCTTAACCACAGAGGCACAAAGGAACACGAAGGTCATTTCCGGTCAGTGCCCATCATTTCAGCGCCTAATATCATCCTCTTGAAAATTACAAATTAAAAATCAGCAATTACAAATCTCGTTACGAGCTCATTGCAGGTTTTCAAAAACACCAGCAGCCCCCATGCCGCCGCCGATACACATTGTCACTATTCCGTAGTGCCCGTTTCTGCGCTTTAATTCTCGAATGATGGTCGCCGTCAGCTTTGCGCCGGTGCAGCCCAAGGGGTGTCCCAAGGCCACGGCCCCTCCGTTGGGATTCACCTTGGCCGGGTCGAGGCCGGCTTCTTTGATTACTGCCAGGGCCTGTGCGGCAAAGGCCTCGTTCAACTCGATGACATCAATATCTTCCAGCTTCAGGCCTGCTATTTTCAACGCCTTGGGAATAGCAAATACCGGGCCCAGTCCCATCTCTTCCGGCAGATAGCCGGCAGTAGCGAAAGAGACGAAGCGGACGAGCGGCTTGAGGCCAAGCTGCTTGGCCTTCTCCTCAGACATGATCACAGCCGCTGCCGCACCATCGGAGGTTTGCGACGAATTGCCGGCGGTCACTAAGCCCTTGGCATGGAAGGCCGGGCGGAGCGATCCCAGGACCTCTAAAGAGGTGTCGGCGCGCGGGCCTTCATCTACTTTAAAGACGATCTCGGTACGCTTGGGCTTGGAGCCATTGGGCGTGGTAAAGCTCACCGGTACGGGTACGATCTCATCGTCAAACTTGCCGCCTTGAATCGCGGCTATCGCTTTCTTGTGGCTGTTCATGGAGAACTCGTCCGCCATCTCGCGGGAAATGCCAAACCGTTTCGCCACCCTCTCCGCTGTCAGGCCCATGGAAAGATAAGCATCGGGGTAGTTGCCCACCAGCCACGGATTGGCCGAGATCTTATGGCCGCCCATGGGAATCATGCTCATGGATTCCGCGCCCCCGGCAACAATGATGTCGGCGCCGCCAACCATGATGCGCTCCGCGCCCAGAGCAATGGCCTGCAAGCCGGAAGAGCAGAAGCGATTGATCGTCATGGCCGAACACTCCACCGGCAGACCGGCGCGCAAAGACGCAATGCGGGCCACATTCATTCCTTGCTCGGCTTCCGGCGTGGCGCAGCCGATGATCACATCTTCAATTTCGCGCTTCTCCACCTGTGGCACGCGGTCGAGCGCACCCTTGATGGCCACCGCGGCCAGATCATCGGGACGCGTGGCGCGTAGCGTGCCTTTACCAGATTTGCCTACTGCGGTGCGGACGGAACTTACGATGACTGCATGTTGCATGATTGCTCCTGGCTCCTAGCTGCTGGCTTCTGGCTTTTCAGTTCTTAGCCTTAGCCCTTAGTACTTAGCTTAGGCTGTATACCCCACGGAAACATACTCGGTTAAGGCGCTCGGTTCGGGTATGGGGTCTCCATGTTCCCTCATGCCTTCCAGATGGAAATCCATTGCCTCGCGAATAAGTTGTTTAACTTCTTCAAGGCTCGCTCCGGCAACTCCCAAACCCGGAAGGTCCGGAGCATATGCTCCCCATCCGGTTTCGGACTTCTCGTAAATAACTAAATAGCTCATATCTAGCTGGACAAATAAAATTTATCTTCTTATGTCTAAGTGCAAGAGAACAGCATCTTCAACAGCAATTAAGTCGTTAGACTGCAAAGTTCCCAATCGCCTCCGTAGGCGTAGCTTACTAACCGTCATTATTTGGTCCCCCATAGCCTTACGTCTTTCCCGGTTTATAGTCACTAAAGCTTCGGCCGGGTAGAGCTTACCTGTTTTGGTGCTGAGGGGGACAACTACTATTCGGTTAAGAGCAGAATTGGCTGCATCGTTACTGATTACTATTGCTGGTCGGGTCTTCTGAATCTCACCGCCAACAGCTGGATCAAAGGCTACCCACCATATATCACCGCGTTTGGGCTGCATCACCAATTAACCCTTCACACCACTCTTCAGCTTCTGCTTCGCGCTCATTATCTGCCGCCATGTCGCGATACCCTGCCGCCAAGTTCTGGTTTGCCTGACTTGCAAGGCGTTCTGCTTCTTCCAGCACACGAGGAGCCAATTCCCAAGGGACTATGAACCAAGTTGGATTTCCGCGGGACTGGGGAGTTCCTGTTTTTCGCTTCTCGTCTCCATTCCAGCGAATTCCGACCGCTGATTCGCCCTGCCAAACCAATTTTGCGACTGACCAACTTCCTTCGACTGGACCAACGTTAAAGATCACTTGGACATCGCTCACTGAACCCTTGGGAGACAAGACCGTTTTCGGATCAACATAGCTCATGATGATGTTCCCTCCTGTTCCTCATTATACATACATATGTATGTATAAAAACAGGGGACATCTTTCGTAAGGCTCTAGTTTCTCAACGGTTTCCCGGTTTTCAGCGTGTACTGGATTCGCTCCTGGGTCTTGCGTTCGCCACAGAGGGATTTGAACCCTTCGCGCTCTAGATCCAGTAAGTACTGCTCGCTGATTGGCATTCCCGGGGTCACGTTGCCGCCGCAGATGATCTCGGCCACCTTGGTTCCTACCTTTACGTCGTGGTCGCTGATGTATTCCGCCTGGCGCATCAGGTGGATTCCCAGCTTGAGCGTGGCCAGCACGTTCTCGCCCGGCGCAGGAATATCGGTGCGTGGCACGGGCGGCTTGTAGCCGGCGCGGGCCAGTTCCATTGCCCGTTCTTTGGCGTCGCTCAAAACGCGCTCGCGATTCATGCTGATCAGGTCGCCATCGGAGAGGAAGCCGAACTCGCGGGCTTCGTAGGCTGACGTTGATACCTTGGCTGTACCAATCAATTCGAAAACGCGCTTCATGCCCTCCATCAGCTCCACCGACTCAGCCCGTCCATCGGGACGAATCGCGTGGGCGTTATCAACGGCGCGCAGCAACAACTCTTTGCATCCACCGCCACCCGGGAGCAGCCCGACACCGACCTCGACCAGGCCCATGTAAAGCTCGGAGTGAGGCTGGCGAGCGGCCGCATGCAGGGCGATTTCCGTCCCACCACCCAGGCTCATTCCGAAAGGGGCGGCGATTACCGGTCGCGTGCAGAACTTGATGGCCTGGGTCATCCCCTGGAACTGCTTGATGGCCATATCCACTTCATCCCATTCTTCTTCCTGTACGGCCAGCATCAGCATCATCAGGTTGGCGCCCACGGAGAAGTTGGCCGAGTCGCCGGTAATGACAAACGCTTCAAACTGGTCGCCAATGCCACCGGTCTTGAGTGATTGGGTGACCATCTGCACAATGTCGCCGCCCAGCGCATTCATCTTGCTGTGGAACTCGATGCAGCCGACGCCGTCGCCCAGATCAATCAGAGACGCGCCCGCGTTCTTCTTGACCACGCCTTTGGACTTCTTGACCGCTTCCACCGACCAGACGCCCTCGGGGACCTCCACCGGCTTGTACTGCCCGGTCTTTAGATCAAAGTAGGCGCGGCCGGAAGCGGCAGACGGATCGTCGATGTACCATCTCTTTTTGCCCGACGCCAAAAGCTTTTCCGCGTTCGCGGCAACCGGCTTGCCTTCCTTTTTCATGCGCGCGACGGTCGCTTCTACGCCAGCCATGTCCCACAGCTCAAACGGCCCAACCTCCCAGTTGAAGCCCATCCGCAGGGCGCGATCAATCTCAACGACGTTATCGGAGATTTCAGGGATACGGTTGGCAGAGTATGTCCACAGCTCGGAAAGACTTGCCCAGGAGAATTGCGCAGCCTTGTCGCGAGGATCGATGTTGCCCAGCGTCATGCGCAGCCGCTCGCCCATATCTTCAATATTCTTGGCCATCTCCAGCGACGGAAACTTGACCTTCTGCGCGGGGCGATACTCAAGGGTCTTCCAGTCAAGCACCAGGCGGTCTTCTTTGCCGTCCGGCATTTTGATTTTCTTGTAGAAGCCAGCCTTGGTCTTATCGCCCAACAGCTTGCGCTCCAGCATCTTCTGGAAGAACTCCGGAAGCTTTAGATCTGAGCGCTCGTCCTGTACGGTCTTCATGAAATTGCCGACTACGCTGCCCAGTACATCCAGGCCAACCAGGTCGATAGTGCGGAAGGTAGCTGCCTTGGTCCAGCCGCCGGCGCTGGTCAGCGCGTCAACCTCTTCAACGGTCAGGTCCATCTCCTGCATCAACCGGAAAACGTTCAGGCCGGAAAAGGTGCCGATGCGGTTGGCGATGAAATTGGGAGTGTCCTTGGCATATACGATGCCTTTGCCTAGACGTACGTCGCACAGATGGGCGATCGTGGCGATGGCTGCGGGATCGCTCTCCGGGGTGGGAATGATCTCCAGCAATCGCATGTAGCGGGGTGGATTAAAGAAGTGGGTCCCGAACCAGTGCTTGCGAAAATCTTCACTAAAGCCTTCCGCAATGCTGCGCACAGGCAGGCCGCTGGTGTTCGTGGTAACGATGCTCCCGGGCTTCCGTACGGCCTCCACCTTCTTCAGCAATGCGCGCTTAATCTCCAGGTTTTCGGCAACTGCTTCGATGATCCAATCGGCATCAGCCAATAGCTTCAAGTCATCGTCAAAATTGCCGATGGTGATCAGCCGTTCCAGCCCCTTCTGAAAGAAGGCCGCCGGTTTTGATTTGATGGCACCATCCAGGCCGGAGGCAACAATCTTGTTACGAGCGGATCGGTCCGAATTCTGGGCCTGGTCAGGGGGTACTATATCCAGCAGATAGCAAGGGATACCGGCATTAGCGAGATGGGCGGCAATTCTTGAGCCCATAGTACCCGCTCCCAGGACAGCAGCCTTATGAATGCGTTGATGTGGAACTTTTGAGTCCTTGGGATTGGACTGCAGCTCAGGCGCTTTTGCACGAACCTGAACGGAATCAGCGACCGCTATATTACTCATCGGGAAAATCTCCAGGAGCAGCGAGAATCAGGCGAGACATACGGCAAACTTGCGGAACGATCATAGTTTTTCGGTTCTGCGTTTGTCGAGGCCCGCTCCGTGGCGAACATGATTTGAAGCACGCATGAACTCCGTTACAGCCGGGAACCCGGAACAGCACGTGTTGGCCGACAATCGCCTTGAGGCGAAATTGGGACACTCAAGAGCCGTACGGTTGAGTAGCGTAATTCTACTGAATGAATGTTCATTCAGTCAAGCTATCTCTTTCATCCAAAATGATTTAATCCGATCATATCCGGAAAACTAAGCCGCTCCCAATCGGTTTTCCTAAGTCCGGGTATAACCTTAATAAACGAACCAAAGGACTTCCACCCGTGATATCGCTCTCAGCGCTGGAAGATTTCGCCTTTGATTTTCAATTACGCGATTACCAGGGTCGAAAATCCAATTACCAAATTCTCAGGAGAGCCACTCCTGAACAAGTTCATTGCCACTGGCCGTCAGATCAACTGACAGTCGTTTTTCCTCTTTCCCATTGCGGAGGAAGACCGCGACGATGCCATCAGCGGTTGGCCGCAGCTCAAGACGCCGGTCTTTGCTTTCCAGCTTCAGGGTAGTGTCCAGCCATGCCACGTGGATCTTGCTGCGAGTCTGAAAGCCGATCTGCGCTGCCGATTTCAGCACTTCCTGGGTGTAAGGGCTGTTCTTAAGTTTTTCGGCCCAGGGAGCCGCGGCCAGCGCAGATGCGCGTTCGGAATCGCGCCGTTTCTGCGCGTCGGGATCGCGTTCTTCCCGCGACTCCAGGTTTTTCAGGTTGCTTTCGAGATTGTCGAGGAAACTCATTGGCGAGATTTTGTGCAAAATTTAAAGATATCAAGATTAGGAGGAAGAAGGGAACGAGAGACTGAACAATTTCCAGCAGTCCCCTTGAAGGTGGTAATGCCTTTCTCCGCGTCTCCGTGCCTCCGTGGTGGGTTTTGACTTTTCCTAAGTTGCAAAGGCCGATGGGCCGAACATAAGAGTTCTGCCCATCCCCCACGCTTCTAGTCGTTTTTAGCTACTTTGATCGTAATTTTGCCGTCGGCCACATAGTTGGCGTCGCGGAGTTCCTGAGCGTGGACGTTGCCTGTATCAAGATTGACCTCCACCTCTCCTTTGCCATTTCCATGTTCGGTGGCGGCCTGGAACCGGAGCTCATGGTTGCCCGCTTCCAGCTCTTTTACTTCGTCCTCAAAGTTCTCGCTGATTGCCAGGATGATGTCTTTTCGTGGTTTGGAAAGCTGTGGACGGAAAACGCCCTTCTGCCGGCCGTCGACATACAGCACAATGCGGAAGGCCTCGCCGCCCGTTTCCTGCGGGCCCGCCGGCTTCGTCAGGCACATGAGTGCAAACATGGGCGCTGTCCCATCAAACGCTGAAACGGCTGCTGGCAGGGCCTTGTCACGGGCAATTTCCTGCGCGAAAAAAGTTACTGACCCCGCTTTCTTGCCGGCGCACAGGTCTACCGGCGCTGCATATGCGGCAGAAAAACAGAACAATAGAATCGAAACGAAGGCTGATAATTTCAGCACTCGCATTTCTTACCCCCTCGGAAATGGATTTTGATACTAATAGTCTATGCAGAGGCCGAAAATCAGGCCACAGGAATCCAATGGGTGGTAAAACTTTGGTTACCTGATTGTCCTATGGATCGGCCACAGCAAAAAACGCAATGACTCGTGAGCGCTTCAAGGATGAGGTACCCTTCGGTCCATTAGTCATCTGGGAACCAGCTCCGGGGGGCCGCGCCTGTCAGAGAACTTTTCCACCAGCTTGGCGCCTGCAGGAGGACTAAATTGGAAAAGTTTTGCGGAGTTTGAATCGGCAGGCAGGTTGAGAGTTACGGTTGAATAGGTAGTAACACTGGTTCCTATTGCCTCTCCTCCCCCGGCGCGATAGAAGTGCCGCGTGGCCGATTGCACCTTACGGACAATCAGGGTGTTTTTCTCGATCCAAAACATAAGCTTCGTCTTGGTATCCTTGGATTCGGCCTGGACAACGCGGCAAATCAGCGTCTGGCCGTTGATGACAAGCGTTTGCTCCGGCAGGTATACGGCCGCTTGCACCCCGTTGGCAAGCTCCGCGATCGTGTGGGCCGCTTGCATCGCTTCAATCCGCCCGGCAGTGAGTAGAACGTCGCGCTGTGCCGATGCACCGGCCGGCCGCTCGATATACTCCTGCAAGTCGGGCCGGTAGATCCATTCGGTGTGACCATCGGAGACCTGTATCTTGGGGAGCCAGTCATTGTTCTTTTGCAGCCGGTATTTGTTCTCAGGCCCGACGGCAGCCGTGTCGGAGTCCTTGCTCCAATTGCGCCAGAGATCTCCCTCCTCCCGGAACTCATGGACCGCTTCAACCTGATAATAGCGCGCACCAGCATACTCTTCGCTGACCTGGCGCAGCAGGGCCTCTGCCTCCGCATCACCGTTCTCAGGCCGTGCGGCCTTGCGCAACTCCTGATCCGCATGGCCCTCTGTAGGAGAACGCGCAGGATCTTTAAGTTTCTTGACCTGCTTTGCCCCTGGGGGAGGAGTGAATGCAAAAACCCCGTTCTCAACGGACAGACCGTTGACCTCAGCGACCTCAAACGTGACCGCATGATCTTCCACGGCACGTGGTCGCCCCGCCAATATCCGAGACCGGCCATGCGTGTGTACGTGCATCCTGCGGATGAGAAGCACCTGCTTGTCGATCCAGAGGACAAATTCAGAGAGCACGTCCGGTCCCCATCTTGAGCGGTATCTGCCTTCGCCTCGAACAACAAAGTAAGCCAAGGGCGTGTTGTGGACCGCTATGGTTTCATTGGCAGCGTAGACGGGCGAACGCAGGTTCTTGAGGAGCTCTGAAAATCTCTTTGCCACGTCGTGCGTGTTCTCAAGCCGTTGTTGCTCCGCGAACATTGGCTCTTCGAAGTGACTGGGGCCGGGAACCGGCGCAGCGCGGCGAGTGTATTGCCGGGAAACAGATTGGTAGACCCATTCGGTCTTGCCATCGGAAATCTGCGCGAGTACCCCGGCGAACGAGCGCTCTTCAAACCGGTAGCGGTTCCCGGGCGCAAAAATGGCGGTGCTGACGGTCTTAGACCAGGACCCGGACAATTCCGAACCGAATTCCAATTCTCCTGTGATCTCGAAGCGGTAATACTTCGCTTGCTCA
>Ga0210400_10001361_pt1 | contig 24334 bp, 22 predicted proteins | sample IncBWH26MmetaG_FD_155456 | JGI IMG/M metagenome (GOLD analysis project Ga0210400, IMG submission 155456) | Forest soil microbial communities from Barre Woods Harvard Forest LTER site, Petersham, Massachusetts, United States - Inc-BW-H-26-M | ecosystem: Environmental > Terrestrial > Soil >...
CAGAGTCGAAACGACTTGGCTGCGGCCCGGTGGTGTGAGATTGCTTCATGGTTTGGGAACCATCATCGTACGATTGCGCGGTGACACGCAAGGTTGGATGTCACAGCGGGGATGTGGATTTTGCTCAGGGATGGGCAACGCGCATTTTGACAGGGCGCACGCTGCACAGGAAAAAGCAGGCCCGCGCACCACGATCCGCGATGTTTTCGATGTTTTTTCTACGTTCTCCCTAGCGAGCCGGAAAACCCATGGTAGCGTCCCAATATTAGGACACCACCAGACCCATTCATTAACTCTTAACTCTGCGTTAACAAGAATTCGATATAAGCGCGGCGTAGCAATCTTGTATGAAAACTGAGCCGCAGCGCAGGGATGGTCGAAAGGCGAGCCCTCGCCCGAAGAGACCGGGAGTGCCCGGTCGCGAGCTTGCGCAATGGCCTCAATCTGATCCGATCGAGAGGAAACGAATTATCTTCCTCTGCCTTGCCCTGGCTGCGGTGACTTTTGCTTGCTACTGGCCAGTTTTGGGACATCCTTTCGCCGATTACGACGATGACAACTATGTAACGGCGAATCCGAATGTCCGACGCGGTTTGACATGGCAATCGCTGAGTTGGGCCTTCACCTCCACGGAAAAATCCAACTGGCATCCGCTAACCTGGATGTCGCATGAGTTGGACTGCCAGATTTACGGACTGAACCCTGGCGGCCACCATTTCACCAGCTTGAGCCTGCATGTGCTGAATGTGTGCCTGCTTTTCCTGCTGCTCGTGTTGGGAACTCGTGCCGTGGAGCGAAGCTGGTTCGTCGCGTTGCTATTTGCGGTTCACCCTGTCAACGTCGAGTCGGTGGCATGGATCGCCGAGCGCAAGAATGTCCTGAGCACCGTGGTTTTTCTTTTGGCGATCGGTGCGTATGGATGGTATGCAAAGCGGCCCACGATTAAGCGATACGTATTGGTTGCTACGATTTTCGGGATGGCGCTGGCTTCAAAGCCGATGGCCATCACGCTGCCCTGCGTGCTGGTGCTTCTGGACTTCTGGCCGTTTCAGCGAGTGTTGGGATTCGGCAAACCGGCGATTGCGTTTCCTGTGCCGCAATTTCCTCTGCGGCGGCTGCTTCTGGAGAAGTTGCCGCTCTTGGCGCTTTCGGCGGGCAGTGCGGTTGTGACGATCGTCGCCCAAAGGTCGGGAGGGTCGATCAAGTCGCTGGTGGATGTGCCGCCGGGGATAAGGTTCGCGAATGCTATTTGGGCTTATGTAGCATATATCGGGAAAATATTTTGGCCGGGTGCTCTGGCGCCTCACTATCCGTATCCGCGGAGTGGGCCGGCGTTGTGGCAACTGATTCTGGCCGTCGCGGTTCTTGCGTTGGTGAGTGGATTTTTATGGTGGAAGCGTTCGCACACTTACTTGTGGGTTGGGTGGTGCTGGTTTTTTGGAACGCTGGTGCCAGTGATCGGATTGATCCAGGTAGGAAATCAGGCGATGGCGGACCGCTACCTTTATCTCCCGATGATTGGAGTGTTGGTTGTGGTGGTTTGGGGAGTCCTCGACCTGGTTGACTATGAGTGCCTGGGACTGGCCGTTCGAATCGTCGCAGCGGTCGTCATGGTAGGTGCGCTGGTGGGACTGACCTGGCGGCAGGTTGGATATTGGAGAAGCGGGTACGACCTCTGGTCGCACACGCTTGCGGTGACGAAAGACAACTCGCTGGCGGAGGGCAATCTGGGCGTCGAGTTCATGAACCTGGGACGCGAAGAAGAAGGGCTGGCGCATTTTCGCAACGCGGCGCGGATCGAGCCCAACGATCCGACGACACGTTTTAATTTGGCTGCGGTACTGCAAAGCCGCGGAGAGCTGCCGCGGGCAATGACCGAATATGCTAGCGTGATTCAGCTGGTCTCAGGGAATGCGAATGGAGTGGGAAACTCTAGGCTCCTGGCGGACGCGTTTGCAAATCTCGGAACTCTTTACAGTGAAACTGGCGATTACGGGAAGGCGCGCGAAACCTATCGGCAGGCGTTGCGAATCGATCCCTTTGCGCTCAACGGCTTGATCGCCAAGTTCTACCGATATGTCGCGGTGAGCCCCACTGGCAACGGCTACTTGTGGCTGGCGGAAATGCTGGAACAAGCGGGTCGTACGAAAGAAGCGCGGGCGGCCTATGAACGGGCGCTGAAGTTGGAGCCTGGGCTGGTTGAGGCGGAGAGAGGATTGGGGCAGTAATTGATTCCCTGGGAATATTGCGCACCGTACTCGTAGCGCAGGCTCTCTACGGGATCAAGCTGGGAGGCTCGTGCGGCGGGGACAGTGCCGAAGATCACTCCTACTACTGAGGACTAACGGCGGACCAAACACCATGCCCCGATCGGCGGCTTGACGCGAGTCAGGCCGCCAGTCGTTTCGAAGGGCTAGTTGGTTCCAATTCCCGTCAGCACGACCGAAGGCGGATTGGCGCCCTCTGTGACCTCGAAGGCGGCCACGGCGCTCCGGGCGCCAGTCTTGGTGGGAGTGAAGGTGATTGAGGCCGTGCAACTGGCGCCGGGGCCAAGCTGCGACCCGCAATTCTGGGTTTCTGCAAAGTCGTTGTTGTCCCTTCCCCCGATCGCGATGATCGTGAACGTTACCGCGTTATTGCTTTCGTTCGTCACCGTGATTTGCTGCGGCGGACTGGTGGTATGCACCTTCTGCGGGCCAAAGGCCAACGCCTTTGGTGAAAGCTTCAGTGCGGTACCCAGGCCGGCAAGCTCAATCACCTGCGGCCTCGAGGAAGCGCTATCTACAATGGTAACTAATCCACTGCGCCAACCAGCGGTCTTAGGGGAAATCTGACGCTGATGATGCAGCTTGCGCCCGCCGCTACGGAGTTGCCACAGTCGTTGCTGCTTTGGAACTGTCGGGAAATTTTGACGGAGCTGATTGAAAGCGCGGTCGTCCCCGTATTGGTCAGTTTAACTGCCCTCGGGCCGCTCGTTGTATTGATTAGCCGCGAGGGAAAGCTCACCGCCGAACTGGGAGAAAAGTTCACGGCTCCGGTGTTGATCATCATGATCTCGCCGAGAATATTGTCGCTCATCACAACGTCCAGCTTGCCGTCCCCGTTAAAGTCACCTACTAGCATCGACCAGAATTTCCTCCCCGCAGGATAATACGTCGCAGCCTGGAAGGTTCCGTCACCATTGCCCAGCAGAAGGTAGACACCCGCGGAAACAAGGTCCAGCTTGCCATCCCCGTTGAAGTCCGTCACCACGACCTCTCCCCCCCTTGCTATAGTCCACTTCAGGTTGAAAAGCGCCGTTCCCATCGCCTAGCAAGACTGCGATGCCACCGAATCTAAAAGCTACTGCAACATCCAAATTGCCGTCATGGTTGAAGTCCCCGGCCGCGACGGAATTCGGAGGTGCATTGAGAGGATATGTTAGAGAGGCTTGCAGGGTTCCATCGCCCTTCCCCAGCAAGACGCCCATGTCGGTGCTCGACCCGAAGTATCCAACCACCACCACATCAGGCCGATGATCGTTATTGAAATCACCCACGGCCAACCAGACCGGATAGTCGGGGAAAGAGTTGTTGTCGCTCGGCGCCTGAAACGTTCCATCGCCGTTTCCCAGAAACACGCTGACCGCGCTGTCCGGCCCACTCATTACCAGATCGATCTTTCCGTCTCCATTGAAATCGCCCGCGGCAATGGACACTCCAGCCCCGAAAAAGCATAGTAATCTACGGCTTTCTGAAAAGTGCCATCTCCGTTGCCCAGCAGCACCGCGAAGCCATTGTCGGCGACGGCCAGGTCGAGCTTGCCGTCCCCGTTGAAATCGCCCGACGCGACAGTAAACGCCTCGCCTGGGACCTTAGAGTCGCCACGCGTCTCGAGCTGCGCCATCGCGCAATCACTCGCAACAGCGATCCACAGCGCCACTAAAAAGGCCGCACAGAATATCCTGGGGACTTGAATCCTCGAGCACTGAACCACGGGAACCTCCTACTACGTCGAACCTAGGCGCGGTATTGTCTTGCCAACCGGCAGGGGGCTTGCCGAAGAGGAAACTCCGCCTACATTACCACTAAATCAATTCAGTTCAGGGGAGATTTCGCACTGTTCGGAAAACCGAACAGATGCAAGTTTTTGCGATGTGTTGGGGCAAAATATCTGAACTCTACTCGTAGCGCAGGCTCTCTACAGGATCAAGCTGGGAGGCGCGCGCGGCGGGAACAGTGCCGAAGATCACTCCCACTACTGAGGACACGACAATCGCGATGATGGCGGACAATCCTGAGACGGGGATGCGGTACTCTGTGAGGAAGCGGACAGAATATGGGATGGCGAGGCCGATGACGATGCCAGCGAAGCCTCCGATGAGGGAGATCAGCATGGCTTCGGCGAGAAATTGCACGCGGATTTCGCGGTTGGTGGCGCCGATGGCTTTGCGGATGCCGATCTCGCGGATGCGCGAGGTCACGGTGGCGAGCATGATATTCATGATGCCGATGCCGCTGACCAGAAGAGTGACCATGGCGACGAGCAGAAGGACCCAGGTCAGACCGCTGGCGATGCGGTCCGCCATGGAAAGCAAGGCGGTGAGGTTGGCGACGTCGTAAACCGACTCTGAGCGATGGCGCGACTGCAAGACGCGCTTAATTTGCGCGGTCGCCGAAATCACCATGGAAGGGTCTTCCATCGAGAAATAGAGGAGCTTGACGTTGGGGACCTCCAGGAAATAGCGGCTGACGGAGTAAGGGATCAGCATGGTGTTATCGACGATCTCCGACTGGCCGAAGGTTTCGACGCGCTCTTTGAAGGTGCCGATGATGGTGAAAGGCAAGCCGGTGAGCTTGATGACTTTGCCGACCGCGGCGGGTGCCGAGCCGTAGATTTCGTTGGCCATCTTCTCGGTGATGACGCCGACTTTGTTGTGAGCCTGGGAGTCTTCCTGATCGAAGAATCTTCCTGACGGGATCACCAAATTGCGTACTTGCATGTACTGGGGATCGACGCCGAGGATGGAGACGTCCTTTTCTTTGCCGTTGCCGACAGGCACGCGATCGGAGAGAGATGTGACGGGCGAGGATGCGACGATGCCGGGTACTTGCTGCTGGATGGCGTGGAGGTCGTCGATGGTCATGGGGTCAGGGTTGGAGTTACTGATGTGCGGCGCTCCACCAAGGTACTCGGCCCAGACTTCGTTCGTCCCGATAGACTGGATCTGATTGAGGACGTATTGGCGGCCGGTCATGCCGATGGTGACGACGAGGATGAGCGACGCGGTGCCGATGACCATGCCCAGCGCCGTCAGGATGAAACGGACCTTGTTGCTACAGAACGTATCGTAGGCAAAGCTCAGGATTTCACCGATGGCCATGTTAGGCCGAAGGCGTTCGGGGACTAGGGCGGCAGCCATCTGAGATTAGATGCTACGTTCCGGAAAAGGACGGCGCAAGCCACCCCCATTCTGAAAGAGCGCAACAAAGGAAGGACAAAAGGGTTTTGTTGTGACAGAGTGGTTTATCCCCGGGGATTGGAATCGACTTAGCGAATGGCTTCTTATGAGACGACAATAGAATCAAGATGCGACGCCGCCAGCGCAGCGCGGCGGCGTTCGCTAGTGATGATGGTGCTGATTGGGCTGTTGCTGCGGCTGGCAGTGATGAGCTTCCTTTATACGGAGCGCAATGACTCTTATCGCGACCACTGGCGGCTGGGCGGCGAGGCGGGAAGAATTGCGCGATCGATAGCGCAAGGCGAAGGATTCAGCAATCCGCTTTTCGGCAAAACAGGACCGACAACCTGGCTCGCACCAGCATTCCCGTTCCTGCTGGCGGCGATCTTCAAAATATTCGGCGTTTATAGCAATACCTCGGCGATCGTGGCACTCACTTTGGATTGCTTCCTGTCTGCTGTGACGTGCGTTCCGGTTTACTTTATCGCGCGAAAACATTTTGGCGAGTTTACGGCAGAATGGGCGGGGTGGATCTGGGCGTTCTTTCCTTACGCGGTTTTTTTCTCCGCAGATTTTATCTGGGCTACTACCCTGACGACTTTATTGATGACGCTGGTTTTTCTCTCTGCGCTTTATTTGGAGGAATCGTCTACGGTTTGGCCGTGGGTCTTATTTGGCGTGCTGAGCGGATTGGGCGGGTTAACCGATGCGGTAGTGATGTCGGTGGCGCCGTTCCTGGGTGCGTGGGCTTGGTACAGGCGGTACCGGAGCGGACGGCGTTGGGCGGTTCCGGGTGTGGCCGCGGTGTTCGCGGTGGTGCTGGTCGTGTCGCCGTGGTTCGTGCGGAACTATCGAACGTTTCACAAAGTGATTCCTTTTCGCAGCTGCCTGGGACTCGAAGTGTATTTCGGCAACAATGCGGATTCCTGGCATTGGGGGCCCCCCGGCTATCATCCTTCCGACAATGAGAACGAGTGGCGGGAGTATCAGGAACTGGGTGAGGTCGGTTACACATCGAAAAAATTTCACGAAGGGATGGCGTTCATCGGTTCGCATCGCGGTCTGTATGTTGAGCAGACGTTGCGGCGAGTGGTTTATTGGTGGACGGGATTCTGGAGCTTCAGCTATCGCTACTTACAGGAAGAGCCGGCAGACCCGTACAACATCGTGTTCTGCACGGGACTGACGGTACTCACGTTCTTCGGGCTGCGGCGGCTGTGGCGGGAGAACTCGGCGGTTGCCATGCCTTACGTTCTGGTATTTTTCTTTTTCCCGATCGTTTACTATCTGACGCACCCAGAAGACTACTACCGGCGCCCCATAGACCCGCAGTTTGTAGTCTTGACCGGCTATGCCGCCGCTTCGTGGATTGCTGAACGGAGGCGAGTGCTCGCCGGCCTTCCGTATGCGGTGGCCGCGACAAGCGAGTGAGCGATATCCGATCCGACAAACTTAAGACGATAGCTGGTCTGCTGGCTCTGACGGCGGGCGCTCTGCTCGTCCATGGATATCATCCGTTCGCCGAGGATGCGGAAATTTATTTGCCCGCGGTTGAGAAGATTCTCCATCCTGAGCTGTTTCCGGTGGGCCAGGAGTTTTTCAAGGCTCACGCGAGCCTGACGCTGTTTCCGGACATGGTTGCGCTTTCTCTCCGCGGATTTCACTTGCCTCTGGAGCTGGGCCTCTGCCTGTGGCACGTGGGATCGATCTTTCTGCTGCTGCTGGGCTGCTGGGAGTTGGGCGGCATGTTCTTTCCCGATGCGAGAAGAGCGCGATGGGGCGGGGTCTGTCTGGTGGCGGCGCTGCTGACGATCCCCGTGGCGGGGACGGCCCTATACATCATGGATCAGTATTTGAATCCGCGAAATCTGGCTGCGTTCGCGAGCGTCTTCATGCTGGCACGGTTTTTGGAGAAGAAGTACGTGCGCGCATTTTTGTGGCTGTCGTTCGCGGCGTGCATGCATCCGCTCATGTGTGTGTTTCCGTTTTCGTTTTGTGTCTTGCTGTTGGTGATGGATTCGCTTGAAAGATACTGGAGGGGCTCAACAACTGCCGGTGGATTTTTGTGGTTCTTTCTCCCTCTGGCGCCGGCATCTTCTGCGGCGTATCACGAAGCGGCAAAACGGCATGGCTTTCATTACATACAGCGCTGGCAGTGGTATGAGTTGCTGGGCATCGTTGCGCCGCTGGTTTTGTTCTGGTGGTTTGCGCGCGTCGCACAGGGACGAAAGGGCTCGCCACCGCGGCCCATGGTTGCACGCGTGAGCCGTGCCGTCGTAGTCTACGGATTGATCTATCTTGCCGGCGCGCTGGTGGTCGATTTGCCGGCGCGGTTTGAATCCCTGGCTCGACTGCAACCTCTGCGCAGTCTGCATTTCGAATACATCATGATGTTCATGATCCTCGGCGCTTTTCTCGCCGAATTTGTTTTGCGAGACCAGGTGTGGCGCTGGCTGATACTTTTCATTCCGTTGAGTGCGGGAATGTTCGCGGCGCAGCGGGTACTTTTTCCTGAGAGTGAACAGGTGGAATGGCCGTGGGCCGCACCTCGAAATCCGTGGGCTCAGGCTTTTGTGTGGATACGGCAGAACACGCCGGTGAATGGAGTGTTCGCGCTTGATCCGGAAACCATGGGGATTGCGGGGGAAGATGAGAACGGTTTTCGCTGCCGTGCACAACGGAGCCGGCTGGCGGATGATGTGAAGGATAACGGAGTAGTCAGTATGTTTCCGCCTCTTGCCGAGGAGTGGTGGGCGCAGGTGCAGGCACAGACTCCGTGGAGGAGTTTGAAGGCCGACGACTTTTCTCGATTGAAGTCTAAGTACGGCGCGAACTGGGCGGTCTTGCAGCAACCCGGCGTAGCGGGACTGAATTGTGTTTATGAGAATCGCGCCGTGCGCGTGTGCCGGATACCGTGACGTTTTTGTTGGCCGCCACGATTCCGGGGAGAAACAATGGTATTTCTGTATTGTGCGATAGGGTACAATTTTGAGAAATGAGAGATCCCAGGTATGTCTAGCGCCCCGGCCGTAAAGGCCGCCGACCGGCTGTTTCCGTACGACCGGTGGGATTTCCGGCTCCGTGCGCTGGCCCAACAATACCGTGAAAACCTGCCTTGTCCGCATATCTTGTTGAGGGATTTTTTAGAGCCAGAAACCGCGTTGGAAATGGCGAGGCAATTTCCACAGGCTTCCACGGACGCCTGGACGCAATACAAGCACGCCAATGAACACAAGCTCGGCATGGCCAAGCGCGAGCTTTTTCCCCCGGCGATCGCGGCAATCACCGATGAACTGAATTCGCCCGAGTTTGTTGGGTGGATTTCGGAGTTGACGGGCATCCCTAACCTGATGCCAGACCCGATGCTGGAGGGCGGCGGGCTGCACCAGTCCGGGCCGGGCGGTTATCTCAACGTGCATACCGATTTTTCCATGCACCACTTCCATACGAACTGGCACCGGCGGGTGAATCTGATTCTGTATCTGAATCCGGGATGGCGTGACGATTGGGGCGGGGCGATTGAATTGTGGGAAAGATCGTCCGAAGGGAAGATGGCGCGCTGCGCCGCCAAATATTCGCCTCTCCTGAACCACGCCCTCATTTTCACCACCGACGAGCGGTCGCTGCATGGGTTTCCCGATCCGTTGACTTGCCCAGCGATAGAGTCGCGCAAGAGCCTGGCGCTGTACTACTACACGCTCGATGGGAATAAGAAAATCGCTGGTCATTCCACCGATTATTTTGCGCGTCCTCAAGATGGCTGGAAAAAGTCGGCCATGATCTGGCTGGATAAGAAGGCGGTTGATCTGTACTCGCGCGCGAAGGCCCGGTTTGGATTCTCCGATGAGCTTGCGAGTAAGGTTTTGGGATTTCTGTCCGGAAAAAAGTAGCGGCCGGGACAATTCCAGTCTCTCAAAAAATCCTCAGGCAGGACGAACGGTCTCCGTGTGGCTGGCGTAGTAGGGAGAAGGACAGCCTGGTTCCAGTTTGCGCCCTTTCGCACTAAAGCGGGGATAGTGCGCCAGCCCAATTCTCTGCATTGCAAATTGCAGAGTCGTGGCCAGCACGCCGAAGCCGTATTTCACGCTGCGCCGGAAATTGATTGACGAGGCCTCTGCGAAGTACTTCGTGGGGCAGGACACTTCTCCAATCGAAAAGCCGAAGTGAACGCACTGGGCGATCATTTGGTTGTCGAAGACGAAGTCGTCGGAGTTTTCGAGGAGCGGCAATTCGGTCAGTACTTCGCGGCTGAAAGCACGGTACCCAGTGTGGTATTCGGAGAGCTTCACGCGCAGGAATAGATTTTCAAAAGCGGTAAGCAGGCGGTTGGCGATGTATTTGTACACCGGCATGCCCCCGCGCAGAGCGGTGCCGCCGATAATGCGCGATCCCAGGACGACGTCGTAAATGTCGTAGGCCACCATGCTCGCCATGGCAGTTAGAAGCAATGGAGTGTATTGATAGTCGGGGTGAAGCATGATGACAACCTCGGCGCCGGCGGCTAACGCTTCGCGATAGCAGGTCTGCTGATTGCGGCCGTAGCCGTAGTTGCGATCATGCTGGAAGACGTGCAAGTTGAGGCTGCGCGCCAGTTCTACGGTCTTGTCGGAACTTCGGTCGTCGACCAGAATGCGGATGTCGACCAGGTCTGGCAGTTCGCCTACCGTGACTTCGAGGGTTTTTTCCGCATTGTAAGCGGGCATCACCACCGCGATGCGTTTGCCGTTGATCATTAGAGCTGCCTGAAAGCGCGTGATCTTCAGGGACTTCATTAGTTTACCTGAAAGCAACCGCGCATCGATTCGCCTGCAGTTGCGCCTTGAGTACCTCGGTTTCGTCGCATCACGGAATTGCGGGATGACGCTGCGGGCCGATTTGCCCAGGTTGCGAATGGAGGAGATGGAAGAGCGCCGGCTCCGGAGCACGGCGCAGCTTTGCGTCATCAACGGAGAGTACCCAGATCTTGTGAGACGCGTCCTTCCAACTTTCCGCGGCTGCTAGCGGAGGTTCATTACTAGCAGCTTGGGCTCTGTCATTTCTTCTATCGCATAGCGGAGGCCTTCGCGGCCGAGGCCGGAATCTTTTACACCGCCGTAGGGCATTTGGTCGATGCGGAAGGAAGGAATGTCGCCGGCAATGAGTGCGCCGACATCGAGGTCGTCGAAGGCCTGGAAGAGCAGTTTGGCGTCGCGGGTGAAGAGTCCGGCCTGGAGGCCGTAATTGGAACTGTTGATGCGGCGCAGCGCCTCGTCGAAGGCGCGGTAAGGCTCGATAGTGACGACGGGACCAAAGATTTCCTGGCAGTTTACTTTCATCTCGGGCTTGGTTCCAGTGAGAACAGTCGGCTCGACGATCGAGCCTTTGCGGGTGCCGCCGCAGACGAGGCGGGCGCCGGAGCGGACGGCTTCGTCGACCCACTGGGTGACACGGATGGCATCGCTCTCGCGGATGACTGGGCCGAGGTCAGTCGATTCATCGAGCGGATCGCCGGCTTTTAGTTTTTTGACGCCTTCGACGAGAAGATCAGTGAATTTGCCGTAAACCGATTCTTCGACGAGGATGCGTTGCACCGAGATGCAGGTTTGACCGGCGTAGGCGAAGCCTCCGCTGACGCAGCGTTCGGCGGCGTAGGAAAGGTCGGCGTCGCTGTGTACGATGGCTCCGGCATTGCCGCCGAGTTCGAGGGCGACCTTCTTTTTCCCGGCGCGGCGTTTTATGTCCCAACCGACGGGAACGCTACCGGTGAAGCTGATGAGCTTGATGCGGTCGTCGGTGACGAGGAGGCCGGCGTCCTCGTTCGAGAGAGGGAGCACGTTGAGGCCGCCATCGGGCCATCCGGCCTGCTGGACGCATTCGGCCAGAAGCAGCGCACAGAGCGGAGTCTGCGGCGCGGGCTTGAGCACCATGGAGCATCCGGCGGCGATGGCGGGAGCGACTTTGTGCGCGACCAAATTCAGCGGGAAGTTGAACGGCGTAATCCCGGCGACGGGACCGAGCGGGAAGCGCTTCACCATGCCCCAGCGTCCGGCAGTGGATTCCTGCCAGTCCAAGGGAAGGTATTCGCCGTAGATGCGGGTGGCTTCTTCAGCGGCGACATTGAAGATGAAGACGGCGCGATCGACTTCGATGCGGGCGAGTTTGATGGGCTTGCCGGCTTCCTGTGCGAGAGTGCGGGAAAACTCGTCACGGCGTTCGGAAATCGATTGCGCCACGCGGCGGAGGACACGCTGGCGCTCGAAGGCAGGGAGGCGACGAGTGGTCCCAAAGGCCTTTACGGAGGCGGCGATGGCGGCGTCGGCGTGCTCACGTCGGGCCTGAATTACGTGGGCAATGACGGTGCCGTCGTAGGGAGCGCGGACTTCGATGGGATCGCCGTCTTGGCTCCACCGACCGTCGAGAAAATAACCGTGGGTTGCGACAGGGGCGATGGTCAGTTCCGCCATGGGGCCTCCGGATGTAACAATGCTGTTTGATTATAGGCCGGGCGCGAGCGTTGCAAAGAACTTGCGCTGAATTCGGCGGCGGCTAGCTTTGAACTCGGTTTGTGGCTGTTCAAAAATGAAAATGGGTATGAACGCAGATACGATTCGTGAATTCTGTTTGTCTTTCGCCGAAGCGAAGGAGAATCTGCAGTGGGGCGATGATTTGTGTTTCAAGATTCGGGGAAAGATATTTGCGATCATCGGGCTGGACAATCCGCGGCTTTGTTTTAAGTGCACTCCAGAGAGTTTTTCCGAGTTGATTGAGCGCGAGGATGTTCATCCGGCGCCGTATGTGGGGCGGTATAAATGGGTGATGCTGGACCGGTTGGATGCGGTGCGGTGGGACGAGTTGCAGGAGTTGATTCAGAAGTCGTATGAGATGGTGGCGGCGAAAGCGCTGAGGAAGAAGATAAGGCAGCGCTCTGTGACGACGAAATCCAGAAGGAAAAGGAGGAGAAAAGTTTAAGACCGTTTCGCGGTTGGGGTTGGCGGGAGTGCGGCCTCACATAGGTAGGTAGTGGTGCAACTTGATAAGGAAGCGAGCCAAACGCGGGATTATTGTCTCGCAGAGAACGCGACACACCGCGCGGCTCGCCCAGATTCCCTCGACAAGCTCGGGGCGGGCTCTTCGCGGCGAAAAAAAACGCTTGCTTCAGGATGACAAGCAAACTGCACCGCTACCCATAGGCACATTGAGTTGACTCGCCTTGGCGCAGTCGGCTAGCCTCAAGAGTCTATTGGCTCCCGGACACGTTGACCTGGCATGGGATTCCGGCAAAAATCATTGATCTCGCTGCTAATGGCGGCCGCGGTTTTTTGTGCGCGGAAGGCTGCCTGCTCGACCGAGCCGGTGCATGCGCAGCATGGGATTGTAGTCAGTATTGACGAACTGGCTTCGCGGGCGGGAGTTGAGATAATGCAGGCCGGCGGGAATGCCGTGGATGCTGCTGTGGCTACGGGATTCGTGCTAGCGGTGGTGCATTCGCCGGCGGGAAATCTGGGCGGTGGCGGATTCATGCTCATCCGAATGGCGGATGGCAAGACGCATTTTATCGACTATCGGGAGAAGGCTCCGGCGGGCGCGAAGGCCGACATGTTTCTGGATGCTCGGGGGAATGTGATCGAGGGCGCGAGTGAGTATGGGTATAAATCGATTGGCGTGCCGGGATCGGTTGCGGGGATGGTATATGCCGGGCGAAAGTACGGAAAGCTGAAGCTGCGGCGCGTGATCGCTCCTGCGATACGGTTGGCGCGGGAGGGCTTCGCGTTGAGTTGGGGCGAGGCGCGTGATTTGCATGATAAGGGTTTAAGTGAGTTTCCGGAGTCGCGGCGGGTGTTTCAGCGCGATGGCAGGTATTACGAACCGGGCGAGATATTTCGCCAGCCCGATCTGGCGAGGACCTTAGAGCGGATTGCGGCGAAACCAGATGATTTTTATCACGGAGCGCTGGCGCGGGAACTCGCGGCGGCAATGCAGAAAGGTGGTGGACTGATCACCGCTGACGATCTCGCTCACTACGAAGTGAAAGAGCGCGAACCGATCCGTGGGACGTACCGCGGATACGAAATTATTAGTGCGCCGCCGCCCTCGTCGGGTGGAACTGTTCTGTTGGAATCCCTGAATATCCTGGAACTGTACGATCTTGGCAAGCTGGGTAACCGCTCATCCCAGTCGATTCACTTCGCAACAGAAGCGTTTCGGCGGGCGTTCTTTGATCGGGCGGAGTTTATGGGAGACCCCGATTTTGGCAAGATTCCGGTGGCGCAGCTGATCGACAAGAAATATGGCGCGGCGTGGCGGGATTCGATTGATGCGGAATACGCTAGTCCAAGCAGCGAGTTGAAGCGGCCGGCAATTTTTAACCAGCTTGAGCAGTATGCGGAGGCGCATCCGCAGCCTCAGATGGTTCGCGAGTCGCCACACACGACACATTATTCTGTTGTGGATGCGGAGGGAGATGCGGTCGCGGTTACAACCACGCTCAATGATTGGTTCGGATCGAGAGTAACGGCGGATGGGTTGGGATTTTTGTTGAACGACGAAATGGATGACTTTACAGCCAAGCCGGGCGTACCGAATTCGGATGGGTTGATTCAGGGTCCAGCGAATGCGATTGAGCCTGGGAAGCGGCCTCTGTCCTCGATGACGCCTACTATTGTGGTCCACGGCGGGAAGCCGTTTCTGGTACTGGGTTCACCGGGGAGTTCAAAAATCATTACGACGGTCGCTAATGTTTTGATGGGAGTGATTGATTACGGAATGAATATTCAGGAGGCGGTGGACGCCCCGCGCTTCCACAATCAGTGGCTGCCGGATGTGTTGTACGTGGAACGATGGTTTTCGCCCGATACGGTGCAGGCGCTGCGGAAGATGGGATACAAAATTCAGTTCGGCCTATCGGATGGGCCGGATGAGGGCGGCTATTGGAGTGATGCCGAGTGCATTGCTGTCGACGCAAAGACCGGAGAGCGGCTTGGGGCGAGCGATTCCAGGAATAACGGGAAGGCCGTGGGATACTAGTAGCAGTTCTCTGTTCTCAGTCGCAGCGCTTAGTACTTTAGCGGTCAGCGGTTTGCAATTTCCTGACAAGGATCGGGCATGTTGAAAGCGGTATCAACTTATTTGTACGTGAAGGAGCGGCTGCATCCGGGGATTTTGGACGGGCTGACTCGCAACGGAGTGCAGGCGATTGAGATTTTTGCCGCGCGCCAGCACCTCGACTACGTCAACCGCAAGGCGCACTTGAAGGAAATTGCCGATTGGTTTCGCGGCAGTGGCGTACCGCTGAATTCTGTGCACTCGCCGCTGTATGCCGACTACGAGTGGGGGCGGACGGGATCTCCTCCGCTCAATCTGGCGTCGACCGACCGAGCGGGGTTAGTAGAAGCGATGGATGAAGTGAAGAGGTCGCTGGAAATTGCAGAGCAGATTCCTTTTCGCTTTTTAATTCAGCACTTAGGACTGCCGAATGAGGGCTTCAGCGAGAAGAAGTTCGAGTCGGCCATGACCTCGATTGAACATTTGCGGGCTTTTGCGAAGCCGCTGGGCGTGCGAATCTTGCTGGAGAACATTCCGAACGAGCTTTCGACGCCGGAGAAATTAGTGGAGATGATTCAGACAGCACATTTTGACGATGTAGGCATTTGTTTTGATTTTGGGCATGCACACATGATGGGCTCTGTGAGCGAAGCGTTCGAAGTTGTGAGGAAGCTAGTTTGTTCGACGCATGTTCACGACAATGAGAAGGTGCGGGACGCGCACCTTTGGCCGGGTGACGGGACGATCGACTGGAAAGAAGCGATGGAGTTGCTGCGCTCCGCTCCGCAGAAACCAGCGCTGTTGCTGGAGCTGGAAGGGGACGAGAAGGTAAATCCGCTGGAAAGGCTGCAGGCTACGTTCGATAAGCTGGAGACGGCCTAGGACATTTGGAGCCTCGCCAGCGGCGGTTTTCAAATTGTCAAATTACCCGGTTACCAAATTACTCAACTCTTATGTCTCCTGTAACTACCATCGCGGAAATTGGCAAGCACGAAGGGCAGACAGTCACGCTGCGCGGTTGGCTCTATAACCTGCGCGAGAGCGGGAAGCTTTTGTTCCCACAGTTTCGCGATGGGTCGGGAGTGATTCAGGGCGTGGTGCCGAAGAATGCCGTCACGCCGGAGGTTTTTGAAGCGGTCAAGACGCTGACGCAGGAGTCGAGCGTGATTGTCGAGGGCAAGGTTCGCGCCGATAAGCGCGCGCCCGGGGGCTACGAACTGGATGTGGCGAATGTGCAGGTGGTGCAACGCGTGCCGGAAGCTGATCCTTATCCGATCACTCCAAAGGAGCACGGGACCGAATTTTTGATGGAGCACCGGCATTTGTGGGTGCGATCGCAGAGGCAGGCTTCGATTCTGCGGGTGCGGGCGGAGATTGTAAAGGCGGTACGCGATTTCTTCGACGAGCGCGGATTTACGCTGACTGATCCTCCGATCCTTACTCCCGCGGCATGCGAGGGAACGAGCACGCTGTTCCCTGTGGACTATTTTGACGAGCAGGCATACCTCACGCAGTCGGGACAACTTTACATCGAAGCGACGGCGATGGCGCTGGGGAAGGTGTATTCGTTCGGTCCCACGTTTCGGGCCGAGAAATCGAAGACGCGGCGCCATCTTACGGAGTTCTGGATGGTCGAGCCGGAAGTTGCGTATGCCGAACTTGACGATCTGATGGACCTGGCCGAAGGGCTCATTAGTTTTGTAGTGAAGCGGTGCGTTGAGCGGCGGCGGCCCGACTTACAGGCGATTGGCCGCGATATCTCGAAGCTGGAAAATATTGAAGCGCCTTTTCCGCGCATCAGCTACGACGACGCGGTGAAGAATCTTCAGGAAGGGCATGCCAAGGGCGCGCTCGAAACGAGATTCGAATGGGGCGGTGATCTGGGTTCTCCGGATGAGACTTATCTTTCGGCGCAATTTGATAAGCCGGTGATGGTGCATAGGTATCCGGCGAAGGTGAAAGCGTTTTATATGGAGCCTGACCCGCAGCGGCCGGAATTGGCGTTGTGTGTTGACGTGCTGGCGCCGGAAGGATACGGCGAAATCATCGGCGGTTCGCAGCGTATGGCGTCGCATGAGCTGCTGGTGCAGCGGATTCATGAGCATGGATTGCCGGAAGAAGCGTTCAAGTGGTATCTCGATTTGCGGAAATATGGCAGCGTTCCGCACGGCGGCTTCGGCATGGGCATTGAGCGGGCCGTGGCTTGGATCTGCGGGTTGGAGCATGTACGGGAGACGATACCGTTCCCGCGGATGCTACATAGACTCTATCCCTGAGAAGTTGAGTCATCGGGCGATCGAGCCATCTGGCGATTGAAGAGTAATCGTTCGTTCAATTGCCCAATATCCGATCGCTCAATTGCAAAATCTATGACAACGATCAGCACTACGAACATTGCTCCTAAGAAGATTCGCGTGATTGGAGTGCCGCTGGATTTGGGGCAGTCCCGGCGAGGCGTGGATATGGGCCCCTCGGCGGTTCGCGTCGCCGGGCTGGAGGCGCGGTTGGAGGCTTTGGGACACGAAGTGGAAGACGGCGGTAATGTTGCGGTGGCCATTCCGGAGCAGAAAAAAGAAGGTGATACCCACGCCAAATACCTGAAAGAGATTACGGCGACGTGCACCAAGCACGCGGAATTGGTGGTGAAGACCCTGGAAGCCGGAAAGATTCCCCTGGCCCTCGGTGGCGACCACTCGATGGCTGCGGGCACAGTGTCGGGCGTGGCGGAATTTTACCGGCGGCAGCATCAGCGGATCGGCCTGATCTGGATCGACGCGCATACGGATATCAATACTCCGGAGACTTCGCCAAGCGGGAATGTACACGGGATGCCGCTGGCGGCACTCATGGGGTTGGGGCCGGCGGAATTGCAGAATGTCTTTGATTTTTCTCCCAAGGTGAAGGCGGAGAACTGTGTGCTGGTTGGGGTGCGGGACATTGACGCGATTGAAAAAGAGAATGTCCGGCGAACTGGCATCGGCGTTTTCACCATGCGCGACATCGACGAGCGCGGCATGCGTACGGTGATGGAAGAGGCGCTACAGATGGCGGGGCGCGGCACCGCCGGCTACCACATTTCGCTCGATATGGATTGGATCGATCCGGAGGACGCGCCTGGGGTCGGGACTCCGGTGCGGGGAGGAGCGACTTATCGGGAGGCTCACCTGGCGATGGAGATTATTGCCGATCATGGACGCATGCTGAGTTTCGAAATCGTCGAAGTAAATCCCGTGATCGACGAGCACAACCGGACGGCAGATCTGGCGGTAGAGCTGGCGCTGTCGGCGTTTGGGAAGAAGATACTTTAGGTTATGAGCAAACTTCGAGTTGGCATTCTTTTTGGCGGGCGCAGTGGAGAGCATGAGGTCTCGCTCCTCTCCGCTGCATCTGTTTTGCAAGCTATCGATAAAGACAAGTATGAGGTGGTGCCGATCGGCATTACCAAGGATGGACGCTGGTTGACGGCCGGTGACGCCGAGAATCTGTTGCAGGGCAAGTTGATTTTGGAGGCGCGACACTTGCGGGCGGGCGATCCAGAAATTACGCAGCCTGCGGCGGTTCTGGCGCGGGGAAAGGCAGTGGTGGTCCCGCCGGAGCCTGTGCATCGGCAGGGCGGGCTGGTTCCTTTCCAGACGGAGGCGGCATTGACGCGGCGGGCCAGTGATCGGGCTATCAATGTCGATGTGATTTTTCCCGTCCTGCATGGGACGTTTGGAGAGGACGGTACGATACAGGGGCTGCTTGAGCTGGCGGACATTCCTTACGTTGGCGCAGGAGTGCTGGGATCAGCGGCCGGGATGGATAAGGATGTAATGAAGGCTTTGTTTTTTGCCGCCGGCATACCCATCGTGAAACACGTCACAATTCTGCGAAGCCAGTGGGAAAAAGAACCGAAGAAAATCCAGAAGTTTGTGCAGGGCAAACTGAAGTATCCGGTGTTTGTGAAGCCGGCGAATTTGGGGTCGTCTGTGGGGATCAGTAAGGCGCACGATGGGAAAGAACTTGGTCCAGCGATTGAGGAAGCGGCGAAATTTGACCGCAAGATCGTGATCGAGGAAGGCGTAGGCGGGAAGAAGAGCAAAGCGCGCGAGATTGAATGCTCGGTGCTGGGCAACGATGAACCGGTGGCGTCGGTCCCGGGCGAGATTGTTCCAGTGAAGGAATTTTACGATTACAACGCGAAATATCTGGATGAGGGGTCGGAGCTGATTATCCCGGCGAAGCTGACCAGGGCGGAAACGAAGAAGGTGCAGGAGTTGGCGATCCGGTCGTTTAAAGCAGTGGATTGTTCAGGGCTGGCGCGAGTTGATTTTCTGATGGACCCGAAATCGCGGAAGATATATTTGAATGAGATCAATACTATGCCGGGATTTACGGCGATCAGCATGTATCCCAAGCTGTGGGCGGCCTCAGGGTTGGAGTATGCCGACTTGATCGACCGCTTGATTCGCCTCGGGATCGAACGGCATACGGACAAGAAAAAGAACCAGTACAGTCGATAGTTTCCTCTGCTCAGTCCTGCCTGATCAATTGCCGAAAGCTGGGCTGCAGACAGTTGGGAGAGACCTGGGATGAGAAAGTTGCTTGTCTCGAACCTTATGTCGTTGGATGGCTTCTTCGAAACAACCGACAGACGCCCAAAAAACAAGGTGTTCGCCTCGGGAGTCGTCGTGCTCTACTACCAAAAACCGTGATGGAATAATATTTTCTCGGCGTTTGTCGATTTCCACAGGGCCTGAACGACGATCAAGTGGCAGACGACTACAAGAAATCGCTTGTTAGCCACGTTATAACCAGCCAATAAAATCATAAGGAGACGAAGCAATGGAGACAAAGCCTACGCACGAGCAAGCACAACTTCAACTACAACTCTTCGAACAGCGCCGTGAGGCGCGGCTGCGCGAGGCGCGCGATTGGTTCTGGAAGAACTATATCGTGGAAAACGCCGACGATGCGATGCGAGTCGCCGGTCCAGGAACGGAAGGAGGAACATTCGCGATGATGGTGCTCGGCTACTGGGAGCAAACTTGCGCGATGCTCAATTACGGTCTACTGCACGAAGACCTGTTCTTTGAGACCACGGGAGAGTTCTTTGGGGTGTGGGAGAGCGCGAAGGCAATTGTTCCGCAAATGCGAGAGCGCTTCCAGAATAAACTCTTCCTCGGACATCTCGAGAAAGCAGCGCAGCGCTACGAAGCCTGGGTCGAAAAACGGTCTCCCGGCCACGTCGCTGCCATGCGGCAGATGATGAAACAGATGCGCAGCCAGGCGCCAAAAGCGGCTTAGCAACGGTCTGGATTGTAAAGCACCTGCCCTTCGGATAACGAAGGGCAGGCGCATCCGTCCAATTTTGATCGCGAGATAATGAGCAAAGGAGCAGGGCATGAGCAAAGTTCGGGTTCTCGTCGGCACACGCAAGGGAGCATTCGTTCTGACCTCAGACGGCAAGCGCGAAAAATGGAACATCAGCGGGCCGCACTTCGCGGGATGGGAGATTTATCACGTCAAAGGATCGCCGGCCGATCCGAACCGGTTGTATGCCTCCCAATCCAGCGGATGGTTCGGACAAATTATTCAGCGCTCTGACGATGGTGGCAAGACCTGGCACCAGCCTGGAACGCCCGCTGGAGAGACTGCCGCGCCGGGCGCGCCGAAGAGCGAGAGCAATAAATTCGCTTACGACACGACTGACGATGGCAAACCGCTAACCACACACCAGTGGTATGACGGAACACAGCATCCCTGGGAGTTCAAACGAGTCTGGCATCTTGAGCCATCGCTTACCGATCCGGAGACGGTTTATGCGGGCGTCGAAGATGCCGCGTTGTTTCGTTCGACCGATGGCGGGCAGAATTGGTGTGAGCTTCCCGGACTGCGCGGCCATGGCACCGGCCCGGTGTGGCAACCTGGCGCCGGCGGAATGTGCCTGCACACGATCATCCTCGATCCAAGCAATCCAGAGCGTATTTTTATCGCCATTTCGGCCGCTGGAGCGTTTCGTACCGACGATGGCGGCAAGACCTGGAAGCCAATTAACAAAGGACTGTATTCCAAGTACATCCCGAATCCGACGGCAGAAGTTGGTCACTGTGTTCATCATGTCGCGATGAACCCTTCGCGACCCGGCGTGTTGTTCATGCAGAAACACTGGGACGTGATGCGCAGCGACGATGCCGGAGATTCCTGGCAGAAGATCAGCGGAAACTTGCCGACTGATTTTGGATTTGTGATCGACGTTCACGCGAACCAGCCGGATACTATTTACGTGGTCCCGATCAAGAGTGACAGCGAGCACTATGTACACGAAGGCAAGCTACGCGTCTTTCGCAGCCGCACGGGCGGAAACGAATGGGAGGCGCTGACTGGCGGGTTGCCGCAACGTGATTGCTACGTGAATGTGCTACGCGATGCCATGGCTGTCGATCGCCTCGACGAGTGCGGCGTGTACTTCGGCACGACGGGCGGACAAGTTTACGCTTCGGCGGATGCGGGAGATTCGTGGAATCCGATTGTGCGGGATTTGCCGGCAGTGTTGTCGGTTGAGGTGCAGACGCTGGCGGGATAGCGTGGGCCGTCAGGAAATGGGGCTTATGTTCGTTGCAAGAGTGCCGATCCTAGTCTTGGAACCCGCACTGCCGATAGCCGGGATCGGCCCAATCGGGAGCCGACCTGCGGTCGTCGAGAGAGGCACGGACGAGCGCAAGGTTGTTCCCCCTCTGCTCGAGGAGATGGTAAATTCGCCGCCGAGCTCATTCATGCGTTCGCGAATGCCGGCGAGGCCCACGCCTGATCCTGTGCCAGTGCGCTGAAATCGATCCATTACAGGTTCGGGCAGGCCGCGGCCAAAATCTCGAATTTCCAGCGTTACGAGATCCGGCGAACGCTCGAATTTGACTTCAATACTGGGACTGGCCGAGTGGCGATAGGCATTGGTGATTCCTTCCTGCAGGGCGCGGAAGAGGGCCAGTTCGACCACCTCAGGCATACGAGGACTCTTCGTATTTCCTGCTGGACGGCTCTCCGGATCGCAGAAGTTTGTCTTGATCCCGATCGCACTGCGCTTGGAAAATCCTTCGATGAACCAGTGGGCGGCCGCTTCGAAGCCGGCTTCATCGAGCAACGGCGGATGCAACAGATAAGACATCGAACGAATGCTGGAGACGGCGTGGTCGACCAGGTTCCGGGTTTCCCGCAGCAGCAGTGAAGACCTTTCCTCGCGGATCAGCGCCATGTCGATATTGATCTGCGCCGCCGCCAGCCACTGGCCGAGGCCATCGTGGAGTTCGCGAGCGACGCGGCGGCGTTCTTCGTCCTGCACGCGCATAAGCCGGGCGGAAAGTTTGCGCAATGCTGTCGTGCGTTTTTCCACCAGCGACTCAAGCTCATCGTGCGCGAGACGTAATTCCTCTTCAGCCTGTTCGCGCTGTTGCAGGTGATTGCGAATTTCGTACTGGCGAAGGCGGGATCGAATCGCAGTGCGAACGGCGCTGATGAGCGTGGCGGGACGGAGCGGCCGTTCAATCAAATTGATGTTGCCCATGGGAGTGCGCGATCGAACCATTTGCTCGGTGTAAGCAGTGGTCGCGCCGCCACCCGTCAGCACAATGATCGGAAAATCGGACCAGGCCGGTTGTGCGGCAACGGCGCGCCCAAGGCATTCAATAGCCGCTTCGTCGAGCGCTTCTTCGGCCACGATCGCCACTCCGGCTCCCCCGGCGACGCCGCGCGCAATGGCGTTCACACTCGTGACGACGCCAACCGGAATTCCAGAGCGCTCCAGTACTTCGCGGACCAGCATGGCGTCCTTTCCGAAAGGAGCCAGCACGAGTGCCCTGTAGTCGGAATGGAGAGACGTCGACATCAATTCTCTTTGAGTCCGCCGAGAAATGTCGGCGTGCCGGTTAGTATCCCTTGAAATTCGTGCAGCGGGCGGCCAATATAAATACGATCCGGGCCCAGTCTAAGTTCACGAATCGACCGCTCATGCGCACCGCTGCGGCGCTTGATCGTGGAAATCGCCTGCTTCACTTCTCCTTTATTCTCGAAATAACGCAGTAACAAGATATTGTCGGCAAGGTAACTCACGTCGACCGCACTCTGCAGCGGCCAGCCGATGGTGCCGGCTTGCGCGAGAACCATCAGGGTCAGAACTTCGCGATTGCCCAGGTAGGCAAGAAGTTCGTGAAGATGCACAGCGAGGTATTGCTCACCAGGCATCGACTGTAGATATCCATTCAAGCTATCGAGCACGACCAGCCGGACATCTTTTTCTTCGACATGATCCTGCACGGCAGCCACCAACTCACCGGGCGACAACTCGGCGGGGTCGACCCGATGAATGGTGATCTTGCCATTTGCCAGGTGCGGACGAAGGTCAATGCCCAACCCGGCCGCTCGGGTCAGCAAAGTGTGGGGAGCTTCTTCAAAGGTAAAGATCGCGCAAGACTCGCCACGCCGGGCAGCGGTTGCCGCCCATTGCACCGCGACACTGGTTTTGCCACAGCCGGCCGGGCCGATTAACAGAGTGCTGGTGCCGCGGTCGAGCCCGCCGCCGGTCAGAGCATCGAGCTCGGCGATGCCGCTCGAAACAGGCTCTGGCGCGTGATGACTCCGGGAGTCCGCCGCCACAAGACGCGGAAACACCACTACACCTCCAGTCACGATCGAATAGTCATGAAATCCCTCCCGGTAGGCTGTACCGCGCAGCTTGATGATTTCAATTTGCCGGCGCGTTTTTCCATAGTCGCGAGGAACTCGATCCATGCTGATCACTCCGTGTACGATGCTGTGCAGTTGCAGGTCCGGGTCGCGGGAACTGCGATCATCGAGCAGCAACACGGTACATTCCTGGTCGGCCATGAAGTCTTTGAGCGAGAGAATCTGGCGGCGGTAACGCAAGGGATCCTTTGCCAGCATGCGCAATTCACTGAGAGCGTCAATCACCAACCGGTCTGGGCGCACCCTCTGAACTTCTTTCACAATGCGCTGCATGCGATCGTTCAGTTCCACTTCGGCGGGATGGAAGACTGTATATTGCTGCTCCGGAAGAAGGTCATCTTCGTCGGGCAGCAGTTCGACGATTTCCACGTTGTCAAGCGACAGTCCGTGAGATTTTGCGGCGTGAAACAGGTCAGCGCGAGATTCGGAAAGGGTGATATAGAGTGTGCGCTCACGTTTCTTTATACCTTCTCGTACGAATTGCACAGCTAAGGTTGTTTTTCCGGCCCCGGGATCACCTTCGATGAGATAAATGCGGCCCCGAGGGAAGCCGCCACTCAGGATGTTGTCCAAACCAGCGCAGCCACTGTTGACGCGAGCATCACTGACTGGGGCATCGGCGGCTATGTCTTGCAGGTGCGTATTCGAGGCGTGAGTGACGGCGTCCAATGTGTCCCCCAATCATGTTTCATCCGGCGGCAACGAAGACACTTGAAGCCACACGTCTATTTTGGCTTACTGCTGTGGTCGCCCGGCAATGGCTACGATGGCAAAATAGCTAGAATGGTTGGTATCCGGGTTATTGCTGATAGGCCTGAGGGGTTTCCTGTACTGGAATTTTCTGCGCTTGAAAGTCTACTCGTCCAATGAGATCGTAGGCAGGTGGATCTCTAATCAGATGAGCTCGCGGTCGATTCGCGTCATTCTCCCGCAACACCTGCGAACGCTTGCGGGGATTGGCGGCGAGGTATCGGTTGAGGTTGAGGGCGCGGTGACGCAGCGGACGGTCCTTGAGTCCCTGGAAAAAAGCTATCCGATGTTACGCGGAACGATTCGGGACCACGGGACTCTGCAACGCCGCCCTTTTCTTCGTTTTTTTGCCAACGAAGAAGACTTGTCGCACGAACATCCTGACGCGCCGCTGCCAGAGGTTGT
>Ga0210400_10001362_pt1 | contig 24334 bp, 31 predicted proteins | sample IncBWH26MmetaG_FD_155456 | JGI IMG/M metagenome (GOLD analysis project Ga0210400, IMG submission 155456) | Forest soil microbial communities from Barre Woods Harvard Forest LTER site, Petersham, Massachusetts, United States - Inc-BW-H-26-M | ecosystem: Environmental > Terrestrial > Soil >...
CGAACGCGATCTCGGCAACCAGCGGGTCCTGGAAACTGCGCTGATACCGCAGGGATTCAAGTGCTGAATCGCCGACATCGATGCCCAAGCTCTCCGCCGAGAACTGTCGTGCCGGGAGATACATATGCAACATCTGCGGCAACGGCGCGGCGATATCGACGAGGACTTCTTTCGAACCCGGCGGGGACAACCAAATCGTTCCCCGCTCAGCGATCGTGCGGTCTACGACGCCACCGATCAAACGGGTCACAAGGGAATTGCTCCGGCAGATCGCAACGCTAACGCAAATCTCCGCCTAGGACAGGGCACCTTGGTACTTCACTCCGCGGTCATGGGCGCGCAGCACTGCTAAAAGCCCCGCCCAGCCGAAATCGATCGAAGACGCGATCAGCCCCTCTGCCCCATACTTCTCGAACCCATGTTCGCGAACGCCAATCGATTCGTCACCGATGCTATCCATTACTTACCCTCTTCGAAGCCTTAACTCTTAGTGCCTCTGCTGCTGTGTGCTCATGTCGAGCGCGCCGTGGCGGGCGCTGCTGTCGGCGGCGCGCCGGAACGATAATCAAGGCGTTGCCGGCGTGGCATTGTCAGGCCCCCTTCGACTCTTACTCTTTAAAAGATTTCATTGGGCAACAAACTCCCAAGCCCACTTATCGCGAGGTTGGCTGTGGAGATTCCAAAACTCATCAGCAACCTGCTTCGCATCGGGAGAACCTGGACTGACAGATTTAGCGACGGTGACGGTTGCGATATGAATGCCACTCTTTGCAAGCTGCGGAAACAAGGCTTCAGTCATTGCACGAATGCCCGCCTTACCTATGCTCACGGTCAGGTAGTCGGCAGAAGGGTACATTGCCAAAGCGCCTCCGGTGAGCAGAATCGTTCCCTTTCCTTTTTTCGCCAAGTGCGAGGTAAATCCTTTGATGGCCACCAGGGGACTCGTGATGTTTACCCGTAAATCATTCTCTAAAGATTCAACGTTTGCCTCCTGCAAGACGGGACTGCTCATTCCAGCGGCGTTGAAATGTACAACGTCCGCAGACGATGCGTGTTTTTCTGTAAATTCCGCGATTGCTTTAAGATTGGAGGCATCCAATTCAAGTGCAGTTGCTTTAACGCCAGTTTTATTACCGATAGCAGCAGCCAGTTCCAACACCCGATTCTTATTTCTGGCGGTCAGCAAAATATCGAATCCTTCTTGAGCGAAACGCTCAGCGGTACTTGCCCCCAGTCCAGGTCCTACACCAATTCCGATGAATAGTTTTCGCATGTGAACTCCTCATGATTTTAAAACCTTAAGTCACGAACGCCCGTTCATTGAGGCGGAGCTGTCCTTCGGCGCGGAATATCAGTCCAACGACGGGGACAGGCACCACACACTTACAACGCCATACCGCCGTCGATGGTGATGCTGGAGCCGGTCATGTAGCCGGACTCCTTGCTGGCGAGGTAGGCGACCAGACCGGCAATCTCGTCGGGATCTCCGGCGCGCTTAAGCGGAATGAGCGGCTTAATCGCCTCAATAAGATCAGCTGTCATGTCCGTGACAGTGGGCCCGGGCTGAATGTTGTTGACAGTAATGCCGCGGCTCGCAAGGTCAACGGCGATACCTTTCACCATGACGGCGACCGCCGCCTTCGTCATTGAGTAAACGCTCGAGCCCGGATGTCCGCTTCGCACTGCTGTGTTGCTGCCGATCGTAATGATCCGACCACCGGCAGTGAGACGCGCAGCGGAGGCCTGGATGGCGAGAAAGACCCCACGCACGTTGACGTCGAGCATCCGGTCAAGATCGTTCACGTTCACCGTCGCGACGTCACCACGCAGCAAGATACCGGCGTTGACAACTGCAATATCCAGTTTCCCGAAATGATCCGCGGTCTGCGCGACAGCTGCCTGGATAGCTTCCGGATCCGCGCTATCAGCCTTGATTGCAAGGCCCCTCCGCCCGGTACCCTCAATCGCCGCAACAGTTTCGGCTGCTCGCTGCGGCGTCGACACGTAGGTCACCGTTACATCGGCGCCCTCTCTTGCCAGACGTCTTGCTGCGGCTGCGCCAATGCCTCGCGAGCCGCCAAAGACAATGGCAATCTTTCCCGTAAGTCCGCGATTCTCGTTCACTGGTATCTCCGTTATTGACAGATCAGTCCATAATTGGGTGAGATCTAGCCGCGTTAAACTTTCCTTGTCTAGCGGGATCGAAAGCGGTCGATGGCGAATCTGGCGAGTGCGCCCAGACTTTTGGCGTCGCCCCCCGCACGGGCGCCGAGCTGAATGCCTTGCATCGTCATCTGCAAAAAGGCGGAGGCTTCGCGGGCGTCGATGGCGCGGTCGACTTCTCCGCATGCCTGCCCTTCGCGGATGCGTTCAACGAGGCGCCTGAAAAGCCTCGGGCCCACCTTGCTCCGCAGCATCACAAGCTCCGGATCAGCAGCCCCAAATTCACAGACTGAGCTGACGCCCATGCACCCGAGTGCACGGACGCTGTCATCTTTGGAAATGAGGCCTAGCAAAAGCGCCTCGATGCCGCCCAGCGGTGACGCACTGCTATTCAGACGCTCCAAGTTTCTCGCAGTGCTTTCCCGTTGATATCGCTCCAGCGCTTCAAGGTAGAGCTTTCGTTTGTCACCGAACGCGTTGTAGAGGCTCTGTCGTCCAATGTTCATGGCAGCGAGTAGGTCCTCGGTAGAAGTCGAGGCGTAGCCTTTCGCCCAGAAAGCGCGCGTCGCGCGGTCCAGTGCTTCGTCTCGATCGAACTCTCTAGGCCTGACCATTGCTTAAAGATATCTGTTATGGACTTCTCTGTCAATAATGGTTCGACGCTGTCGCCTCTCCAGACGGGATCGGCAGGGACGCAGAAGCCTGTGTACGGCATTTTTCGTCTTCGCTCCCCTTCGTGAGGTCGCGACGGCCACTCCGATCGCGCGAATCCACGGCCGCGGCCGACATCCGGCTGACACGCTCGGGTGGTAGTACAGAGGTCGCGCGCACGGCGCCCCAGAAGAAGATCGCATTCACTCCGACCGCGATGAGCGCAGGCAAAATCTTGGGGGGAAGTGAGAGGTGGCGGAAGGCAGTGATATTCATCTTGGTTCTCCGGTTATCGCTCTGAACGTGTCGTCAGCGGCAAGATAGCGATGATTCGATCACCGGATTTATCCAGGAATGACGGACGCTATTCCAGGATTGCGGAGTTTTTGGCGCGCGGTAGCGCCAGGTTTCACGCCGAGGAAGCGGCGCCCGCGCGCCGTCAGCGACGGGCGAAGTCGCGCCGGAATTGGCCGGGAGTCATGCCGGTGCCTACGCGAAAGGCTCGCGTGAAATTGGCCTGAGAGGAAAAGTTCAGCGCAACGGCGATGTCGAGCAGCGATTGATCCCCTCGCGCCAGAAGCTCTTTCGCGCGCTCGAGACGATGCGCGCTGACGTATTGATGAGGCGCACTACCCACGGCGGCTTTGAAAGCTCGTGCAAAGTGGAACTGGCTCAAGGAGGCGACTTTCGCGAGCCGGGCGATGGTGAGATTCCCCCCTTCCAGATTTGCCTCGATGTATTCCCTCACCCGGGTCAGTCTGCGTCGGTCGAGCCCCTGGTGAGAGCGTTGCTCGAGATCTTTGTCGGGGGAGAGACTGCTATGACTATGCATCAGCCTCGCTGCCAGGCTTACCGCCAGCGTTTCGGCCAGCAGCCTGCCGCCGGCGGTCTGGGTCCGCAGTTCCGAAACTATCGCGAATGCGATCTCGGCAACCAGAGGGTCCTGGAAACTGCGCTGATAGCGCAGCGATGCATGCGCAGCGTGGTCGATATCGACACCTAAGCTTTGCGCGGAAAAGTGTCGTGCTGGGAGATACATATGCAAAATCTCCGGCAGCGGCGCGGCGATATCGAGGAGGACTTCTCTCGGACCCGGCGGGGCCAACCAAATCGTTCCCCGCTCAGCGATCGTGCGGTCCACGACGCCACCGGTCAAACGGGTCACAAGGGAATTGCTCGGGCTGATCGCGACGAAAATCCCCGACTCGGGCTCGGGCTCGGTGTCTTTATACTCGATCACTCCGCGGCCATGGGAGAGAAGCGCTGCTGATAGGCCTGACCAGCCCAAACCCACGGAGGACGCGATCAGCCCCTCCCCCCCAAACTTCATGAAATCTTGTTCGCGAGCGCCAATCGACTCGTCACCAACGCTATCCATTACTTACCCTCTTCGAAGCCTTAACTCCTAGAGACTCAGCTGAAGCGCGCAACGCGTACGCCATGAACCCAACCCTCTCACGCATTAATAGCGATCCAGGTTCATCACCTTGTTCCAAGCCGCCACAAAGTCGCGCACGAACGCTTGCGATGAATCGTTGCACGCGTAAACTTCCGCGAGGGCTCGGAGCTGGGAGTTGGAACCGAAGACGAGATCGACGATGGTGGCCGTCCACTTGAGCTTGTCCGTCGCCCGGTCGCGGCCCTCCAAGACACCTTCCGACGTGGCGGACTTCTGCCACTTCGTGTTCATGTCGAGTAGATTCACAAAGTAATCATTGGTCAATGTTTCGGGCCGCGAGGTGAAGACACCATGTCGGGACTGCCCGAAATTTGCATTCAGGGCGCGCATGCCACCGACCAGAACTGTCATCTCGGGGGCCGTGAGAGTCAGCAGGTTCGCTCGTTCCAGCAGCAGCTCAGCTGCGGCTCCTTCGAGTCCCTTCCGGAGGTAGTTGCGGAAGCCATCTGCCGCCGGCTCTAATGCGGCGAACGACTTCACATCCGTCTGCTCCTGCGACGCGTCCATGCGCCCCGGCGAAAAGGGAACCTTCACGGCGTGGCCGGCCTTCTTCGCAGCTTCCTCGATGGCCGCACAGCCGCCCAGAACGATCAGGTCAGCAAGCGAAACCCTCTTTCCGCCGGACTGTGCGACGTTGAAGTCCTTTTGGATCGCTTCCAGCTTCTGCAGGACCTTGGCCAGCTCAGCCGGCTGGTTGACGTCCCAATTCTTTTGTGGCGCCAGGCGAATACGTGCGCCGTTCGCGCCACCGCGTTTGTCGCTGCCGCGGAATGTTGCAGCAGACGCCCACGCGGTGGTGGCCAATTGGGAGATGGAAAGCCCGCAGGCCAAGATCTTGGTCTTCAGGGCCGCAATATCCTGCTCGTCGATCAATTTGTGATCCAGCGCGGGAATGGGGTCTTGCCACAGCAGCTGCTCTTTGGGAACGAGCGGGCCAAGATATCGCGACAGGGGGCCCATGTCGCGATGCGTCAGCTTGAACCACGCCCGTGCGAATGCGTCGGCGAACTGATCCGGATTCTCGTAGAAGCGCCGCGAAATTTTTTCGTAAGCAGGGTCGATGCGCAACGCAAGATCGGTCGTCAGCATGGCCGGCGCGTGACGCTTCGACGGGTTGTGCGCATCCGGCACGGAACCTTCGCCCGCGCCACCCTTCGGCCTCCACTGGTGCGCACCAGCCGGGCTCTTCGTCAGCTCCCATTCGTAGCCGAACAGATTCTGAAAGAAGCTGTTGCTCCACTTCGTGGGCGTGCTGGTCCAGGTGACTTCCAGGCCGCTGCCGATGCTGTCGCCACCTATGCCGGTGCCAAAGCGGCTCTTCCAGCCAAGGCCTTGCTCCTCGATGCCAGCAGCTTCCGGCGCAGGCCCCACCAGTGCCGCATCGCCGGCACCGTGGGTTTTGCCGAAGCTGTGACCGCCGGCAATGAGCGCAACCGTCTCTTCGTCATTCATCGCCATGCGGGCAAAGGTCTCGCGGATATCCCGCGCCGCAGCCATCGGATCCGGCTTGCCGTTCGGGCCTTCCGGATTCACGTAAATCAATCCCATCTGCACGGCACCAAGTGGGTTTTCGAGATCCCGGTCGCCGGTATAACGCTTGTCACCCAGCCAGGTCTTCTCGGAGCCCCAGTAGATGTCTTCTTCCGGTTCCCAGATGTCCTCACGCCCGCCGGCAAATCCGAAGGTCTTGAATCCCATCGATTCCAGAGCAACGTTACCCGCGAGAATCATCAGGTCGGCCCAGGAGATTTTCCGGCCATACTTCTGCTTGATCGGCCATAGCAGCCGGCGCGCCTTGTCGAGGTTGACGTTGTCCGGCCAACTATTTAAGGGCGCAAAGCGCTGGCTGCCGCTCCCGGCGCCGCCGCGACCGTCGCCGATGCGGTAGGTGCCGGCGCTGTGCCATGCCATGCGAATTAACAAAGGTCCGTAGTGGCCGAAGTCCGCAGGCCACCAGTCCTGTGAATCTGTCATCAAGGCATGGAGATCCTTGACGACGGCATTCAGATCGAGGCTCTTGAACTGCTCTGCATAGTTAAACTCCTCGCCCATGGGGTCGGACTTCGAGGAGTGCTGGTGCAAGATGTTCAGCTTGAGTTGATTTGGCCACCAGTCTGCGTTCGATGGGGCTCCAGCTACCGTATGCTTGCGAGCGTCGCGCGAAAATGGGCATTTGCTTTCGCTTTCCATGTTCTCTCCGAGTGAGTTCTACAACTATTCAACTACGCCAAGGCAAACTAACGTCTCGCCCTGGATTAATCCAATCGATCTTATTGTATATTTTGATAGAGAATATCTATCATGAGAATGCCGTCGAGTTATCCGAGTGCGACTGCAGCCACGTGCAACTGGTGCATTAAAGGCGCTCGGGGTCTCCGGGGGAAAATTGGTCGGGCCGGCACATTCGAGGACTCGGCAGCCCGTGGCCCTCGCACTAGTGTTATGATGCTTTGACATCATCATATATGATGCTATGATGCTCACACATGCGAACGACACTGTCGATCGATGACGATGTGCTGGAAAAAGCCAAGGCGGCGGCCGCCAAGCGGCGCCTCCCCTTCCGCACCATCATCAACGAGGCCTTGCGCGCGGGATTGAAGACCCTCGGCACCCCGCCACCAGCAGCGCCCTATCGGACCCACGCGCACAAGCTGGGACTCAAGGCGGGGCGAAATCTCGACAATATTCAGGAGCTCTTGGCGCAAGTCGAAGGTGAGGATGCGCGTTGATCCTCGTCGATGCGAACCTCGTCTTGTACGCTGAAGATGCGTTGAGTCCGCAGCACGAGGCCGCGCGCGCTTGGTGGGATGCGCAGCTGTCGGGTGCCTCCCCGGTGTGCCTGTCCTGGGGTGTGTTGTGTGCGTTCATTCGCATCAGCACCAATTCCCGCGTCTTCGAGCGACCACTCGATCTCGATCAAGCGATGGGCCGCGTGCAGAGCTGGCTCGATCAGCCGTGTGTGCGCTTGGTCCATCCCACCGAGCGCCACTGGACGGTGTTGCAAGCACTGCTTAAGGAGGGACAAGCGCTCGGGAACCTCGTCACGGATGCACACCTCGCGGCGCTCGCCGTACAGCACGGCTGCACGCTCATGTCGACCGATGGAGATTTTGCGAGATTTCCCAAGCTCAAGTGGAGCAACCCGCTGAAGTGAGCCGGGCGGAGTGCGGCGTCCAGGACTATTTCACGCCAATGGATCTTTCGCCGAACCGAGCGGTTGGGCCCGATGGGCCTCAAACGGCTCGAAGGTAGATTGGAGAATCTTGGCAAGCACGACGCTTCAAGTCCGTCACGAAGGCGGCTGCCGTTGCGCCCGCACGCCGGCGACTGCTACCTGCAGGCTTCGCTCGGTGTCCCGGATCACCCTGCCTTGCAGCGTGTATCGTGACTCAGCGACCGGGAGCTTGCGGAGTTCATGCACCGTTAATGCAACGGAACCGTTGGCGTGAAGCCCCAACAAGGTCACTCCAATCTGTGGCTGTAACGGAACGTCAGTGGACGATCCTCCACCCATGTCCGACCAGCCAACTCGATAACAGATTTTATAGGGCGCGTGCGCAGTGAGGCTCTAAGAAAACCGGTGAGCATCGGGTTCACCGCGACTCAAATCGGACCCCCCGACCTGCCGCTCGCGACTGCTCGCTTTAAGGAAACGTGAAATGGCTCCGCAATTTTGTTCCACTTCACGCGATGGATCCCGGCAAGAGCACGTCTTGGGCACTTTTATCGTCGCGCAAACCCAGAAATACCGGCTGGCGGAGCTTTCTGTCCGCAGTCCACTCCTGGAATGAGATCTGGGCAACGAGCTTGGGTGCGATAAACACCACGCCCTCCTCTCGCGGAGGATCAATCAGCGCGACTTTCGATCTCACCAAAGGCTGGAACCTTTTGTATAGGGCAGCAAGTGATGACTCATCGAAGCCTGTTCCGACCTTGCCGACGTAGTGCAGCTTATTCTCGCTGTAAGCACCAAGGAGCAGGGCTCCAAAATGCTGCCGAGCGCCGGCGGGTTTGGTATATCCGCAGATCACAAACTCATCTTCTTGATGGACCTTCACCTTCAGCCACTTGGTGGAGCGTCCCTCCACGTAGGGACTTGAAGGATCTTTCGCGACCAATCCCTCGTATCCGCGCCGCTTCGCCGCGCGGAATGCTATGAGGCCGTTGGCGGCCAGTCTATGAGATGCGATCAGCACCTGGCTCGAACCGATCGCAGTCTTCATTACGGCGCGCCGCATTGACAGCGGTTCATGCCGCAGATCCTTGCCATCGTGAAATAGGCAATCAAATACGGCATACACCGCGTCAGCGTTGTCTTGTTGAAGGAGCTGAAACCGGGAAACCCCTTTGCGGTCGAATACAACAACTTCCCCATCTAGAATCAAGGATTGGGCGTGAAGGCTTGCAATGGCCGCTGCGATTCGTGGAAATCGGGGCGTGCGAGTCTTTCCGTTCCTGGACAGCAACCGGACTCGATCTCTCTCCTTGTAGGCGAGGAGCCTGTCGCCATCATATTTCTCTTCGAACACCCACCCGCGCTTATGGAACGGCTCCGCAACGAGCGTGGCAAGCATGGGATGAACGCGAAATGGAATCCGATTCACGGGTCATTCTCCTTGCGTGTCGGCGCAACAAAATGTTTGGTATCGGCAGGTTCCCTCGAGTGGAGCGGAAATCTCGTCCTCGATTCCTCGATCCGCATTCGTCACCTGATTGTGCTGGCGCAAATGCTCAAGCGCTGTCGACCTCTAGTCGCATGGGAATTCTGGCACAGCGCTGACCGTTCGTTAGTCGTTCACAATTGCACCTTCCGACTCCGTTAGGTCATTCATACAACTTTCGATCAGGGAGTGCAGGGCCGCTACCTGTTTGGCGCCGAGCCGCGCATTGAGCGCGAGCTGCGCCCGCTTCCACTCCCTCTTAGCTTCACCTCGCTTTGCGTGCCCCTCTTCAGTAGCCTCAATTAAGCGAGAGCGCGCGTCATCGCCGGGGCCCATCCGCAGCCAGCCTTGCGACACGAGCGGCTGAAGGTTCCGCGTCAGGGTCGATGCGTCTAATCCCATTCGTTGCGCAAGATCGGAGGGGCGTATCGGACCCAAAGCCGCGACATGCGAAAGCAGCGAGTACTGAGTGTTCTTTATGCCGGCGGCGCTAAGATAAGCGTCGTAATGTCGTGTCACCACCCGATCCAATTGCCGCAATTTCAAGTTTGTGCAACCTTGAGGCTTGACAGAAGTTTCCATGACTTCTATTGTACCTACAATTGTTGTATATACAATCGTTATTTCGACATAACCGGAGGTTAGCAATGAACATGCGGGACGTTACGGTGCAATGGCAGGCCGAGGAGAAAGCGGTGCGCGCACGCCTCGCGAAAACTGTCGGGTATGCAAGACCGGATCAGGTTGCCGGCCGCACAGGATTGGAGGTATTCGAGGCCATCTTCTCGGGCGAACTGCCGCGCCCGCCCATCGGCGACACGCTCGACTTCGTGCCAATCCATATCGAATACGGCGTGGCAGTCTTCCAGGGAAGACCCAGTCAACGGCACTACAACCCGCTTGGCACAGTCCACGGGGGCTGGTTCGCAACGCTCCTCGATTCCGCGGTGGGCTGCGCCGTGCATTCGACGCTTCCGGCCGACAAGGGCTACACCACGCTGGAGCTCAAACTGAATATCGTGCGCGCGCTGACGGACGCTGTGCCGCTGGTACGCGCCGAGGGAAAGGTGCTGCACGGGGGCAGACAGGTTGCCACGGCGGAAGGGCGCATCGTGGGTCCGGATGGAAAACTCTACGCGCACGCGACCACAACCTGCCTGGTCTTTGAGCGAACGCCGCAGGCACATTCTGAGGCGAAGATTTCTGAACTTCGCACTTCACGGGAAACCGCATGACCACATCGACCACAAAGGGAACCGCCCTCATCACCGGAGCCTCCCGGGGCATCGGCGCCGTCTACGCCGACCGACTGGCGAAACGCGGCTACGATCTCATCCTGGTTGCTCGCGATGCCTCACGTCTCGAACAACTCGCTGCCAAACTGAAGCGCGAAACGGGTCGTACCCTCACTCCGCTCACGGCGGATCTGAGCAATAGAGCCGATCTGGCCAAAGTCGAGGATGTGCTCAAACACAATGAGAGCATCAGTCTGCTCCTCAACAATGCCGGCGCCGCGTCCGTGGCGCCGCTTCTCAACGCTGACGTTGGGAAGATGGACGAAATCATCTCCCTGAACGTTATGGCGCTCACCCGCCTCACCTACGCGGCAGCGCCAGCTTTCGTGCAGCGCGGGCACGGCACCATCATCAACATTGCATCAATCGTGGGTGTATCGCCTGAGACTCTCAACGGTGTGTACGGTGCCAGTAAGGCCTTTGTGATCGCATTCAGTCATTCGCTGCAGCATGAACTGGCGGATAAAGGTGTCCGCATTCAGACGGTTCTGCCAGGTGCGACCGCGACCGATCTGTGGGAACTCGCGGGCCTTCCCTACCAGAAGCTGCCGCCGTCAATTCTCATGTCGCCGGAAGACATGGTCGATGCGGCGCTCGCGGGACTCGACCAGGGCGAGCTGGAGACCATCCCCGGGTTGCAGGATGGCGACGAGTGGATCCGATTCGAAGCGGCGCGTCGAGGCCTCGCGCCGCGCTTAGGCAATTCACGCGCGGCGCCTCGATATCGAGTGCCGACGCAGGCATTGGCCTAACTTAGGAGAGATTCAATGAAGGAGCATCGCAAAGAACCCTCACAATCGGGCGTGCTGATCGTGGGTGTGGGTGCATCGCGTGGCTTGGGAGCTGCGATAGCGCGTCGATTTGCGAGGGGCGGGCATCCGGTGACCATTGCGGGACGCAATGCCGCCAAACTGGAAGCCACTGCGGATGAGCTGAAAAAGACCGGCGCAAAGGTATCAATTGCCGTCGGCGACGCCACAAGTGCCGGGGATGTCAGACGCTTTGTCGCCGAAGCAGATAAGGCCGCCCCACTTCAAGTCGCTGTTCACAACGCCGGCGGCAACGAACCTGCGCCTTTCTTGAAGGTCAGCGAAGAGAGCTTCACGCGCCATTGGCGTGAGCATGCGCTTGGTGGCTATCAATTGGCCCAGGCCGCGATTCCCGTACTCCTCGAGCATGGCGGCGGGTCGCTGTTTTTCACCGGTGCCTCGGGAAGCTTGCGTGGCAAGGCGAACTTTGCGCCCTTCGCATCCGCGAAGGCAGCGCTGCGCAATCTCGCGCAAAGCATTGCGCGCGAATATGGACCCCAAAACATTCATGTCGGTCACGTGATCGTAGACGGCGGCATCGAGGGGGATCGTCTGCTGTCGCGAGTCCCTCAATTGATGGAGCAGCGCGGCCCAGATGGGATGCTGCATCCAGACGCAATCGCAGAGGCCTATTGGGATCTACATCACCAGCAACGCAGCGCCTGGACGCTGGAGCTGGATTTGCGGCCGTGGAGTGAGATTTTCTAGGCGATCATCAGAGAGGGCTGAAAGCGAGCCCAATTGCTCGTTGAGCACCATTCGCGTCGCACCTCCGCTCTAGCCGTTGCTTAGCTCCGTTGGACTCGATTCATGCGACTCAATCCCTTGCGCCCCGGGGCTCTACCCTCCTATCGACTATCGCAGGATTGGCATGCATGAAAACGCAGAACGATGCGTGGCACTCTGGCAGCCAGGAGCACGAACGAGCAAACCAGCGCCTCAGTATGCAAGGCAGATTGACGAAGTCTCCAATAGAATTGCGTCGGAAATAGCGCCTTATTGAAGGTTTCCAAGAACTTTGATTTTTGGCTACGCCACCATCTTGATCTATGCGCTTTGGCGCGTGGCGCAAGACCTACTCATTAGAAGGTATGCGGATCGCGACGACCATGACGTGGCACGAAAGCAAACCAACATCTACCAGTCGGCAGATGGTAAATACCTCAATTGATGAGTTACAGAGCGATCGAGAGAAAACATGACCCCAAGCGTTGGAGTCTCGGCCGTCGCAAGTGCTGATGAATCGCTTCAGGCAAAGCAGGCGATTGTGTCGACGCGCGAGACCTTGGCGTCATGGCAAGCACGCACCATCGAAGCGTACATTGGCTCGCATTTGCATTCCACGATCAGGGTAATGGATCTCGTTTGGGCGGTGCAATTGACCCCCAATCGATTCTTCCGATTATTCAAGAAGCGCTTTCGTTGCACGCCACATCAGTACGTCATGCGCGTGCGCATTGCGCGTGCTCAAAGGCTCCTGTTGATGTCCGATGATACGCTTAGCAATATCGCGACGAAATGCGGCTTTGGCAACAAATCGCACCTCGCAAATCTTTTTCGTAACGCGACGGGGCAGTCGCCAGGACAATGGCGTCGTATCCACGCGACTCTATGTGGCATAAGGCCGATAGGATCGTTTGCTCAGAAGCCGGACGTTTCAGCCAGCACAACCCTGCTCGACAGATTGGCACGGCCGCGGAGCATATCCCAGAGCCATATATTTGCGAGGAGCGGTGCCCGCGGTCAGCGGCCTCCCGGGTTGTAGAAGTACTTACCGGAGATCGGTGGTGATTCCAGCACGAAGATGGTCCTCAGACGCTTCGGGGTGCGGGGCTGATGAGCTCGCTCTTGGCCGCAATGCCGAACAAAATACCGCGCAGGTGGGCTGCCTCCGCTGCGCCTACCGTGCTTTCGAACCGCTCCTGCACAGCACGCCAGAGAGAACTGGCCTGCATTTGTTTGGCGCGTCCCTTTTCTGTCAGCACGACGAGCTTGCGCCTGCGATCAGCGTCGCTTGGACCCCAGTCCACCAGCCGATCCCGCTCGAGGGGGCGGAGATTCTGACCCAGCGTGGAGCGATCCATGACCATGGCATCGGCCAGCTCACGCATGGTTGGAGGATCGTGCGCGCGCTGGCCGATCTCGTACAGGATCGCCAACTGTGTTGCCTTCAGTCCTGCGGGAGCCAAAGCGGCGTCATACATCTGCGATACCCGTCGCGACGCCTTCCGCAGCGCGGTGCAATTGCAGACCCCAGGATTTGTGCGGCGAGACAACTTTGGCACGCCCGACTCCGTTTTAGTAACCAGGAGTGCTTGACAATACGGGGATACCCCCTTTACTGTCAATATAAACGGGGATATCCCCTGATATGGTAAGAGACCGATGTAGGAGGACCCGATGCTGGCAATCGAGGCAAAGACTTTCTCGGGCTATGGCAGCGGCGTCGCGTCGCCGCAAAACAGTGGCCAACGGTCTTCGACCGAAACGTCTGCGAAGGCGGACCTCAATGCCAAGGGGAAGATTGCTAAAGATGTTTGCCTTCTACCAATAATCGAAACTTCCGTTCATCACATTCTTTCTCCCAACTTAATGCCCATGACGCAGCGGTGCTCACCATGAATGCGAAACTTTCGGAGCGATGATTCATGACAATCAGCAACAAGGCCTGGGCCATCGTGCTTGCAGGCGGCGAAGGCAGTCGCCTGCATGGCTTAACGACGGATGCTTCGGGCGTCACCGTGCCCAAGCAGTTCTGCTCACTGACGGGAGGCCAGTCTCTGCTCGTCGAAACCCTGCAGAGAGCCGCATCGGTCGTCGAGCCGGACCAGATTTGTGTGGTGGTAGCCGCACAGCACCGACGTTGGTGGGAACCGATGCTCTCCGAGATGCCGAAGTCCAACATCATCTTGCAACCAAGCAATCGGGGCACGGGAAATGGAGTTCTGTTACCGCTCCTTCACATTCTCGCGCGAGATCCCAGCGCACGTATTGTACTGTTGCCTTCAGATCACTACGTGCGCGACGAACCCGCGCTTGCCTCTACTCTCCGCCTTGCCGCTGGGGCTCTGGAAGATCAGCCCAATCAGGTACTGCTGTTGGGAATGCATCCCGATGACGCGGATCCCGATCTCGGGTACATAGTTCCGGGGCACAAGATAGGGCCGAACACGTCCACAGTTGACCGTTTTGTCGAAAAGCCGAGCGGAGCGGCTGCTAGGCAATTGCTAGATCAGGGGGCATTGTGGAATGCGCTCATCATAGCAACCCGTGCACACGCGCTACTCGGTCTATTCATGACGCGCCTACCCGATGTCGTCGCCAATATGCACTCCGCGGTTGCCGAAGACTTGCGCTCTTCCCCTAACGCTCTCGCCACCACCATTATTTATCGGGATCTCCCGAAAATCGATTTTTCGTCGCAGATCCTTCAGGGGGCCGAAACAAAGCTACTCTTGATAGAAGCCAATCGTTGCGGATGGAGTGATCTTGGCACGCCGAAGCGTCTGGGCGAAACGTTGCGCGAATTGCCACATGTCGGACAAACATCGCGAGATTCCATCAACTCTGCGTTCGCCCCTCTGAATCTTTCGGTGCAACACGCCCGTCTCGGGAGCACGATTAGAATCGCTTCCGCGTGGGCGTCCGCAAATGCCTAACGACTGTAAGGTGGAGAGTGGCCTACCAGGCTGCTCGTTCTCAGCGCACACGGAGAACGCGCGAGTGTCCGCTGTCCAGAGCGAACAACGGATTTTCTGAGAGGTGGCGATTTGAGCCTAGAGCCTTTGCTTCGTTTCCCCGTTGTATGCCCGAGTTGCATGCGAGAGACGCTATTTCACATTCCCCTGAAGTCGATTACCGAGTCGCTAGTCACGAGAAACGATATTTCCCTGAGTACGCCATGCTGTGGAGGCGTCGATTGGGTCGCCTCCGAAATCGAGGCCGAGCAAATTAGGCAACATATCTCACTTGTTGGCGTCATAGCCCCGCAAGAGTAGAGCCGCATTTACGCAGCAATACTATGAAACTCCTATTTGTACACGAATCCGACCGAGGGGCCAGAATGGACGAGGAACCCGATACGCTTGAGCGCCTCAGAAGCGCCATCACTGCACTCGTCTACGCGGTAAGTGACGCCTTGAAGGATGAGCCGGAGGTCGTACAAAACAATATTCAGCGCGCCCGGGCGATTCTTAACCTCGCCGACACAATCGAGCCGGAACGCTATGAGATCCCTCCTGAGGCCGCGCAGGCCTCCGGTCTGATTCCTCGTGGCGGCCTCGCACCCTGGCAAGTTTGCAAAGTCCTCACACACATCGAATCCCACATCGACGCTCCGATCACAACTGCCGAACTTGCCAACTTAGTAAGATTAAGTCCCTTTCACTTTTCCCGCGCGTTCAGGAGAAGCTTCAACGATTCACCCCACGCATACTTGATGCGACGGCGAGTCGAACGGGCGCAAGGACTTATGCTGACAACGACGACGTCTCTGGCACAGATCGCCGTAAGTTGCGGTCTTGCCGATCAAGCACACTTCACGAGGCTCTTTCGCCGTTTTGCCGGCGAGAGCCCCGGAGCATGGCGTCGCGCCCGAGCCACGGCGCTGGAATGAGCCGTCCAATTGGAGGGAATTGACGCTCATCAACACGCATTTTGCAGCCGTATCGGCAGCGCGGCGCAGCGTACATCAATATCTCGGACGTGAAGGCTTCCGCTGCCAAAGCCTCTTTGGAAGGAAACTGGGCGTAGAGCGCACCGTGCGTTAACCCAGCTTTCTTGCTGATCTCCGCAACGCCGACACCATCGATGCCGCGCTCTTGGAACAGACGCGACGCCGCTCTCAGTAGCGCCGCACGATTCTCAGTGGCTTTTTCCTTGGTAACTTTCATGGACTATGTCTCGCTTAACAAAAATCGACTTGACACCGAAGACCATCCTTCGACCACATCTGGTCGGCACGAAACGGCCCGATTCAGCACGCTCGTTCAATCTGGCAGGGGGCCAGACGAGCATATTCGCCCCATCGCAGCCGACCTTTCGGGTACTCGAACCAAGGACAAAGGGCTTGGAAAATCGACTTGACACCAAAGATTGTGGTCGCCCCCATAGCACAGCTAATCCTTGCGACTCCAATGATTATGGCTTACGCCTTTAGTTACCTTGAGGAGTAGTCACGTGTTAAAAAGACTTTCGATGCTCTTCGTCGCCGCCTTCCTAGTGGCGCTGGCCAGCTCTGTTGTCGAACCGCACCCCGCACTGGCTGCTGCACCTCAGCATCATGATCAGGTGCCGGGTTTCTACCGGATGAGGGTCGGCGAATTCGAAGTAACCGCCCTCTTCGACGGCGCCGCCCAATTCGATCTGAATTGGCTGACCGCAAAGAAGGTGACGATGAATGGCGTTGCCAAAGCTTTGCATGGGAATCCTCACCTGCTCGATACTTGCGATACGGGTTTTCTGGTCAACACCGGTAAGGAACTGATCCTCGTCGACGCGGGTGCCGGCACGTGGTTCGGCGGGGGAGCTTTTGGCCGCTTGGTGGACAGCCTGCGTAGCGCAGGCTACACACCGGATCAGGTCGACCGTGTTTTGGTGACGCACCTCCACTCCGATCACATCGGCGGCCTCACCACCCAGGACGGAAAGCGCGTCTTTCCCAATGCCGATGTCTTCGTCTTGAAGGCTGAAAGTGACTTTTGGCTGTCGCCGGAAATTGCCGCCAAAGCGCCGAAAGATGCGCGACCGTTCTTTCAGGCCGCGCAAGCCATCTCAGCGCCTTACCTCAAGGCGGGCAAGTGGCATACGTTCAGCGACTCCGAGACGATCGCGGACGGCGTCCGGCCCGTTCCGTTGCATGGTCACACGCCGGGACACACGGGCTATGAATTTTCCTCCCAAGGGCAAAAAATTCTGTTTTGGGGCGACACCATCCATGAGCAGCTCGTGCAGCTGAGTCATGCTGACATTACCGTGGTCTTTGACATCGACCACGCTGCGGCGGCGGCGATGCGGAAACAGTTGTTCCCAACGCTTGCGAGCGAGGCCGCCCTGATCGCAGGTCCGCACATGCCATTCCCGGGCATAGGTCGCCTGCGCAAGGAGGCCAACGGCTATGTCTGGGCGCCGGTCATATTCACCGATCAATGGGCCGAGAGATAGAGCGCCCATTTCTGCACCATCAACGGGCACTTCCTTCTACCGCAGCAGCCCACCTCGCCATGCGCATGCTATTCATTATCGCTGTTCTCATGGGCCCGGCTCTCATGATGTGCATAGGCCTATTAGGAGTCCTCGAAGACTTGATGATGCGAAAACCAACCTTGAGGGCGTTCCATCCTCTGAATTTCACGCAACCGACACGGCCACGCACGCGGTTGGTTGCCAACAGAATCGACCGCATCCATAGACGCAGCGTCATGACATATCAGGCACACCAATATCAATTGCGATCCATTCTGACATTGGTGAATTGGTATGACTTCTAGAATTAAACTCCTCGCTCACCATTCGTTGAGGTTCTTACTGTCGTCGAGTTGTGCCGCGTTGGGTTTCTCGGACGCGTCCTTTGCACAAGAACCGCAGATATTTACCACGACGGTTGTCACTCCCGCCGGCGATCAGTTCTGGGCCAACTCCGTCATCATTGAGGGCGTCCATGAAGTCATGCTGGTTGACGCGCAGTTGACAAAGACCAATGCCGGCAAGGTGTTGCAAGCAATCAAGGCAACTAACAAGCCCCTATCGATCATCTACATCACTCATGAGCATGCTGATCACTTTCTTGGTCTGGAAGTGTTTAAAGAAGCATATCCGGGCGTGCGAATTCTTGCTAATTCCAACGTAGTGGATCGAATCAATAAAGTTTACCAAGAGAAACTAGACAAATGGAGAGGCCTATTAGGCGCGGATGCAACGTCCCACGTGATTGCCATTAGCAAGTACGACGAGAACTTCATCAGATTTGAACGTTCCGACATCGAGATACTTAAGAATGTCCAAGGCGATACCGATGCAAACACCATGCTCTGGCTTCCTGGGCAGAAAACCCTCATCACGGGCGACGTTCTCTTTAATGACATGCACGTTTACACGGCCGAGACCGACTTCAGCGCGAGAAAACGCTGGCTAATCTCGTTGCAGAGAATCAGAAGCTTAAACCCTGCCGCGGTTATTCCCGGGCACAGCAAGGTTGGAGCTCCAGTTGACGCAACTTCGGCTGTCGACTTCACCGAAAAATATTTGTTGATCTTTGAGGAAGAGCTCAAGAAAGCCGAGGCGCCGGATGATCTTGTCAAGGCGATGAAGGAACGATTCCCTTCGGCTGAATTACTGCTCGCAATCGAAAGAGGTGCGAACGCCAATGTTAAGCACTAGCAGCACCGCTGCGTCTCTAGAAATGACTGTTTTCATCCACTAATCCAAGAGGAATTATGAACACAAAGAATACCCTGGCCGCGACTGCTGTCCTGGCCCTCGGCACCCTGACCACTCAAGCCGCCGAATCGTCCGTCAAGAACGTTGTGCTCGTACATGGCGGATGGGTCGATGGCTCTGGCTGGTCGCAGGTTTACCGCGGACTGCGCAAAGATGGCTACAACGTCACCATTGTCCAAATCCCGACGGTCTCGCTCGCCGATGATGTAGCCGCGACCAAGCTCGCGATTTCCAAGCAATCCGGCACGGTGATCTTGGTCGGGCACTCCTACGGCGGCGTCGTGATCTCTGAAGCCGGCAACGATCCGAAGGTGAAGGGGCTCGTCTACGTCGCCGCATTCGCGCCGGATAAGGGTGAATCGGTGCAGACCCTGATCGCGAACCCTGTACCCGGAGCACCGGTGCCGCCCATCTTGCCGCCGCAGAATGGATTCCTCTTTCTCGATCGAGCGAAGTTTGCTGACGCCTTCGCCGCAGACGTCCCGCCGGCTGAAGCTGCCTTCATGGCAGATTCGCAGGTGCCGTGGGGTGTGAACGCACTGTCTAGCGCAGTTACCGAGCCAGCCTGGAAGAGCAAACACAGCTGGTACCTCGTAACCACTGAGGACAAGATGATTCCGCCTCCGGCCCAGCGCCAAATGGCCAAGCGCGCGGGCTCAACTGTGGCCGAGACCAAGAGCAGTCACGCCGTCTTCGTCTCACATCCGCAAGCCGTGATCAAGCTGATCGAGCAGGCGACCAAGGGCACGGCTTGACGCAATCAGCCAAGCGGAGCCCATTCGTTGGGCTCCGCTTTTAGGGCCGTTGGCACAACGTCAGGATTCTGCTGTGTAATGTGAATGCTTTTTTTACCGAGGAAGCCATGCAAACGATTATCACCGGTTCAGTTGCCCGAAAACCGCAATTCCGCGAGTGCCTTGGCAGCAGTTAAGCGGATAGAGGCCAATTTGGAAGCCAGCTCCATTGTGCTCTTTATGAAGGGATCTCCGGATTTTCCCCAATGCGGATTTTCGGCGCGCGTAGTGAGTGCCCTTCGCGGCTGCCGGGCGGCCTTCACACAACCATGGCGACTTCGACGTTCGAAATTGCGTCCTTGCTTGAGCCAGCGAAAGATCAGCTGCGCGTACAACTCCGCGACGCGCGAGTTGGGTGATGCCGATCGGAAGAACGCGTTCGGCGCTCTAGGGACGGCCTCGATCCGGCCGAGCGACTCCGTTTGCCACCCACCGCCGAGCGGCTTGACCAGTAAGACGGTGCAATCGTGATCAGCCCTTCGCCGCGTGTGCCGAACCCCACAGCGCGCCGGGATTCGCCCGATCTGGATAGAGCTCGATCGTCCGGTCATACAGCTCTCGCGCTGTCCTCGCCGTCTCGGCAAGGCGATCGAAGTCGCGGATGTACTGCCGTGTCTCTTCGATGATTCTGGGACTGTCGGCCTTCTCGGGCTTCTTATGCCCGGCGATTACCGCGCGTGGTTGGAGCACCTCGATCATATCGAGCGCAGCGATCCATTCGCGCCGGGTTTGTGGGCTTGACTCACTGAGGTAAAGATGATCGTCGTTGTAGGCGACGTCCCCGGCGACCACGAGGTCGATCGATGGGACATGCAGAAAGGTCGTGTGGTCAGTATCGGTGTGTCCGGCTTCGATCGCAACCAGATCGCGCCCTTCGAGATCGATCACGTTTCCATCCAGTGGCTCGGCGATCACGAGACGCTCCGGGATCTGACCCGGAAAACGCACGTTCCAGTAGTTCGCGACGTAGTCGGGCGATGCCTGGCGGCGCATGACTTCGACCACGCCGGGTGTCGCAACGGCCTTGGCATTGGGAAAACGCTTCTGGACGGCCTCGATGCCGAAGAAATGGTCGCCGTGGCCGTGCGTGATATAGATCGTGGTTAGGTTCTTGCCGCTCGCCGCGGCCCAATCAACGAGTAACCGGGCCTGGTCGATTGTAAGAAAAGCATCGACAAGAACGGCATCCCGCTCGCCGTAGATCAGCGTCGCCGATGTCGGAACCCACATCCACTGTTCCTTGCCCGGCGGCAGGTCACGGATGAGGCCTTGCCGCTTTGTCACCAAGACGTCCCACTTTAGGGGAGTGCTTACTTTGGTACTTTGCATAACTTTGCGCACATCTCCCTTCGAATCGGGTCGTATAGGTGGCCCTTCGAATTGAGGGCCACGCCTGCCGCTTCTCCGAGATAGAGATCCATCCGCAGATTCAAGGGATTGGCGATCGACTCGAACGGTATCTCTGAAACGACATGTTGCGCTCTTGCAGCGACGGTCGTCCCCAGCGTGAGTGTCACGCTGATCACGAGCATTGAAAGCTTTTTCATAGGTCCGTATCTCCGGTTCATCGTGTCCATCGCACCGTAATCAGTGTGGTCCAGCATTGCGCATTACCGATTGCTTGAGTGCGGCCCGGTCCACCTCGACGCCGGAGAGATACATTTTCGCGATACGTCTCGTATTGCGGATGTCGTCGAGCGGATTGGCGTCGAGCACTAAGAAGTCCGCACGTTTTCCCGGCACGAGACTGCCGCGGTCTGTCGTGCCGAGAAACTCGGCCGCGCGGCTCGTCGCCGCGACAATTACGTCAGCCGGGGTCATGCCAGCCTCCACCATCAGCTGGAGCTCCCTTTGCTCGGTGAAGCCGAAGAAATGATCCGGAAGTCCGGTGTCACTTCCGAGAATGATGCGCGCTCCAGCGGCCGCGAGCTTCACAACGCTAGCTTTCAGAATCTCGTACTTCTGCCTGTTGTCTTTGGCGTCTGCCGGGTTCACTTCCGAGAACGACTTCCGGAGATGCGCGATGGCATCGGCGGGCTCGACATCACGAAGCAAGCCGGCCAGATACGGCTCGTCGAGCCACGCCGGCGGTGTAGTGTACCCAGAGGATTCGGGATATCCCAGGTTGGGCATCACGTAGATGCCCTTCTCCTTCATGGTCGCGATCAGCGCATCGCTCATCACTTTGTCCCGCACCAAGTGCGCAAACGCATCGATCCCCGCTGCCGCGAGCTCTTCCGCGTCCTTGTGGTAAAAGATATGCGCGATGACCTTGAGTCCCACCTTGTGGCCTTCCGAAATGATCAGCCTCGAAAGGTTAATGGGAAGCTCCTTCGCGCGGCCTTCGCGGTCGTCCACCCATATCTTGATAATATCCACCCGTCTTTGAGCCAGCTCCTGCACCGCCTTCCGCGCTTCGTTCTCGGTCGTGATGGCGTAGGCGATGCCGGCAAACATTGGAAAGCCAGGACCGGCGTTCGGCGCGCCGATGCCGCGCCCCGCGACCAGAAGTCGTGCGCCGCCGACCTTACCCGCGACTTGGTCCGCGCGGATCTGGAACATTGCGTCGCCCTTTTCGATCCCGAGCGACTGCGCGGTCGAAATGCCGAAGTAAAGCTCCCGGTTCATGTCGTCGAGAACGGTCTCCCGGCGGTAGTTTTCGACCATGTAGGACGCGCCACGCTGAAAGCCCGGATGCACATGCGTGCTTATAATCGCGGGAATCACCGTCTTGCCGGCCAGTTCGATCCGGATCGCCTCGCGAGGCACCACGGTCCGGTCTGCAGGGCCAATGCTGGCAATCGTGCCGCCCTCGACCACGATAGACGAGTTCTCGATCGGCGGGCTGCCGTCGCCAGGGATCACGCGAGCACCCTCGAAAACGACCGACTGCGCCGCGGCGGTCTGCATGGCCACGCACCACACAAGCATCGCCACACCGACAAGGCGAAGCGGTAGGCGCAGGTCAGGCGAAATGGAGCAATGAAAGGTGGACCGCTGCCTCTTGAGCGTGGCCGACATGAACCTATCTCCCGGCAGGCAGCCGGCCGCCGCTACCACCTGCGGGCCGCTTTCACCAGCGATAAGGCGCACCAGCCGGCCGCAGATCTGGCCAGTTGCGCCGGTCACTAATGCCGTTTTTCTTGAGAGACTGTTCATAAATGTCTGTTTTCTATGCCTTGTTTCGCTCGTTCTCGGATTGAACAGCCATGTTTATCCCCTTTGCGTCGCCGTTACCCAGGGGTCTGGCCGTCGTCGTCACGCGTTCAAAAAGAGAGTCGCGTGTTCAACGAAGAGCTCCGGGTACATGTGGTGCGCGCCGTGATTGGAGTCGGGGTAGATGATCAGCTGCGCATTCGGCATGTTCTGCTGCATGATGAAAGAATTCACCGTAGGTATGTCCACATCGTTACTGCCGTTCACGATGAGAGTTGGCTGCTTGATCGTCTTCAGATAGTCGTCGGACCCGTCTTGCTGGACGCCCCAATTGCGAATCGCTTCGACCTGGGCGGGCGACACCTTGTCGTTCACTTCGGGATCGCGACCCTCCCGCCGAAGATGCGTGCGCTTCAGGTACTCCCGTCCCGCCGCCTGGCCCGCCGCGGACGGACTGAATTTGACCGCGAGCCAGACACCCTCGGGCGGATCTTGGGGGTGGGCGCCAAAGAGCCGTTCTGTAGCCTGGGCTATCAGCTCCATTCCTTGACCGCCGCGCGGACCTGCGCCATCGACGATCATCCTGCGAACGAGATCGGGTGCCTGCAAAGTGATTTCCTGCACGACCAGGCCGCCGATTGAGAAGCCAAATACGTCAACTTGCTTCAGGCCCAGCGCCTTGATGAAGGCGATGGCGTTGGCGGCCATCCGCTCGAACGTCGTCGGGACCTCACCGGAGCTGCTGGAGACGCCCGCGTTGTCGAACAAGATCACCTCGCGGCCGCGGGCCAAGCCATCGGTCACCGCCGGGTCCCAGTAATCCATGGTGCCGAGGTAGTGCTGATTGAAGACAAGAGGCACGCCGCCGGCCTTGCCGAAACGGCGATAGGCGAAGCGGATGCCGTTAGCCTCTACGAACTGTGTCGGCGCGGTCTGGTGGGAATGCATCATAATACTCGCTCCTTTGCTATTTATCCGGAATCGCATCCGGTACAAGCGCGAGGGCCGCTTTCGCCTCGCTTGCTCTCGTGCGGTTTGAACGCGATTCGCCTCATGCAGTTGCACTGGGCCGGGCCGAAACTCCCTTGTACCAGCGTGTCAACGCTCGGTGCTCCTTCGGAGTTGAGACGCCGAGCGCCTTTCCGGCGAAGTCGATGGTCACCAGTGCCGTGATGTCCGCTACCGAAAACCGGTCGCCGGCGACGAAGGGGACCTCCGCCAGCCGGGCGTCGAGATCGGAAAGGAAGTTCGCGACCCGAAGCATGCTCCGTTCGACGAGCGCAGGAATCTGCTCATAGTCGTGCGGGCCGGCAATCGCGCGGCCTTTCAGACCCACCGCAGCGTTGCGAACGCCCTCCATCACGGCCACAAAGCCTTCGAGTTCGGCGCGCCGCTCCCACATGGTTACCAGCGCCTTTTCCTTGGACGTCGATCCCAGAAGCGGCTTGGTCGGATAGGTCTCCTCGAGATAGCGCCAGATGGCCAGAACCTCGCCAATCGCCGTGCCGTCCTCCAGCACCAGCGTCGGAACCATCTGGCGGGGATTGATCATGCGATACTCGTCCGAGCGCTGTTCGCCCTTCCCGAGATCGACAGAAACCATCGCCAACACGAGCCCCTTCTCGGCCAAAAAAATTCGTACGCGCCGCGAGTTGGGCGAGCCAGCAGAGTGGTAGAGCTTCAACGAGTTCGACAAAGGCATGATAATTTCCTGCGGTAGCGTGCGGTGAACTCAGGCGGTTTTGACGGACCTAAAAGTCTCCACGGTTCAGAGTGGGATAATCCGTGTAGGCTTTTTCCGCGTCGACCCAAATCGGTCCGAGTTGAACGGGAGAGAAGCGCTTCATTTCAGTGGTATGGTTTATCTTAGATTCCATGATATTCACGCCGGCCAGACGTCTGTTGC
>Ga0210400_10001363_pt1 | contig 24332 bp, 33 predicted proteins | sample IncBWH26MmetaG_FD_155456 | JGI IMG/M metagenome (GOLD analysis project Ga0210400, IMG submission 155456) | Forest soil microbial communities from Barre Woods Harvard Forest LTER site, Petersham, Massachusetts, United States - Inc-BW-H-26-M | ecosystem: Environmental > Terrestrial > Soil >...
CCCTTTTTCGATGTCCGCAATCTGTACCATGCGGTCTGCAAGGTCTGGCGGCGTGGGAAAGAGTTGCGGCGCGCTCACGACCTGGACGCCATGCTTCAGTTGCTCGCGCATCGCATCGAACTCGCTCGGCTCGTGCGCGCTGGCTCTGCGCTCGCGGATCACTGGCTGATTCGGCGGTAGCTCAATCGGCTCGACCGCGACAGGCGCGGGGGGTTCAACGAGCTTCGCGTCCGTCAGATACACGGGCTGATACCCATTCGACAGACCGAACAAGGTGTACCGTACTCGGTGCCGCGCGGCTTTCTCTCTAGCGCCAACATCCCGCGTTGTCTTGTAATCCTTGTGCTTGCGGTCCCACTCGGCTTTCGTCATGTGTCGGAACTCCGGACCAGGGTAGTTGCAGAGCGGCGCGAGTTTGGTTGCGGCTTTGACTTTCGCTGCATCCTCTGCGGTCGGTGCGAGGTAGTCTCGCACCTTCTCGATGGAAACGACGGGCACATATCGCGCGGTAGTGCGCAAGCTGCTGATTGCGCCGTTCGCTCGATTCACGCGGAGCACGGTGACCCATTCTCCACGCGCAAGCACTTGTCCGCCGATCTCGATATTGAAGCGATCCGCAGCGAGTCCCCCGGATTCCTCCAGCATGGCGCGTTCATACTCCAGACGGTTATTGATGTGGGCCAACCAGCGATTTGCAAACTGTATTGAGCGAGTGTGAATCCCGATTGACCGCCGTACGCATTCTTCGGGCGTCACCTTGTTTTGAGTTAGCAGCGTGTACGCTGAAGTCCCATACGGATCGTCGCCGTCGCGGAAGTAAATGCGGTCTGTGGCTGCAATCTTTAGCGCAAACTCTGGCGTCATATTCTCGTGTTGCCAGAGCTTCAGGTACTTTTCGGACTCTGCAATACGACGCTCTTGTTTCCGTTTGTCCGATTCCAGTCCCTTGATTCGACGGTGGCGCACTCCGGGCAGTTCCTTGTACTTCGCGTGCCGGATGGCTCCCGCCGCGCGCTGCCTCCAGTATTTCGATGTGTCCCAAAGCTGGATGGCCTTACGCATGCCGTTTTCGATCCGCTCGGCATCCTTACGAGCATGGCGCTCGCTGTGATGCCCGACCAGGATGGGCTGACCGAAGGGGATGTTATCCGCAATCTTTGCGACCGTTTCGCGCGCAGTCTGCGCTTCATCCGCGCGCTTCTCGCTGTAATCCTGGAATCGTTCCGCGCGCTCTGCGGCACGGTCAACGAGGCTGGTATCTTCGTCGCCGATCTCGCCGCACAGTTCGATCAGCAAATCCTCGCGCGACGGAGACCATGCAGGCGCAACGAATAACTCCTGCTTTGGTGCCCAAATGAATCCTTCGCCGCGCACCCGCTCGTAGGTCTCTTTGTCGAGCCTTGTCAGCGAGTACAGGCGAAGTTTGTTGTCCTCGGGGGAATACGTGGCCGTTAGGGTATTCAATTTCCCCCCTTGGCTCTCTTTTGGCCACGCGCCGGATACTGTACGGCTCCAAGCGCCGCGAAGGCGAAGTTGAGGATTCTCATGCGCGCGCTGACTGCGGCAGACTTAACGTGTTGCTCTGCGCACATCACCGCGCCAAAGCGCGTATCGCCGATAGCCTTGAGCGCTTTGACGTGTTCCAGATTGTTGATCAGGCGCGCTACCGTGTAGTCGCTGCGCTCCGATCCTCGTTTCACTTTACGGACGCCGCGCCTGTAGTCCGCGTTGAACGTGCGTGTGCTCATTAGTTCCTTTCTGCTCCGCTGAAGATGCAGAGCCAAGCGAGTAGGACTGTTACGACAGTCATCGTCGAGTACGATCATGCCGCGAGCAGTACCTCCGTCTCTAAATTCATAAGCGCATCGCGTAGGTTATTTTTGCTGTCTCTCATTATTCTTAGAAAATTGGGCTTGTCTGCGGCATTAGGCGCTTCGCGGCTGAAGATGCGCTCAAGGTGAGCCGCGCCAGGTTCCGCGAGACCGTGCGATTGAAAGTCAATCTGTCTTGTACGCGATAGGAATCGCGGCTCAAGCCCGTCCACGGTATTGCAGGTGAAGACAAAAATTGTCTGTGGCGGGTATGCCGTGCCGTCAAGTTTCGACAGTAGGGCAAGCTGCGCCGCATTACTCATCTTGTCCGCTTCGTCTACCAGTACGACGTGAAACGTGTTGTTTTTAGGCACGTACCAACAAGCCCGGATGACGTCATTGACGTTCTGGATGTTGCACTCTTGAGACGGGATGTGTTTGACCTCTGCGTTCAATTGCTTGGCGAGGGCAATAGCGAAAGTAGTCTTCCCCGTGCCAGGAGCGCCGACGAACAACCACGCGCTCTTGTACGGTGTCTGCAAGAACTTGCTGAAGATGCGCTTTGGACGGTCCAGTCCGACAAACTGTTCGATAGTTTCTGGCTGATATTTCTCAGGCAACGCTTGCGGGAAGCTAAAGCCCGATTGCTGGGCTTTGGCCACTGCGCTCGCTGTCACTCCGTCGAATAGGCTCACAGTTGTCCTCTCTTTCGCGGCGCGGTACTCATCTTCTTTCCGCGTCGGATTCGGATTGACTTACGTTCAAAGGTTTCTGTTTCGATTCCCAAGTCAGCGTCGAGAGTCTGGCAATCGCAGACCGTTCCGACCTCGACATCTGCGCTACACTCACGGCATTCGACGAACTTGACCCATTCGCCGCGCTCTTCGATCCAAGTCTTGCGTGAGTTAGAGCATCCCGTTTCATGGCAGAGGACTCCGTTAATGCTCAACATCTGGCATTGGTCGCAGCGCATTAGGCCATCTCTCCTTTTATCAGCATGTCCAGCACTCGCCGGGCGGCTTGCTCGTTGTCTCGGATGGTCTGCGGCCAAACCCATCCGAAACCCATGACAAGCATTGCGCCGATCCCGCGTTCAGCCATTTCTCGGAGTGCTTTGCGCTGTATTTCGCTCATTGCGTTTTCTCCTTTTAATTGCATGCTGTCATGTCACACGTCACATGTCCATAGTACGGCAGTACCGTTTTGTGGGTCGGCGAGACCGCATGCAAAGCGCCTGTAAAGACGTTGCAAAGTGCGGCGCAAAGCACCTGCGGTTACCTGGCATCTGGCGCTTGCTCTTGTCTGTGGCGAATTTTCAATGGAATTTGCGCGCAATTTCCTCAATGAACCGTGCAAGCGGCAACAGCGCGCGGAGAATCCGCAGAGAATGCAGCAACGAGGTCGGCTGCTTCCGTTGCAAAATTGCAGGTCGCGGTTTGTAAGTCGCTGATTCTGCAATCTACCGTTCGCGCTCGCGCGCATTGCGGAAGTATTCACTTCTGCAATGTCAACGCGATCCGGCAATCTTCACAAAACCCTCGCAAACTTTTGTGAAATCACGTCTTTACGTGTTCCTGGAGATGCGTTGTGGTTGCTGGCGAAGTGACTGGCGGGTGCCGTCTTTCGGGGATTTTCTGACGGTTTTTTGGGTCCCTTCTTTACCCACCTCTACTCGGCTTGCCGGGCGTCCAACCCCCGAGCCGTCAACCTCATGATGAAGGGGTCACCCGCTTACCCTTGGCGGTTCTTTTTTGCCTGTAGCGCATAAGCGCTCCATGCGCTCTCCATAAGCCCTCCATAACGCTGCGAAAGGAAAAGTCCCTTGGCGAAGACGGCCAGCCTGAAAACGATTGCGTTGCGCACGCTGAAGGACCCGAAGACAGGCGCGGCCACAAGGCTCGTTGCACTGCGGGCCGCGAAGCCTTACCTCGATGTAGAGGACTACGAGCATCGGCTTCGTCAGTTAGCAGAGACCGCGCGAGGGAAAGTGCTGCGCTTACTGCTGGTGGAACTTACCGAGATTGGTGCAGCCAGTCGTGCGGACACGGCCGCAAAAGAGAAGCGCGCAGAAGTGGACCGCATCTTGGCCGAGGTCGCGCAAGAACTTGCCTTGCCCGATGCCACGCTTGCCAAGCCGCCAACAGTTCAAGAGGACCCAAACGCGAAGCCGAGCGTCGTCCCCAAGGAACTGTTGGAGCCACATCCGGTGCTCCCGACTGTTCCACAGGCTGGAGTCTTGAGCGCGGCTGAGACAGCAAGGGAGCGTGACCAGCAACGGGAAGCAGCGCTGAAGCGCGGGCGTGAATTGGCCACGACGATCCTCGCGCAACTGGAACGGAACTATCGCGCCCCCTTCAACTTTGAAGAGGGCCTCAAGCTCGACAACTTGCAGGCGGCATTCGTCGCGTGGGAGCGGGAGACGCGGATTCGTTATCCGGAGATTGACACCCTCAAGGAGTTCCCTGATACCCGCCTGCGACCCGCACCGTCGCGGATCACCGACGAACGGTCGTACAGAATCAAGCGCCGGACGATGACATTCGATGAACAACGCGCTCTGTCGCAAGAGCGACCGACGCCGACACACGACGACTCCGGGTTTTGGGGCGGCATTCCCCGGGCATGTTAAGGACAACAATGAATCGCACCGAAGCACTGACAGAAGTTCTGCATGATGTAACCCGGCCGGAAAGCGAACGGGCAATCGCGCGCGCCGCGCTCAATGCGGCGAATGTGAATGCAACATCTGTGCCAACCAGTGACTTGCTTCAGGAACTTCTGCTGGCCAGCAACAAACCGTTGCAGCTTATTCCATATTTTGAGGTTCACGCGTTCTGTACCGCTCGCGGCTGGCAGTCGCAATCCGTCCGGGAATTATTTGATCGATGGCGTGACGCCTATTTCGAGACGCAGGCCGGACGCCGGGATGCGGAGCGGATCGCGGAGTACATAGGCAACCATGACTACGAGGAGTTGGGTCACGCGCTGGAACTCTGGAAGGACTCTGGCTGGAAGGCGAGCGACAGATTGATTGATGTACTGGAGCGCATCGCGGCCAATCGGGGTGGCGTCCATGCCGAAGACGCAATGGAGCAAGCGCGCCAATTTCTCAATGAATTGAAAAGGCGAACAGCACCATGAGCGGAAACCTGGTTGGAGAATTACTGACAATCGTGCGCACGGGTAAGACCGAACTGGTAAGAGAAAACGCCTATCAGCTTCTGCTCAAGCTGGCAGGAGATGGTGTGCGAGGCGCGCGAGGGGCAATCGCTGCGATAGAGCGCAGCAAACCCTGGCAATGCGACAAAACGAATTCACAAGAAGGGCACCGTCCCTGAAAACGGTTAAGGATAAAAATATGCCGAACACAAAGACAGCAGCAGAAAAACTACAAGATGCAATCAACTCTGATCCCTTTCTCGCGGGAAATGACGTACACCTCGATTTGACCACGTATCCCCATTTGATGGCCGACAAGCCTGAAGAGAAAGATGAGTTCGCGCCCGTTGATACAAGAGGTATGGGACTTGGTAGCTCGGCGCTCAAGCGCTTTTTGACCGCGCCAGATCGTGAAGCCATCCAAGAGCTACGTGACCCTGACGCTCTCCGAAAATTCGACCTGGAACACGGCAGCGGCGAAACCGTCTATGCCTCCAACATACCGTTTGAGATCACTCGGCGTGACAACAAGTGGTTTGCGAAGGGCAAAACTCCAGATGGCACCGTTCATCGCTTTTCCGCTGACACCCGCGATTCTTTGTTTCCGAAGATTAGCCGGGCAGTGCGCGAGAACACCGTGCGGGCCTTAACCGACGCAGAAAGACTGCAAGTCGTCAGAATTGCACAAGCTGGTGACACGCAAGGCGCTATCGTTCGGTACTTGAGATTTGCGATTGGCGAAGAACGCGGTAGCAATTACGCGGACCACACTGAGATGCTCGGGGACCCTGCGCTTGCGGAACTGTTCGATGATGCTGCAATACTCACCTGGTTTGCGGCGCGCCCGAATGTGCGTGATAGCGAGGCATGGTCGAACTTTCTCGTCGATTATGCGGGCAACCGTCCTTTGAGCCACGGTCTGCTGGACGGCGCATGGGCCGCTTTTGAGAAGCAGCAACACACTTCCGCGCTATTCGCGCCTGTACGGGAAACAGAGAAGCCAGCCACGCAGAGACAACTCGACGATCTCGACGACGCATCTGTCGAACGCCTGATAACAGACACCAAGAAACAGTTCGCACGCGACGTTCGCGCGGGTGTCCGCTGAAATTCCACACAGTTTCGCCTCGGACTTCCACACTGAGGCGTAATGCGGTGGGGCAGTGTGAAGGTTCGCTCCCACGAGGCTTTGTGGCATTGCCTATCCCGGCGACCTTCACAGATTTTCTGAGCGACACGACGATGAAAGAAGAAAAGTTCAACGCACTGGAACAGGACTTGATTCGCTGGTGTTATTGGACGGCAGGATATTCACGCCCGCTCCTGGCACGACACTTCGAATGCACGGTCGCAGAGATTCAGGAAATTGTCAGCGGAGGTTTGCCCCGCGAGCAGAATCCGGCAAGCAGCGCGGCAGGCAAGCGGCAACCCTGCAAGCTCGAATTCCAAGCGGACTCGCTACTGCGCCCGCAAGCGGAAATTCCGAAAGTGGACCGGGAGTCGTTGCGGAAAATCTTCAGCCGCGCAATCACTGAAGGCTAATTCGTCGATGGACATTCCTCGCGGTAGTGCGTGGGACGGTAGCTGTACCAGTGGAGATCGTGTTCTGTGTAATCTTCCGGCTGTGGCTCGTGGGGGACGCCGCCTACACCGTTGAAATAGTTGTCCCAATCCAACTCAACGGCCAAACAAAGCTCCCATAGTTCCCGTTCTGTCAGAGGTCGCCCGAGCTTCTTCTCCAGACGGGATTGCACCTGATCCACTGTAGTCAGACATAGGCTCAGAGCCATTCATCCTCCTGGCGTAAGGAGCCGTTTGGGATTGTGTCAGTTGGTTTGTACTGGAGGGAAGCGTTCACTAATCATTGTACAGGAAAAGCGGCGGCGTGTAATGATCAAATGGGTACATCCTCTGTGGAGGACCTCTCACCATCAGAGACAGAAAGCTATAACATGATGTGGAAGTTGCTTAGGGATGTTAACGAAGTGCATCTTGCGCTGGATAGTGATGCAGTAAATGGGAAAAAACCAAACGGCTTTTACCTGATGAGCCTTGACGGTCTTTCGCAGTCATGGGAGAAGCTCCGGTCGAGCTTGTGCGACCACCATCGGGGATTGCCCTATACCGACTTGAGGGGTAATGAGACGTTCTGCAAATAAGGGACGATCTTGACGCCCCTACCAGTCGCAGATTTGCTTCAGTAGAGTCTGCACTTCCTCTTCGGTCGGCTTCCGGCCTTGGCGTTTCTCTGCTGTCGCGGTAGGGACGACCATCGCTGATCGCCCCCCGCGCAGATCTATCTGCATAGTTCGCGGACTCACCATTTCAGTGGTGATGTTGGTCCTCCTGATGGTGCGTGTGCCAGGGACCGACAGCGGTTCCGATGATGATGGTGTCTTCGTCCGCGGCCATGGTGTGCTGTACGTTGGCTGGAACGAACAGGAAGCTGCCAACGGGATAAGACTTGAGGTGCTCAAGGTCGAGCGTTTCGCCGAAGCTGACCTTCAATACGCCTTGAACGACGGCAACCCTGGCGTCGGTGGCATGTGAGTGGAAGTCATGGAACCCCGCAGGAACGAAAGCCGCGTATGTGAATGCTTCGCCTACCACGTCGCTCCGCCCTTCGAGCACCGACCACTTCGTCCCATCAGAATCGACTTTTTGCCACACAATTGTTTTTGCGTTCCATGCGCGAGGCGCCTTGGTTGATTCGGTAACGGGAGCCGCAAGTAAGACCAAATTCACCATCAACGCGATTATCCAATGCATTGTTTGTCTCCATTCGGTTTAGATTCGCTTGAACCGTATTGGCAATGTAACGCTCGCTGGAGAATTGTTTCCATCCGGAATCTGACATCAAACTCAGGGCCGATGAGGTGCTGCTAAGCGCAGAGATAAAAGGAACTTGGGAGGCGGTGAGGGAAAAGGGCACATTTCGGAGAAATTGAAATCTTTGCGACCCGCTTACCCTCGGCGATCCTTCTCGGAGACGCGAAACAATCCGTCCGCATTTCGGAAGAGATGGCCGTGGAATGGAATCGACCTGCCTCGAAACGTCAGTCGGCTGTCGGTCGAACGACCCTACTTTCTTTGCTGGCGCAACACTCCAGCGATGTCCAGCGATATGCCAAATGAAAAAGTGTTCAGTCGCAAGGGCACGCTGCGGCTGTAAGCGGCTTCGAGGTCCACGGTCTTCGTCGGCTTGAACTCCACTCCAAAGTTGAATCCGTTATCGCGCGCAAGGCTGGCATCGCCGCTCGACACGTTCGAATTTAGGTAGCTTTTACGATCCGTAGTTTTTCCCGCCGCTGAACATTTGGTGCCAGAGGTACAACGAAACACCTTGCTGATGAGCGTTTGAGGTCCCCACGGGGCCACATCATATGCCGACGCTGACAAGCTGATGGGTCCCGCGTCCGCTTGCGTACCTACCTCAAATGACAAGTTGTAGCCGAAGGTCATGAACGGCTTCTTGAAGTAGCGAGTATCTGGAACGGTGTTGCCGACCCCACCATCGATGAAGGGGGTCAGGTTTCCCCAACCGTGTTCGATATGATTTCCCCAATTCCAAGTAGCGTGGCCGTTGCTAAAGCCCTTTTTAATATCGCCCGTCGGTGCGCCCAAGTGGATCGTTGAGGCGTAATTCATCGTGTTTCCGGGGAAGAGCCACTTCAGGTCCGCGCCAATGTTGCCGATGCCGCTGCCTGAAACCGCACCGGGATTCTTCGTTTTGACGGCAGAGGGAGTGCCAACAAAATTATACGGAACGCCCAAGTCTACGCCAAAACGGTGCGAGAAATTGTAGCCCACGGAGGTTCCCAAGTCGTAAACACTGCCATCGCTGCTGGTGCTGCCCTCAAAACTTGTGCTCAATGTCCATCCAGGGTAGAACCCCGCGTTGTCTTGATTAACCGCGCCGCTGGCCGCTGGATTTGGACTCTGCGCATGGCTCGGAATGCAGCATGACAGGAGTAGCAGCCCACAAACTGCCGCATGGCGGTAACGCATCAAGCGAACCATTCTTCTCGTATTTTGCATTGTTCTCTCCACAGCGTAGTTCACTCAGATTACGGGACCAGAAGCGGCCCGCCAATCCATCTGATGGACACAATTTCCGTAAGCAAACCCTGTCCGCAGGGGCAGGTAACTTTCAAAGGCCAGTGTCCACGACTTCGTTCCGACTTTCCGTGTTTCATTCCGTAGAGTAGAAGTGGGCCACGCAATATGCTCGCAATAACAGGAGAGACAAAATGAGACTGAATATCCTCGTTCGGAATAGCGTGCTCGGTGTTGCCCTCGCGGGTCTGATGACAACGGGTGCTGCGGCACAGAGTCCGGCTGCGAAGGATCGCTCCAATAAGGGCGGTCAAGACGCCGGAAATGTCGGTGATGAGCGTGCCGCTCAGGTTCATGCTGCGAATCAGAACAAAACGAAGAAGGACAAAGACCGCAATCCGGCCGCAAGCACCAACAAGACCAAGGGCACGCACAAAGCCAAGGGTCACAGCCACTAAAGAACAGCCCTAGCAAAACAGCCCACTGCCGAATTTTCTCGGTGGTGGGCTATTCTTTTTTGGTGCGCTGTAGGACCGTAGCGGGGATTCGCATCGGTTTCCGAAAAGAGAACATATCGACAAGCTGCACGGCGCATCTATTTAGTGGGCAAACGCCGTTGAGGAGAGCTTGCGGAGCCATCAAGACCGTTCACGCATACTCAGCGGTTCACGCCTCACAAAGGAGGGGGCAGGTGCCTGTTTGTGGTGGCGGAGGTAGGCACCTGCCCCCGAGGTCGGCTCACCTATAACATCATGGCTGCGTAGATGTTACAGCGTCTGCGATATGGAACAATACGCTACTCACAGTGCAAATGTCGGCCATGTGACGGTACCTTCAGATGCGGCTTCGTCCTAATGCCTTCCCTGTATTTTCTTGAATAGACGAATGCCGTACAGTCACGCTCAATGCCCGAACCACAAAAAGCCGCAGCTACGCCGCCCGCAGTGAATGAGTCTGTCCGCAAACGTCGGATATTAGTGATAGACGACGGCGACTCCGTTCGAGACGTGATTAGGATTTTTTTGGAGCATGCCGGGTTTGAGGTGTGCGGGGAAGCTGCCGATGGAGTGGAAGCAATCGAGCAGGCGAAAAAGCTGAAGCCCGACTTGATCGTGTTGGACTTGGCGATGCCCCGGATGAATGGTGCGGAGGCTGCATCCATTCTCAGTCAAACGATGCCAAGCGTTCCGATTGTTCTCCTTACGCTCTATCAAAACATGCTCGGTTCTGCGCTGGCAGCGGCGGTCGGCGTCAAAGCCGTTCTTGACAAAACAGAGGGACTGGACAAGCTGGTCGCGTGTGTTCGTTCATTGCTCAAGATCGAATCTGCACCTGAACCCCTACACCATCCGCTCAATCCTAATCGCAATATTGCTGAGTAGGCAACAGCCGCTTCAACGGTGCCAGTACCGTTCTATTTTTATCCCCTCTGGACACCCATTACTTATGTATTAGTGCGTCGGGGATCGGCATCCGGGGGGAGTCGATGCGAATTCTGATTGCGGACGATCACGAAATCATAAGGAGGAGTGTAATCAGGGTTCTTCAATCTCGCACTGACGTTGAGTGTGTGGAGGCGACAACGGGAAAGGAAGCGGTCGAGAAAGCACTTGAATGTAAGCCGGATTTGATTCTTCTCGATGTCCGTCTGCCTCTGCTCTCTGGCTTTGATGCCGCTAGGAAAATCAAACAACACCAACCCGACATTCCCATCCTCTTTTTTTCAATCCACGATACAAACGAAATATTAGAAGAGGCGAGGTTGGTGGGAGACGGCTTTGTATTGAAAGACCAAGCTGTTGAGATCCTGCCGAATGCTATGGACGCGCTCCGCAATAAGCACCCGTTCTTTCCCTCGGATACTCAAACGGAGCCGGGCACCTGATTCCACATCAATTTCCTGGCAATCGCTTCGCTCGCAAAAGTTCTGCGCGTAAAGTCCGGCGATCTCATCAAGACCGTTCACGCGCACAGTTCAAAAGGCGTAGTGCCTACAGGAACGGTTGGCGGCGTTCGAGGTGAGCCAGATGGTGGCGAATAATCTGCACAACTTCGATATTCGATTGAATATTTGCATCCGGTCGGAGCCAAGCCTCATATCGAATCAAAATGCGGTATCCGGTGCGATGAACCAGTAACCAAAGGCCGTGCATATATCCGAGTCTGGAGAACAGATTGTATGTCATCGGAATGTCGGCACTGTTAGGTGCGGTTAAGGAGTCGTAGCGCATTCCAAGCAACTCCTCGACCTTATAGCCAACAAGTTTGGAGAAGCCCTCAGGAACCTCAACATATCTCCGGTCCTGATCCACTACTATCGTGTAGGCGGGTGTGATGTGCGCACTAAGCAAATCCTTTCGGAGCAGTTTAACCCATTCTGGAACATTCTTCGGATCGTACTCGGTCAAACGGGGTGGGACATAAAGTTTCTTATGGGACATAACGACTTGATTATGCTCTTTAGGGTTCTCGTACTCAACATTAAAACTTGCTTCCTATGAGCAATCCACGTCCAGTCTGTGCCGCTCTTTACTCCTCGACTACGCCCGCAAGCCACTTCTTTAGCACGCCAGCGAAATGGGGTTGAATACTGCGAAAGACGAGAGCCGTACCAAGGCCCGGCTGAGAATATTGCACATTTGCTCCCGCCTCGAAAAAGTCCCCACGGGCAAAAATCTTTATGAGTACGTGGCTTCCTTTTTCAAGCTCCACGAATTCCAGATGGACTCCGAGCTACGGACTTTCTTGCGGTGCCGACATAGACAGCCGCAAAAGCCATTCCTGCAACACGGTCCTGAACGCCGGGTTCATGTTGCTGAATTCAATCCCCATGCCAAGTCCATCAGTGGAGTGCGCCACCGTTGCGTGGCACTGAAAAAAATCCGTCTGCGTGCGAATTTTCACGAGGATTGCCGCCCCCTTGGAGAACGGATCAGGCATGGAGAGATACGCTCCAAAGATGTTCAAGTCTTTGACACTGGCGGGCCGTGCGTCCGATGAATCAGTCGCTTCCGCAGTGGCGGCGAAGGGATACCTCGGCGCACGACGCACTGGACGCATAGTGAGAGAGCTTTCGCGGCTGTTCGTTGCCATTGGATAGCTCTGTTTATACCTGATGATTTTCCGCAATTTCGATGCCCACGGCCTTATAGCGAGCCAAGGGATCGCTGCCGTCCCAAGGCATCTTTGCTTGTAACCCACTCGCGTTCAACCGATCACACCTCTGTACGGTCAACCTAACATCGGTGCGGTCGCAGCCGTGAGATAAAGCAATAGGGAGATGGCCTTGTGGTAACGACGGTGCAAAAGCGCATGTGCAAGCGCTCGGGGAGTTGTGGCCTGGTGAATATGTCATTTATGACGTGGCGACGGGGGAGCGAGTATCCATCACCGCAGGCGACGAAGAGGCGTGACCAGCTACCACAACCTGCCAATGTGGCGATACAATTCGGGCAACAACAACGGAGCCGTCCCCCTGACCTAATCCTTTGTTGGACCGCTCCTATAACCCTGACGAAGCGCGGGACCATCGGGGTCCCGCGCTTTTCTTCAGCGCGCTATTTAGCTTTTCTTGGCACCGAACCGAAACTCGTTCACGACCTCATCTTCTGCGTCCGTTAACTGTCGAGGTCCGTACTCGTCAACCGCGAGCACATACCATCCCGCACCATGCGGCATGGCGAAACGGGTCTCCCTTGGCGTGGGGGTTGTTAAGGAATAGCAGCCTTCTCTTCAATCCGTAATTTCAGAGCCTCAAGCTCCTGCTTGGTCATGCCTTGCAGAGCCATCGCCGTGGCTAGATACAAAGCGGGAACGTGTTTCATTTTGTCGCTGTGTTCTACCTTACGACGGAGCTTCTGTACTTCCGGATCAGCGCCCACTTTCAAAAACACTTTATACGCATCGGGAATGGACAGGGTCTTTTCAATCAGGCCATGCTTAACCAGGATGCGATGATACGAAGGCACTGCCAACGCAGATGGATGGGTCGGCGGAACCCGCTTGCTTTGTTTTGGGTGTTTCACTGCACTATGCTGACACGTTTTTCTCAATACGGTCATTTCTTTGTCGCTCATGCTCGGATATATAATTCGTTGTGGACCTTCAAATCTCAATCCGGGAATCCGGCGATGTCACTATTCTGGACCTTCAGGGAAGAGCGACGATTGGCGATGATAGCGATCTACTGAGCGGCTATCTACAAAGGCTGGTCGGCGACGGCGCGCAAAAGCTGTTGCTGAATCTTACTAACGTGACATGGTTGGATAGTTGGGGCGTCAGCGCCATCATCGGAACGCATGTTTCCCTTAACCGTCAGGGCGGCAGTCTGAAATTGCTCTGTCCGCGTGGTCGGGTCCAGGATGTGCTGCGGGTGATCCGCCTGCCAGACATTATTCCCACCTTTGAGGATGAGGCCCAAGCGCTGGCCAGCTTCCGACCGCAGGGTTTTTCACGGAACCTACCGTCGTTTCCCCAATCCGGGTAGTCCGCCACGATAAGGACCCGGTATTGGCTCCGGTTTCGTTCGGCACTTCTTCTTGCGTTTCTTTTTGGCCTTCTTGCCCTTGCGCTTATACCTGCTTTCAATGGACCGGGCTTGCAGCGGGTGCGACGGCATAGGACGGACCTCTGCATCAAATACTATCCGAATTGTATGCATTTCCCAATTTTACGAACCTTCTATCTTGCAGGCTTGTGTCGAGCGCGGGCGGTTCGTGTGCCACTGCGCGAAGGCGCCAGAATGGCTTCGGAAAAACGAACGGTCACAGGGGTGGGCGAGAACGGACCATTCTTTGGAATCCTGGTTATGGCTTGCGTCGGATGCAAACCTTCGTGGAGCCGCAATTTTGACAATCAGTTGCTCTTCGCTCGTAATCGCGCGTTGTCCCGAGAGGTCGGGTAATCTGGTTCACTTGGTTTGGAGGTTCAACTCCAGTGTTCACGCTGATACATCTATCGCACTGCCAAAATCCTTTGTTGATCCTTAGAAACTCCACGACCTTTTCGGAGTTACTCATATCCACGCGAATTGTCATTTTTGGTGCGTCCTCCGATTTATGCGCGCGGGGAATGGAGTGTAACACGTCGATTTCCCACCAGCGTTTCTTTCAGGTGCGATTAACTCGTGCCATCTCACCTTTTCACGGAAGCGATGGAGGAGCCGGAAGGAGCTTCGGCTCGCTCTTCAACAACTCCACTTTCGTTGTGCCGCTTAGGATTGCGCCCGTGCGATGCCTGATGCCCTGCGAGTTCGCGTAGATGTGTCGGTAGTGATCGAATTCCTTGTTCCACATCTTGTGATGGCTTTTGCGTTCCTTGAGGAGCATTCCGTAGAGTTCTTGCGTGCGAAAAATAGTGTCGCCAACCAAGTTCCTGAACTCATCGCCTTTGATGTACTCCATTAGTGCGGCTGACCGACGGTCGGCTTCTGGTTTGGACAAACGAGCCATGTGCTGTTCGAGGATGTGCTGCCGAAGCAATCCCGCAAGATGACACGCACCAAAAGGGTGAACCACGAAAACGTCACTAACGTCGCTGTCCATCCATAGCCCGGCTGTTCCCTTCTTGCCTGTGAGCGTGACCAGAACACCGTACCGCGGGTTCCTTTGCCCGATTGCCTTCTTGGTTTGAACGATATATGAGCGATGGAAAGTGCCAGTCAATTTGCACTCGAAAAGAATGCAGCCGATCTCCCGCCCCTTGTGGTGGATGCAGAGTAAAATGTCCCCGCCCTTTCCGGTGTGCTTCACAATGTCGCCCTTGAACAGCGCCGTGAGGTCTTTAACAAGCGCACGTTCATAATTTAGGCCCTCGACCTGTGGCGTCGTGCCCTTCTTCAATTGCTCCTGTAGTTCCTTTACCGTGCGAGTGAGGATTTGGATCTTTAGTGCCTTGGCCTGGATCGTAGTGGACATTCTGTCCGCCCTTCTACGCTCTTTGGCCGTGGCATTGGCAGCAGCGGCTTTCACAGCAAGAGCTTTTTCCCGCCGCATTTCTCGCCGCTCATCGTTGAGCCGGATTTTTTCGTTCTTTATCTTTTCTATTTCCTTCTTGAGTGTCGTTTCCAGGCGCTTCCTGTCGTCCCATACGCCTACAATTTGCAGATATTTTTCTCGCGTAAGCGCTGTCCCACACAGCGGGCAGGGCTGCATGTGGTTTTTCATCTGACCTCCAAACGGGATGCTCGCCTGTAAGCGCCCTTTACCCTTTAGCGCCTCCACCGGGCCATTAGCTGTCGGGCGGCGTTCTCCAAATCCGCCGCGCGCTCATCATTTCCGTGGTCTCTAGCGGTCGCCGCTTGATTCAGCTTCGCACTCGCGCGGATGTGCCCGTCCACCGCAAAGTAGTGCGTCACCATGAACTCGCTGTCGGTCTTGGGATAGGCAGTAAAATGCCATCGTTCCCTGTCGCATAAAGCCTCATTCCACACAAGAAGGCCAAGGAACTTCGCTGCTTCTTCGTGAGCTTCCTGCGGATTGTTGCTTGCTGCGGCCAATGCGGCGTATAGCGGTTCGAATTCCGGATGCCACTCGTCACCATTGCCCGTGCAAGCGATGTGTGCGGCTGTGAACTGCGTATGCGTGCGAAAATAGCGGCGTATCGCTTCTCGCGCAATACCCTCGGCTGATGGATCGTACTGCTGTAAAATTCGCAGCCGATCCGCAAGAATTTCTTCCCTTGCTTGGCGCGTGATCGGCTCGGTGCCACCGTCTATAGTGAACTTGACCAGCATTGCGGTACCTCCAGAAGTGAATTGCTAGAATTTACCGTGCGGTTCGGTAGCTGCCAATTCTGCCAGGACTAAATTCATCTGCTTAGTTATCGCCTCGCAAACATCTGTAGTCTTTTTCACCAGTGCATACGCCCACTGGCCGTACGTTCCGTCTGCATTGACGGCAGCGACCCACCGCTCAGTCGCGGCCCGTTTCACTTCCTCCAATGGGTCGTAGCCCTTAGTTTCTAATATCAAGTGCGTCGGTGGATCGGTCTTCAGCCGGATGATGAAGTCCGGCACGTAATCGTGCATCTGGCCATTGTGAAGATACGGAATGGCGAAGCCGAGACCGGAGTTCTTAACGAACGCATCGACCTCGGGATGAATGTCGATGTAATACGCCGCTGCTTGTTCCCACTTCTTCGTGTCCGGCACGACGAAATTCAGGTGGCACTTGTTTGCTGGTCTCGGATCACGGCTCGTCCAATAATCTACCTCAGCCGTTGAACCCGGGCCTCGGCTGGATTCGTATCGCGGAATCTCCGGTATTTCGCCCTCCGCAGCGCCGGGGCGAATGTTCTCAGCGAGAATTTCCACCAGCCAGCCGTAGTACGGCGCGAGTCCCAAGTCCTTGATGTCGGCAGGCGGGCGTACATCTACCTTTTCTTTGATGTAGCGCTGAATGATCGTCACAAGCTGAGGGAAGAGCACGTGGGCAGGAACATCACATCCGGGTTGCGCCAGATAATGCTTTGTCAGGCCACGAGCTAAATCGAAAACGAATTCCTGTACACGCAGCTTGGCGCGATATTCCCGCAATGAGACTTCGTCCAGGCGTCCGGGTCCCGACAATTTCGCACGGCCCGTATTCGTGATGCTCAGTCCCTTGACATCGACCTGCGGCGGTATGGAGTCTGGCTGCAAGGTTAGTCGAGGCACATTCTGCCACTGCATCACGATCTTGTTCCTAATCGCTTGCGTATATCCCTCTACACGTGGGAACCGAATCTCGTAGCGCGCCTTTTCAGGTACCGCATGAACGTGATACCGCTTCACGCGAGGCGGCGCAGGCCCACGAGCGTTTGCTTTGAATGGGATGACTTCGAACGGAACGCCGAAAACTTTGGAGACCTCTTCCGTGAAGCGACCGTCCTCACCAACTTCGTAGCTGGCGCGGCGAAGTCCTCGCCCTACTACTTGTTCGCACAGTAGCTGAGACATAAATGGCCGTAAGCCGATGATGTGCGTCACTGTGCTGCAATCCCATCCTTCGGTGAGCATGCCGACGCTAACAATGCAGCGGACATCTCGGCCAGGTGGATGCAACGGGCGAGCCAGCTTTGCGGCAAGGTCTGCGAAACCCTCCGGGTAGATTGGCCGCTCTTGTCTGTCCAGAGGCCAATTCGTTTTCCCTACGGTGTCGAGTGTGAAGCGCATCCATCGGGCTTCGTCGTTCTTGCCTCCGTCAGTGTCCGTTTCGTGAATGACCTTAGAATCCACACGGATTGTATTCACACGCCCTTTTCGGTTTCGAAACCCTTCAATTCTCGCGGGAGGAATCCCCGTAGGTGATTTATCCTCGGCCAGCCATTCAAATATGGCTTTGGCGATCTTGGTGTTCTTGCAGACGATGATGAAAACTGGTGGACGGGGGTCGACACCGATTCTGGCCCATTCTTCGGATTCCTTCTCCCAAAGACCACCAAGCATCGCAATAGGATGGTGCGCGTATTTCAGGATCGCTTCGGGTTTGGGACTGCCTCTTTTCCCTCCACGTTCCGCAGGCGTCAGTTTTTTCTCCAAAATCCATTGCCAAATGTTGAGATAGCCTGGAATCTCGTCGCCAGTGGTATCGCGGATGGCCAACTGCGGAATTTTCACTAGCCCCGATTCAATAGCATCGATCAGTCCAAAGTCGCTCACTACCCACGGAAACGGCTTATTGGTTTCTTGACCGACTCTGCCGAGATAGTACGGCGTTGCCGAGAGATCGACGCAGAAGTTGATGCCTCGATGTTTTTGGATTTTATCCAGCCCGTCAATCCAAACGGTGGCCTCTTGAAAAAATTCGTCAGCTTCCTCCGTCTCGCCGAACTCGTCTTCTTCCTCCGGGTCAGGCTCTTCTCGCTTAATCCGGTATGCATGGTGGGCCTCATCATTGAGCACAAGGATGTTTTGTTTGCCGCCCACTTCGCGGCCAATCACCCGATTAATCAGAGCCGCATCGCTTTCCACATAACGGACGGATTCAACTTTCACTCTTTTGAGTGTTCCGTCCTTCTCACGTTCTTCCTCAAGAACGGCAATCATTCCTGCTGCGACTTGCCGTTCATAGTCGCTCAAACTCAGGTATCGGCTCCCGCGAGCGGTCGTAGTTTTGGCTCCGATGTTGATGGTCTCTTTGATCCGAACTTCCTTGCCAGCCCTAACGACTTTCGAGCTTACGCCATCGGCCTGCATTACCTGCGGCTCGAACACATGCCAGTTAGTTACGAGCACTTTGCCCTGTCTCATAACGGGCATCAGATGTAAGGGCACTAAGTCGCGGGTCCGGTAAATACTTGCTTCGTCGTTTTCAGGGTCGAGTTCTGCCAGTCTTTGGCGAATAGTGACGTTTGGACAAACAACCAGAACCACATCGGAGAATCTGGCATTGCTTCGGTCGTTCAATTTATTCAGAATGCTCCACGCCGCCAGCATCCCCATGACAGTTGTCTTGCCCGATCCCGTCGCCATCTTGCACGCATATCGCTGGAAACCCGCGTACCCTTCAGTTTTGCGATCTTCACTCGGCTCGTCTCGCGGGATATTCATGCCTTGCAGGAAGTCGGCTCGCGCCTCTTTGAGAAAAATGACGCTCAAAGCGGCCTCAAGCTGCGCGAAAAATAATCTTCTCTCCCGTCCTTCCCTTGTCCACCATTGAATGAGGTCCGATGTGGTTCTGGTGAGACCGGGATAACCTTGACGCTGCCATGATTCCAGGCGTTCACGGACGAGATTCACTAAGGCGAGTTCGAATCCAGAGGGATACTCAATCGACGGCCGCAATAATTGACCGTCCACGGACCAGGGCGTCTTCTGGTCGCGTGGCGGAAACACAATCGAGGGACGCCGCTGACCTTCAACCAATCGCGGCTGCTCGCCTTCTCGGATGTACCAATACCGAGTAGGCTGTGCGAATGGCGAGTTGAGAATCGGTTCTGCTACTTCCGGGTAACCCGACATACTATTTCGCTTCTTTGAGGTTCTTTACGACCATCAATTCATTTCCACGATCATCGATTACTTTGATAGCGATTTCGTTGTGTTCGCCCGCCTCGAACGGAGCACTGACATTGCCCGACAAATGTTGCCAGACACTCTCGTCGTATTCTCCTCGCAGTGCCTTCCTCAAGTTATCCCATGCTCCCGTGCGCGGGAAAAAGGCTTGGTTCACATGGAAGCAGAGACTGTTGTAGTCGCTGTCCAGAAACCATGCCGGGACATCATTCCCCCCGCTCTTGTAATTGACCATTTCGATTGGATCGAATACGTCCAGCCCGAGCAATTCGATTTGATATTGAGTGCGCATTCCTTTGGGCTTTCCGTTCAGTTTGCGAATTTCAATGTCCGGAAGTCCGCACACGCTAAAGATTTGGCTGGAGCGCATGTTTTTCAGCAAATCTCCCATCATTAAGTCGGGAGTAGCTTGGACATAGGTAGCGGCCATCCCGACGATTTCGGATGATTTCTCAATCAGCATCCGGGCATTCGGCTGGACAGCGAATCCGATGACATACAAGTGCGAATAGCTCTTAGCATGGGCCTCACGCGCAGCCTCATAGACCAACTTTTCGCTCACGGCAGCGTTCTCCGGTCCAAACAGAAATGCTACGGGCTTCTCAGTGCCGTTCGGAACTATCGCTTCCGCTGACAGAGAAAGGGTCTTAGCTGGAGCGCGAACGCTCTTTAGGGTGACGGACTTGTTGCCTTCTAATCTCAACACAGGGGATCGGCGCAAGATTTCAAGCATTCGCTCAACAAAGGAACTGCTAGACGCTGCCTCAGTTCCACGGGTCTCCGTGTCGGTATCTTCGAACTGTTGAGGAGTTGGGATTGTGGCTTCAAGGCAGAAAGGGCCAGTCACCCGTGTGATGGAAGAGTTCGTCTCGGGCCGATCTGCAAGCACCTCCTGTTCAGGTGGCTCGTTATTTGCGACGGACTTTAGGGTTACGTGAGGAACGATACCGCCTACTTCTTCACCCTTCCTATTGTGCTTTCTCCGATACACAAACCCACTGGCAGGGCCTCTGGAATCGTCTTGGAGTTCGTACCACGGGAAAGTAGCCGTCAGTAGGCGTTGACGAGCAAGGGCTAGAGGAACGCGGCTGGTATCAATTGTGATCCACCGTCGGCCCCACTGCTCTGCAACGTATGCGGTCGTCCCGCTGCCACACGTTGGATCAAGCACGAGGTCACCCGGCCCCGTGGTCATCAACATACAACGTTCGATCACTTTGGGCGAGGTTTGAACTATATATAGCTTTTGTGCGGCAAAGCCCGAAATCGCCGTGTCTTCCCACACGTTGGAGATTGGGAATACCGGAAAATCGTCGATATATCGTACGTAACTCAGTGTGTTGCCGACAGCAATGAGTCGCTTGGCACTCGCCAGGTTTTGAAGCCCGGTCAGATCAGTCTTGAACGTGCCCCGACCGGGAGTAAATCGTTTCCCTTCGAATACGAACTCTCGCACGTCGCCATCCTGCGCCGGGCGTTGGCTTGTGAGATTATCCTGCCGAAAAACACGGCTACCATTTGGCGCTCCAGCCTTCAGTTTTTCAGGCGAGCCGAAGCTCTTCCGCGTTCCATCTGGCAGTTCCGCCCATGTATATTGGGTTCCGCCAGCTTCCCCTGCTTCCTTTCTGAGATAGAGTTGGCAATATTTAACCCGATCTCTGTCCTTTGCATACCAGATAATATAGTCACTCACAACGGAAAGCAGGTTTCCAGAAGCACTACTGGTCTTACGGAAAGTGATGATTCCGCAGAAGTGTTCAGGCCCGAATATCTCATCAAGTAGCTGGCGTACGAGGTGCATGTTTTCGTCACTGATCTGAACGAAGACACTTCCGGTTGGCGCGAGGAGGTCACGAGTGAGAAGGAGACGATCACGCAAATATGTAAGGTACGAATGCGGACCCAACTCCCACGTATCTCGGTAAGCCTGCACCATCTCCGGTTCGCGGGTCATATCCTCATCGTCGTTGTGGCTCACGTCACGTTTGCGAACGAAAGGTTGGAAATTTGAGCCGAACTTCACGCCGTATGGAGGGTCAATGTAGGCCATCTGCACCTGTCCTCCCAAGCCCTCGTAATGCAGAAGTGAGTTCATAACTACGAGCGAGTCACCAAGGATCATTCGGTTGACCCACTTGTCCTTGTGCTCGTAGGCTCGAAGAACTTGATCGGAAATTGAGTGCTGCGGGTCACCCCAAAGATCAAGCATCGTCTCCTGATTTTTGTCGAACCGATGCCCCTTCAGGGTTTCCAGAATTGCTTTGGTTGATAGACGCTCATGGATAAAGAGCGGGAGTGTAGGAACGTCGAATGCGTAACGCTCCGCTTTACCTGCCCAATTCAAAAATGGTTTGCTTATCGCCTTTAATTTGGAAGCTGCCGCCTTCGCCTCGTCAAGAGTCTTCGCTTCGAGCGTATCCTGTATTAGTTTTTCGCCTTCGTTTCTTCCATGACTCTGACCATCCCATTCCATAACGGGCGAAAGTGAATCATCGTAGCGATACTTCTTTCGAGGCTTGTGCTTCCTGAACTGCGCCTGCGTGCCGACTTCCGCCCGCCTAACATTGGTGGATTCTGGAAACTTATAGTTTTTCGAGTGCGCGCTTCCCGCAGAACGAACTGTTTTTGGCATGCCCCGTCCCCCCCCACAATTGCCACCGTCTTAACGCGTGATCGGACATGCCAGGAATGTCGAGGTTCTTTAAAGGACACGCCGCGAAAGCGTATGGGAACGGACGAACTACGGGCATCCCTGCAACACGCTCCGGGCGCTGGAGGCGGCGATTCAAATTAAACTCATGGCAAAAAGAGCGGTGGAAAATAGTTGGGTGAAGTGACTAAACTGCAACTACTCAGCGGGGGCATCATCAAGATGGAGCGTTCACGGCCATGAAGACGTGCGCGGCTTAGAATGTGTAGCGGCCAGCCCAAATGAGCAGGAAAATTCCGATCCCGGTCATCGCGGTGGTTTCAGACGTTCTCGCAAACAGGTACACGCACGCCGAGATCGACAACCTTATGGAAGCCGCTGGCATTGAACTCGAATCATCGCCCGGAGGAAATCGCCAGGTTAAGACGCGGTCATGGCTGAGGCATACAAATGAAACCATGCCAGACCCTCTGGCAACTTTGGGCAGAGTGATTATCGAGTTGATGGAGGTCGATACTTCTGGCTCCGCGTGGGAAAGCACCACAAGGCCGCTTCAGGAACGGGTGAGTAGGGTGCTCGCCGAATACGGTCTTGCTTACATGAAGGGCGGATACATCACCAACATCGGCTCGACTGCGGTCAGCAGGACGTTGCAAGACATTATCCGCGCACGTGATCTTTCCGGTTTGCAAACCGAGTTCGACCGCATATATGAAAATGTCGAGTCTGACCCCGCGTCAGCGGTGACTGCTTCCTGCGCTTTGCTCGAATCCTTGTTCAAGACGTACATCGAAGAACGAAAGCTGGACATGCCTTCTGAGCAGTCAATAAAGCCACTTTGGAAGACTGTCCGCAAAGACCTTAATCTCGATCCTGCTATCGTGCAGGATGATGATTTAAAAACTATTCTGACTGGCCTTGCTGCAATCGTGGAAGGCACGGGTTCATTGCGAACGCATAAAGGCTCCGCACACGGTCGTGGCAAGACTGTTTATAGATTGAAACCACGTCATGCAAGGCTTGCCGCACACGCTGCTTTCACGCTGGCGAGCTTTGTGTTGGAAGCGTGGGGCGAACAGCAATCAGGACTTTAGCTTCGCGGACCCGTGGCCTGTGTGTTCGCTCAATGGCTCTTCGCATCGATGGACAACCTGACCAGTTTCCGGATCGGTGATGATTTCCTTGTACCAGTCTTTTGCGCGGTCAACGATTCTTTGCAACTGCATCCACTTGCCAGTGTCGTGGCAAAGGTCATCGCCGACCTTGCCTTTCAGGTAGGGCTGTCCTTTCCCCTGAGTCTTTGCTTTGAAACCTAGCATCGCGCGGAAGGTGAGCGTTTCCTCCAGATGAATGTCGTAGTGCGTGTGCCCGCAGGAGAAGTGCTTCGCATGACCAACAGGTCTGGTGTCCGTGTTGACAAGCGAGCCATTCTCGCAGGACGGGCAAGTTTCGGGAATCGCCTCAACGGTCATGTAGTTAGTTTAACCTATCAGGCGAATGAGTTGTGCCCTTCAATCGCTGTCATGCGCGGTCGCGGGCGTTCAGCCCGGCCCCTCTGCTATGATTTGAACAAAGGCGATTTGATTCCTGTCTGCATCCGAGTTACATGATCGACGCTCAAGCCAATCCGCGACCTATCCGAGAATTTTTCGGGCACCTGGCCCGCTCCTTCTTCGAGATGTTGGGGGAAGTTGCCACAAGGCTTGATGAACTTCCCATCGAGGACAAGCAAGAGATCAAAGAGGGCTTAATTCGTCTGCTGTCAATTAATGGCAAGCCCGCCGCCTCAATAAAACTTCTCACCATGGAAGACGAGGAGTTGAGCGGCATCCTTTCCAGTCGAGGCTGGTGGGTTCTTCATCGAGACATCAATGGTCCCGTTAAGCGAGAACTCCTACGATTGGGGCGGGAAGGGAAGACATCGGAGATAGACAGTTACCTTTGCTCCCTGTTCAACGAAAAAGATGGGGCGCGATTGACGGAAAAGGTTGCAGTGTGGTTCAAGGTGCCCTATTTGGCCGACCGCAAGCAGATCATCCTTGATAGTTTGGAGGCGCACAAGGCCGGAAAGTGGACGCTCACGGTACCGACCCTTCTGCCGTTAATTGACGGTCTTATAAGAAGATTCCGGAAGGAGCATTTACGTCCGAGCAAGAACCCGAACAGGGTCATGCACGTCGATCAGTTTGCTGAGTATTATCAAAGGAACCAGCCCAAGCTCCTCGGAAAACCCGTTGCCAGCTTCATGCATAAATATATGTTTGCGAATTTCCATTTTAACAATGGAGTCGCGCCGAGTTCGATCAATCGCCACGCTATCCTGCACGGAGAGATATTCGACTATGCGACGGAGGCGAACTCGTTGAGGGTAATTTTGTTCCTCGATACGATGTCGCAATTCGTTCAGGTCATCGAACGTCGCCGGAAGGCTTCTGCGGCTCGCAAACCGAAGGCTACCTGATTCTTGTGTCCAACTTGTGTCCAATTAAAACGGTGGATATTCCGCGCGTTTAGCTGTAAGCGATACCAGTAGCAGGACTTGTTAAGTTGCATCGCCTTGTTAGAAGGCAGACGCTCTATCCAACTGAGCTACGGGCGCATCACCAACTCTGATTCTAAAGCTTTTATGCCTTTCATCAACACTGTTTTGGACGAATTGACC
>Ga0210400_10001364_pt1 | contig 24329 bp, 21 predicted proteins | sample IncBWH26MmetaG_FD_155456 | JGI IMG/M metagenome (GOLD analysis project Ga0210400, IMG submission 155456) | Forest soil microbial communities from Barre Woods Harvard Forest LTER site, Petersham, Massachusetts, United States - Inc-BW-H-26-M | ecosystem: Environmental > Terrestrial > Soil >...
CAAGTCCTAAAACGCCGTGGCGCCATCCTGACCGCGATTTCATTTGCGCTCGCGTAACGGTGGCATCACAAGCGCGGGAACCGCCTAAGATGCGGGGCCGCGTATCGAGGCGTCGCTGATTCGCGGAGAGCTGTAGGGGGCTCGGGAAACAGCTTGATGCGGTTGAAACCACAGTACCTGTTCGTCATCGTCGTCGCCGGCCTGGTGGCGCTCTATTTCATCGCGCGCAGCCTGATGAGCCTGGGCGCGCCGGCCACCGCCCACCCCAAGGCCAAGCCGCCCTCCGGGCCGCCCAGCGTCCAGGCCAGGCTGATCCCCGAAGTGGAACGGCGCTACGACGTCGTGGTTCGCGGCCGCACCCAGGCGACACGCGCAGTGGTTGTGCGCTCCGAGACCTCCGGGGTTGTGGCGCAGGCGCCGGTGCTGCAGGGCACCTATGTCAGGCAGGGCCAAGTGCTGTGCCGCCTCGCCGTCGATGCGCGCCAGGCCGCGCTCGACCAGGCTCACGCCGCGGAGAAGTCCGCCGAACTCGCCCAGCAGCAGAACGAGCAGCTCGCCGCGAAGGGCTTCCGCTCACCGACCCAGGTCCTGCAGGGCCAGGCCAACCTCGACGCCTCCCGCGCCGCCGTTCGCCAGGCGGAGATCGCGCTCGCCCAGGTGAACCTGAAGGCGCCCTTCACCGGCGTCTTCGACCACCGCGACGCCGAGATCGGCGCCTTCCTGGGGCCCGGCCAGCCCTGCGGCACGATGATCGAGATCGACCCCCTGCTGGTGGTCGGCGACGTGCCGGAGACCCAGGCCGCCAAGATGAAAGTGGGCGCCCTGGCGACCGCCAAGCTGGTGTCCGGCCAGACGCTCAGCGGGCGCATCCGCTACGTCAGCCGCGACGCCGACCCGCAGACGCGTACTTACCACCTCGAAATGACGCTGCCGAACCCCAGGCTCGACGTCCGCTCCGGCCTGTCGGCGGAGATGCATATCGGCGCGGGCTCGGGCCCGGCGCACCTGGTGCCGGTCTCGTCCCTGGTGCTGGACTCCGCCGGCCGCCAGGGCGTCCGCTACGTGGTGGGCGACGGCCGCGTGGCCTTCGCCCCGGTGAACGTCATCGAGGAGACCCATGACGGGGTGTGGGTGACGGGCTTGTCCGGCCCCGTGCAATTGATCACCGTCGGCCAGTCCTATGTCGCCGACGGCCAGAAGGTTCGTGTCGCTGCGGCGCAGTAGCGCTCCTGTCCCCCATTTTCGCGCGCGAAAATGGAAGAATGTCAGATACTTGCCGGGATTTCCCGCGGAAATCCCGGACGGAGAAAGACCATGATCGCCGCCCTCATCGACGGAGCCATCAAGCGCAAGAAAGTGGTGCTGGGCGTCACGGTGATCGCCTGCATCTTCGGCTTCTTCACCTACCTGGCCATGCCGCGCGAGGCGCAGCCGGACATCGACCTGCCTTACATCTCCATCGTCGTGCCGTTCCCGGGCGTGAGCCCGGAAGACGCCGAGCGGTTGCTGATCAAGCCGCTGGAGGTGCAGCTCCAGACCATCCAGGGCGTCAAGCACATGAACGCCGTCGCGCGCGAGAGCGCGGCGATCGTGACGCTCGAATTCGACCCGAGCTTCCCCAAGCAGAAGGCGCTGGACGACGTCCGCTCGAAGGTCGACCTGGCGCGCGCGCGCTTCCCGCCGGACGCCGAGCCGCCGATCATCCAGGAGCAGAGCTTCTCCGACCAGCCGATCATCGGCATCGTCCTGCACGGCCAGGCCCCGGAGCGCGAGCTCGCGCGCATCTCCAAGGACCTGAAGGAGCGGCTGGAAAGCGCGCCCGGCGTCCAGGAGGCGTTCGAGAGCGGCGCCCGCGAAGAGCTGCTGGACGTGACCATCGATCCCCTGCGGATGGAGGCCTACAACGTCACGGCCACCGACCTGGCAGGTGTGATCGCGCGCAACAACCAGCTTGTTCCCGCCGGCGACCTGCGCTCCGGCGCCGGCATGTTCGCCATGAAGGTGCCGGGCGTGGTGCAGAACCCCGCCGACATCCTGGCGCTGCCCATCAAGAAGAGCGGCGACCGGATCGTCACCATCGGCGACATCGGCAACGTGCGGCGCACCTTCAAGGAGCCGGACTTCATCACCCGCTTCAACGGCCAGCCCGCGGTGGCCCTGGACGTCACCAAGCGCAACGGCGCCAACATCCTCGACACCGTGAAGTCCATCAAGAGCGTCGTCTCCGAGGAGGAGAAGCATTGGCCGGCGACCGTGAAGGTCGACTACACCTACGACAATTCCGACTTCATCGGCCGCACCCTCACCATCCTGGAGAGCGGCATCCTGATGGCGAGCCTTCTGGTGATGATGATCATCGTGGCCAGCCTCGGGATCCGTCAGGGGATCATCGTCGGCCTGGCCATCCCGGCCTGCTTCCTGATCGCCTTCCTGATGATCCACGCCGACGGCGTGACCCTGAACCAGATGGTGATGTTCGGCATGGTGCTGGCGGTCGGCATCCTGGTCGACGGCGGCATCGTGGTCGTGGAATACGCCGACCGGAAGATGGCCGAGGGCCTGCCCAAGGAGGAGGCCTTCGCCGCCGCCGGCAAGCGCATGTTCTGGCCGGTGGTCAACGGCACCCTGACCACGCTCTGCGCCTTCCTGCCGTTCATGTTCTGGGACTCGATCAGCGGCAAGTTCATGAGCTACCTGCCGCTCACCCTGTTCTTCGTGCTGGGGGCCTCGATCTTCGTGGCCCTGATCTTCACGCCCGCCGTGGGGTCGATCTTCGGCCGCGCCACCGCCGTCGACGCCGCCCACCTCGCCGAGATCGAGAAGTCCGAGCATGGCGATCCGCGCGAGATGACGGGCTTCATGGGCTGGTACGCCCGCACCCTCTCCTATCTCGGCCATCATCCGGGGCGGGTCGTGCTGGCGACGCTGGGGATCATCTTCGTGGTCGGGTTCTGGTTCGTCGCCACCCCGCACCGGACCGAGTTCTTCCTCGACCAGGATCCCGAGCAGGTCACCGTCTACGTCAAGGCGCGCGGCAACCTCTCGCCGGAGGCCCAGGACAGCCTGATGAAGCAGGTCGAGGCCCGCCTGGTCGGCGTGAAGGGCATCGATTCCATGTACGTCCGCGCCGGCGGCATCACCACGGTGGGCGGCCCCACGTCGCCCCCCAACGACACCATCGGCCGCATCCAGGTGCAGTTCGACGAGTACGAGCAGCGCAAGGCCCTGGGCCTGCGCGGCAAGGACATCTCCGACGAGATCAACCGCCGCGTCGCCGACCTGCCCGGCATGCAGGTCGAGGTGCGCGAACCCGAGCAGGGGCCGCCCACCGGCAAGTCCGTGCAGGTGCAGCTCTCCAGCCATGACCCCGCCGCCCTCGACAAGGCCGCCGACCTCGTCAAGGCCAAGCTCGCCGCCGACCCGCAGCTCATCGACCTCGAGGACAACCGGACCTCGCCGGGCATTCAGTACAACCTGACCGTCGACCGGGTCGCGGCGGGCCGCTATGGCGTTGACGTGCTGGCGGTGGGCCAGGCGATCCAGTTCATGACCGAAGGCGTGCTGGTGGGCCGCTTCCGCCCCGACGACGCCCAGGACGAGCTCGACATCCGGGTGCGCTTCCCGATCGACGCGCGCACGGTGGCGGCCTTCGACCAGCTCAAGATCACCACGCCCTCAGGCCCGGTCCCGGCCAGCTACTTCGTCAAGCGCATCCCCAACCAGCAGGTCACTCAGATCCAGCGCCGCGAGGGCCAGCGCCTGGTGCTGATCCAGGCCAACGCCATCAAGGGCGTCGCGGCCAACCTGAAGGTCGGTCAGATCAAGCAGTGGGTCGCCGACAAGGCCAACCTCGACCCGGAGGTGCATGTGAAGTTCACCGGCGCCGATGAGGAAGGTCAGAAGGCGGCGCAGTTCTTCATGGTCGCGATGGTGGTGTCCCTGTTCATGATGGCCGTGATCCTGCTTTGGCAGTTCAACAGCTTCTACGGGGTGCTGGTGACCCTGTCGGCGGTGGCCTTGTCGACGATCGGCGTGCTTCTGGGCATCCAGGTGAACCTGCTGCACGCCTTCGACTACATCTCGGTGATCATGCTGGGCACGGGCGTGGTTTCCCTGGCCGGGGTCGTGGTCGGCCACAACATCGTGCTGGTGGACACCTTCTATCAGCTCCGACGGCAGGGCTACCTGGCGGACGACGCCTCCGTGCGGGCCGCCGCCCAGCGCTTCCGGCCGGTGATGCTGACGACGCTGGTCACCGTGGTCGGCCTGCTGCCGTTGATGTTCCAGATCCACCCGAACTTCCACAACGGCCATATCGAGTACAAGGCGCCCGGGTCGGAGTGGTGGGTGCAGCTATCCGCCGCGGTGGTCTGGGGCCTCAGCTTCGCGACCCTCTTGACCCTGGTGCTGACCCCGGTCCTGCTGGCCGCGCCGATGGTCGCCTCGCGGCGTTTCGCCTGGCTCTGGCGCGTGATCCGCGGCGCCCCGCCGGCGCCGGCGGTGAAGCCCTACGACATACCCAGGGCCGCGGAGTAGCCGTGGCGGCGCTGACCTCCCGCCTGGCGGGTCCTGAGGACATACCGGCGCTGGAAGCCGTGATGGACGCCGCCATCGCCGAGCTGCAGCAGGGGTTCCTCACCCCCGCCCAGATCGCCGCCAGCCGCACGATCATGGGCCTGGACCGCCAACTGATCGCCGACGGCACCTATTTCGTGATCGAGGCCGACGGCCAGATCGCCGGCTGCGGCGGCTGGAGCCGCAGGGCCACCCTCTATGGCGGCGACCATTCGCCGGGCCGCGACGCCGCCCTGCTCGACCCCGCTAGGGACGCGGCGCGCGTGCGGGCCATGTACACCCATCCCGCCTTCGCCCGCCGCGGCGTCGGCCGCCTGATCCTGGCGCTCTGCGAAGACGCCGCCCGGGCCGAGGGGTTCACCCGGCTGGAGCTGATGGGCACGCTCTCCGGCCAACCGCTCTACCTCAGCGCCGGCTACACGGTGATCGAGGAGATCCTCGACGACCGCGGCGGCGAGCCGGTGCCGCTCGCCCGCATGGGGAAGTCGATCGCGTCCTGATCGTTCCTCGCTGCGCGCTGCAGGTGTTGCAGGTTTAACCACCAAGGACGCCAAGAAACCCACGCGCACGGCGAGCGCCGCGCTTTGCTGGCGGGGCCATATCTTCTTGGTGGCCTTGGTGGTTAAGACAGGCCGCGGGCGCGGCCTCAGGTTTCCCGCGTCTGGCGCCGCCAGAGCGCGGCGTATTCCCCCGTCTTGGCCAGCAGCTCCGCGTGGGTCCCGCGCTCGACGATGCGGCCGCGGCGCAGGACCAGGATCTGGTCGGCGTCGACGATGGTGGACAGGCGGTGGGCGATGACCAGGGTCGTGCGGCCGGCCTTGACCTTGCGCAGGGTCTCCTGGATCGCCGCCTCGGTGGGCCCGTCGAGGGCGCTGGTGGCCTCGTCGAGGATCAGGACGCGGGGATTGGCCAGCAGCGCCCGGGCGATCCCCACCCGCTGGCGCTCACCGCCGGAGAGCTTCAGCCCCCGCTCGCCGACCATGGTCGACATGCCGTTCGGCAGGCTGTCGATGAATGGGCCCAACTCGGCGGCCTCGGCGGCGGCGCGCACTTCGTCGTTGCCCGCGCCCGGCCGGGCGAAGGCGATGTTGGCGTAGAGGCTGTCGTTGAACAGGGCCACGTCCTGCGGCACCAGGGCGACCGCCTGGCGCAGCGCCGTCTGCTTCACCTGGCGCATGTCCAGCCCGTCGATCAGCACCCGCCCGGAGTTGGGGTCGAGCAGGCGCATGGCGAGGCGCACGGCGGTGGTCTTGCCCGCGCCCGACGGCCCCACCAGCGCCGTCGTGGTCCCCGGCGGAGCCTCGAAGCTGACGTCCCGCAAGCCCACCGAGCGGGCGTCGTGCTGGAAGTTCACCCGGTCGAAGGCGACGGAGGCGCCGGCGCCGCTGGCCGGGGGCAGGTCGGTCGCGTCCGGCGCATCGACGATGTCGGGCGTGATGTCGCGCAGCGAGATCATCTGCTCCATGTCGATGAAGGCCTGGCGGATCTCGCGGTACTGGAAGCCCAGCATGCCCAGCGGCGCATAGAGGCCGCTCAAAAGGAAGATCGCGGTGGTGACGTCGCCGATCTTCAGGTGGCCGCCGGCGACCTCGTAGCCGGCCATGACCGTCAGCGCCGCCAGGCCCACGTTCAGGATCACCGACTGCGAGCCGTTCAACAGGTTGAGCGACGAGTTGGCCCGCGCGCTGGCGTCCACATAGTCGCCCATTGCCTGCTCGTAGGTGGACACGATGCGGTCCTCGGCCCCGAAGGTCTTCAGGGTCTCGTAGTTGATCAGGGCGTCGGAGGAGAGGCCCGCGACGCGGTTGTCTGTCTCGTTCAGCTCGCGCCGATGCGACAGCCGCCAGTTGGTGATCCGGAAGGTGACCACGACGTAGAGCACCAGGGTGGCGAGCGCGGTGATCGCAAAGCGCCAGTCCAGCCGCGCGACCATCACCGCCATGGCCATGACCAGCTCGACCGCTGTCGGGCCCAGGTTGAAGATCAGGCTGCGGATCAGGAAGTCGGTGGAGCGCGAGCCCCGGTCGATGATCCGCGTGAGCGTCCCGGTCTGCTTGCTCTGGTGGAAATCGAGCGACAGGCCCAGCGCATGGGCGAAGGTCTCCACGGCCGCCTTGGCCATGGTCGACTGCGAGACCCGCGTGAAGATGGCGTCGCGGGCGTAGGGCGCGCAGGCCGCGACCAGCCGCAGGGCGGCGAAGGCCATGGCCAGGCCGACGAAGGTCGCGCCAACGGCCACTCCGCCCTCGGCCACCGGCCGCAGGGTGTTGATGGCGTCCCCCAGCATCACCGGAGCGATCACCCCGGCCAGCTTGCCGACAAAGACCAGGGCCAGGGCCACGCCGATCCGCAGCCGCAACTGCGGCGCGCCCGAGCGCATCACCAGCGCCCAAAGGTCGGCCAGGGAGCCCCAGAAGCTGAACCTCGCCTCGCGGGGCGCCGGCTCGCCGCCGAAGCGGCGGGTCATTCCAGGGTGGGCGAAGGCCAACCGTTGCTCCGTCAGTGCACGAGAAGGGTGGATTGCACGCCGCCGCCCGGCGTCATCCAGTCGACCCGCAGGCCGGCAGGGGTGAGCTGGCTACGCATCGGCCCATCCGCAAGGGGCGCGGCGGCCGAGAGCTGGGCGGTCACCTGGTCGGCGAAGCCGTCGCCGGCGACCTGCAGTTGGTGCGCGCCTGCGCGGATCGGGCTCTGCGAGCCGAGGCTCCCCACATAGCGGCCGGCCGCGTCCGCCCGGCCCTCCGCGGCCTGACGGCCGTCCAGGCGCACGATCACGGTGGCCCCGGGGCCGACCTGGGTGGAGACCTCCACGCCGCCGCCGCGGTCGAAGTCGATGGCCCGCAGGCCGGGCCTCGCCGGCGTGTCGATGCGCAGGGCCGCGGCGCCCGCCCGCAGCAGCGCCGCCTGCCCCTGTGGCGTCACCAGCAGATAGCCTTCCGCCTGGATCTGGCGGCCACGCTCGCTGGCCGACAGGCCGAAGATACGGGGCTCGGCCGCGCCCGGCAGGGCGATGGTCCAGCGGCCATGGGCGTCGGCCGTGGCGAACATCGCCTGGCCCGCCGGGGTCGCCAGCCGCACCTTGCCGCCCGCCGGCGCCGCGCCGCTCAGGATGACGCCGGAGGCCGCCAGGCGAATGGCGTCGATCTGCGGCGGGGCCAGGTTGCCCGCCTCCGGGGCCGCGGCCTCCCGTTCCGGACCGGCGGCGGGCGGGTGCGCCCCGCAGGCCGCCAGGCCCAGGGCCGCGGCGGCGAGAACGGCGGCTGGGGATTTCGCGGGAACCACGGTTTGGTTGAAACTCCTTAACCCTGGGCCTAGCTAATCAGGCTTTCGCCCTGCGCCCACAAGCGGGCGAATCTTCCCGGAGTATCGATCAATGGGCGCCAAGCCCGACAGCCTGAAGTCCGTTTGCGTGTTCTGCGGCTCGTCCGACGCGGCCGATCCGGCCTTTCTGCGCGCCGCCGCCGACCTCGGCCGGGCGCTGGCGAAGGCGGACCTGCGGCTGGTCTACGGCGGCGGCGGCGTGGGCCTGATGGGCGCCACGGCGCGGGCCGCGCACGAGGCGGGCGGCAAGGTGCTGGGCATCATCCCCGACTTCCTGGTCGGCAAGGAGCGCGCGTTGGAGACGGTGGAGCACGTGATCGTCACCTCCATGCACGAGCGAAAGCAGATGTTCTTCGAGGAGTCGGACGGCTTCGTCATCCTGCCGGGCGGCATCGGCACCCTCGAGGAAGTGATCGAGCTCCTCTCCTGGCGGCGCCTCGACCTGCACACCATGCCGGTGGTCTTCTACAACCCCGACAATTTCTGGGGCCCGCTGTTCGCCCTCTTCCAGCACACCGTCGACGCCAAGCTGACCCCGCCGGCCTTCATGGGCGCCTGGACCGTGGTCGAAAGGGTCGAGGACATCGTGCCCGCCCTGTTCGTGGGCCCCAAGGCCGGCGCCTCGCCGATGCTGACCAGCGTGACCTAGGACCTTCCCTCCCCATGAAGGGAAGGGAAAGTCAGGGCACGTTCGCTTCCAACTCGTCCAGCCAGACCTTCGCGGTCCCGTCGGAGGGTGCGCGCCAGTCGCCGCGGGGCGAAAGCGCGCCGCCGGAGATCACCTTCGGCCCGTTGGGCATGGCCGAGCGCTTGAACTGGCTGATCTCGAAAAAGCGGTAGAGGAAGACGCCCAGCCATTTCTTGATGGCCGCCAGGTCGTAGGCGTTGCGCGCGCCTTCCGGGAAGTCGGGCGGCCAGTCGCCCGCGCCGGCGTCGCGCCAGGCGTGCCAGGCCAGGAACGCCACCTTCGACGGCCGCAGCCCGAAGCGGGTGATGTGATAGAGGCTGAAGTCCTGCAGCTCGTAGGGTCCGACCTTGGCCTGGGTCGACTGGATCGCGCCCGAGGCGTCGGCCGGCACCAGTTCCGGCGAGATCTCGGTGTCGAGGATGGCGAGCAGGGTCTTGGACGCCGCGGCGTCGAGCTGGCCGGTCTTCACCACCCAGCGGATCAGGTACTGGATCAGGGTCTTCGCCAGCGAGCCGTTGACGTTGTAGTGGCTCATCTGGTCGCCGACGCCGTAGGTGTTCCAGCCCAACGCGATCTCCGACAGGTCGCCTGTTCCGAGCACGAGACCCGAATGGCGGTTGGCCAGGCGGAACAGATAGTCGGTCCTGAGGCCCGCCTGCACGTTCTCGAAGGTGATGTCGTAGACCGGCTCGCCCCTGGCGAAGGGGTGGTCCATGTCGGCCAGCATCTGCCGCGCGGCCGGCTTGATGTCGATCTCCTGGCCGGTGACGCCCAGCGCCTTCATCAGCGCCCAGGCGTTGGCCTTGGTCCCCTCGCTGGTGGCGAAACCGGGCATGGTGAAGCCCAGGATCTCGCTGCGCGGCTTGCCCAGCAGGTCGAACGCCCTGCAGGCCACCAGGAGCGCGTGGGTGGAATCGAGCCCGCCCGAGATGCCGACGATCAGGTGTTTGGACTTGGTGGCCCGCAGGCGTTGGGTCAGGCCCTGGACCTGGATGTTGAAGGCCTCGTAGCAGTCCTGGTCGAGGCGAGCCGGGTCGTCCGGCACGAAGGGGAAGCGGTCGAGGCGCCGCTCGAGGCCCACGTCCTCGAAGCTGGGCCTGTGCTCGAAGGCGACCTTGCGGAAGGCCTTCTCCGGCCGCCCCGCGGCGACGGCGGCGTTGTTGAAGGTGGGCGTGCGCAGCCGCTCCAGGCGCAGGCGCTCCACGTCGATGTCGGCGACCGCCATCTGGGCCTTGGTCGGGAAGCGGTCGGTCTGGGCCAGCCGGCGGCCAAGCTCATGGATCGAGGCCTGGCCGTCCCAGGCGAGGTCGGTGGTGCTCTCGCCCGGCCCGGCGGCCGAATAGAGGTAGGCCGCCATGCAGCGCATGGACTGCGAGGCGCAGAGCAGTTCGCGCTCGTCGGACTTGCCGACCACGATGTTGGAGGCCGAGAGGTTGCAGAGGATCAGCGCCCCGGCCAGCGCCGCCTGGGTCGAGGGCGGCGTCGGCGACCAGAAGTCTTCGCAGATCTCGGCGGCGAAGCTGAAGTCGGCAAGGTCGCTGGCCTCGAACACCAGGTCGGTCCCGAAGGGGACGTCCTGGCCGGCCAGGCGCGTCGTCAGGCCAGTGACGCCCGCGCCCGGCGCGAACCAGCGATTCTCGTAGAATTCCCGATAGTTGGGCAGGAAACTTTTGGGGACGACTCCGAGAATCCTGCCGCGCGACATGACCACCGCGCAGTTGTAGAGCGCCCCCGAATGCGCGATGGGCGCTCCGACGATCAGCACGGGGGCGAGGTCCCGGCTGGCGGCGGCCAGGCCCTCGATCTCCGCCTCCACCCGCCGCAGCAGGGCGTCCTGCAGGAAGAGGTCGTCGATGGCGTAGGCCGACAGCCCCAGTTCCGGGAACAGCATCAGGTCGCAGGCCCGCGCGTGGCCGGCCTTGGCCAGTGTCAGGGTCTCGACGGCGTTGAGGCCCGGATCGCCCACCGCCACGGTCGGCGTGCAGGCCGCCACGCGCACGAAGCCGTGGCTGTGGATCGCGTGGAACGGTCGGGTCCCGGATCTGGTCACGGCGGTCGGCCCCTCATCCCCCCGCCACTAGCGCCTGATTTGCCGCCCGGGAGAAATGCTCACTTTGAGCATATATAGGCGGGGCGTTGAAGAATGGCAAAGGAGCTAATCCCTCCTCTTCAGGGGAGGGACAGGCCGCGCAGCGGCCAGGGTGGGGGATTCTCGTTCAAGCGGCGGACTCTCGGTCTGGCCCACAGACCCCCACCCGTCCGAGGCTTCGCGTCGTCCACCCGCCCCTAAAGAGGAGGGATGGCCAGATCAGTCGTCCCGATGAACCCGCTCGCGGCGCTCGTGGCGTTCCTGGGCCTCCAGGCTGAGCGTGGCGATCGGCCGGGCGTCGAGACGGGCGACGCCGATGGGCTCGCCGGTCTCCTCGCAGTAGCCGTAGCTGCCGTCCTCGATCCGCCGGAGCGCTTCGTCGATCTTGGAAATCAGCTTGCGTTGCCGGTCACGCGTGCGCAGCTCAAGAGACCGGTCAGTCTCCGACGAGGCGCGATCGGCCAGGTCGGGATGATTTTCGGTCTCGCTCTGCAGATGCTTGAGGGTCTCTCCAGATTCGCGGAGGATGTCCTCTTTCCAGTCGATGAGCTTCTGCCTGAAATACTCAAGCTGACGCTCGTTCATGAACTCCTCGTCCTCGGAAGGACGGTAACCAGGACGATCAGCCAACACGGCAGATGCCTTCATGGACACTCCGAGCCCCCTAAGCTGCCCGAGACACGCGCGGCGCTTATAGCAAACAAAACAGTGCATTCAATCTGCACGAGTGCGCGCGTGCCTTTAGGCCGCACGTGAGGCCCGTTCAAGCTTCGCCATTTCAACTGCGGCGCGAAGTTCGATGTCGTCGAGCACCGCTTCCAGATTGGGATCGTCGGTCTGCTCGCGCTCGTCGCGGATGGCGCGGCGCAGGCGGTCCAGGTCGCTGGCCGAGAGTTCGCCTTCGAGCAACGCCACCTTGATGTCGTCCAACACATCGAGGATGCGCCCGGCGCGGCGCACGGCGCGGCGCTTGCGTTCCAGGGGCCCGCCCACGTCCTGCAGGGCGAGGAGCGCGCCCAGGCCCATGACGCCGCCGGTCTGCGAAACCGACGAGGCCTGGCCGGCGCCGCCGGCCGGCTCGGGCGTAATGACGCGGAAGCCTTCGCCGCCGGCGCCGCGCGCCGGACGTGCGCCGGAGGACGATCCGATCCCGCTTGGGCCGGTGACCTTCATGCTGCGCGCTTCAATCCCTGTGACTCGAACTTGACCCCAGTTGTCGGCCGCCAAGCTTGCAGCATGGTTAATGCCGGGCAAAAACTGCCGCCGGCCCCGATCCGCACGGCGTCGGCGCAGGCCCCAAAACTGTTTTCATTGGCTTTTCCCAACCCCCGGAACTGGCACGCAGATCGCATAGCAACCGGCGAAGCAGCTTCAACCGGTTGATCATGCGTCTTTCCCTCCGCGCCGTCCCCGCCCTTCTCCTGGCGATCAGCCTCGCCGCGGGGCTGTGCGCCGGGCCGGCGGCCGCGAAATCCCGCATCAAGGACATCGTCGAGTTCGAAGGCGTCCGCGCCAACCAGCTCGTCGGCTATGGCATCGTCGTGGGCTTGAACGGCACCGGCGACGCCCTGCGCAACGCCCCCTTCACCCAGCAGAGCCTGCAGTCCGCCCTGGAGCGGCTGGGCGTCAACACGCGCTCGGCCACGCCGAACACCAAGGACGTGGCCGCGGTGATGGTCACCGCCAACCTGCCGCCCTTCTCCGCCCCCGGGGCGAAGATCGACGTGACGGTCTCGGCGATCGGCGACGCCAAGAGCCTGCTGGGCGGCACGCTGCTGATGACCCCGCTCTACGGCGCCGACGGCCAGGTCTATTCGGTGGCGCAGGGCACGGTGCAGACCGGCTCGATCAGCGCCTCGGGCGCCTCGGGCTCGACGATCTCCAAGGGCGTGCCCACCGCCGGCCGCATCGCCGGCGGCGGCAATGTCGAAAAGGACACCGGCTTTCAGCTCGCCAGCATGACGACGCTGCGGCTGACCCTGCGCAACCCCGACTTCACCACCGCCCAGCGGATCGCCGACGTGATCAACGGCCGCTTCCCCGGCACAGCCCAAATGCAGAACCCCACCATCGTCGCCATCCGCCCGCCGACCGGCCAGGACATGGTCAGCTTCGTGAGTCAGGTGGAGAACCTCGCCATCGAGCCCGACGCCCCCGCCAAGGTGGTGATCGACGAGGTCGCCGGCGTCATCGTCATGGGCGAGAACGTGCGGGTCTCCACCGTCGCCATCCAGCAGGGCAACCTGACGATCACGGTGCGCGAGAGCTCGCAGGTCAGCCAGCCCACCCCCTTCTCCAGGGGCGGGACCACCGCCATCGTCCCGCAGTCCGACATCTCGGTGGACGAGGAGAAGGGCAAGAAGTTCGTCACCCTGAGGAGCGGCGCGTCGCTGTCCTCCATGGTGGCGGGGCTGAACGCCCTGGGCGTCACGCCGCGGGACATGATTTCCATTCTGCAGAGCATCAAGACCGCCGGCGCCCTGCAGGCCGAGATCCAGGTGCAATAATGACCGACCTCACCGCCGCCACCGCCCTGCCCGCCAACCTGCTGGCCCCCGCGACGCCGGCCGCCGCCGCGCCCAGCGCCGCGGAAATGGCCAAACGCGGCCAGATCAAGCAGACCTCGCAGAAGTTCGAGTCCGCCTTCCTGTCCGTCATGCTGCAGCAGATGTTCGACGGGACCGAGACGGCCGCGCCCTTCGGCGGCGGCGTCGGCGAGCAGATGTTCAAGTCGTTCTTAACCGAGGCCATGGCCAACAAGATGGTCGCCAACGGCGGTATCGGCCTGGCCGCTTCGGTCCAGCGCGAGATGCTCAAGATGCAAGGGCTGCATTGATGAACGTGACCGCCGAAGACGCCGCTGAGCGGGTCGAGCAGCTCATCCTGCTCACCGACCGGCTGACCAGCCTGGTGGCCGGACAGGCCAAGGCCTTCGAGGACCGCCGCCCGCACGAGGCGGCGACCTATGTCGAGGAAACCCAGCGCCTCGCCAACATGTACCGCCACGAGTCGGCCCGCATCCGCGCCAACCCGTCCCTGGTCGACAGCGCCCCGCGCGATCAGCGGCTGCGCCTGATCCGCGCCACCGAGGCCTTCGACGCTGTGCTCGCCCGCCAGAGCCGCGCGGTCAACGCCGCCAAGACCGTCACCGAGGGCCTGGTCCGCGCCATCGCCGAGGAAGTGGCCAGCCAGCGGCAGAAGGGCGTCAGCTACGGCGCCAACGGGATCCAGAGTCCCAACGCCGCGGCGATCGCGATCACCCTGAACAAGCGCGCCTGATTCGGACGGCGTCCGGCCGCTCCTCGCGTCCGGCGTGCGCCCCGGCGCGGGGAATCCGGGCCAACCTGCCCCGCAGGGGTGGCGGAGGCCGGTCGGCGGCACTACCTACCAGGCACAGAAACCAGCCCAGGTGCGGGTGTTTCGGCCATGATGACCCAGCTCAAGTCCGCCCATGTCCGCCGCGCGGCGATCGCCGCGGCGATCCTGCTCAGCGGAGCCGCCAGCGCCCACGCGCAGCTTCCCAAGGACTCCATCGCCGGCGAGCCCTGGCGCGCGCCCAGCTACACACCGCCGACGCCGCGCGTGACCTCCAGCCTCGACGCCACCAAACCTCCGGCGCCCGACCAGCGCCAGGTGCGCACCCTCGCGACCGCGCTCTTCGCCAAGCCGGCCGCCGCCCATCGCGCCGCCGACAAGGCCGCGGCCGCCGCCGAGCCGCCCATCCCGCCCGCCCCGCCCAAGGCCGAGTGGCTCCAGGACGACGGCCTGCACCATGGCGGCGACGGCGTGCTGCTGAGCGCGCCGTTCTAGGCGCGGATGGGCGGCGGGCCGCGAGCCTTGAACGACCTTGGGCCGCTGCCCGCCTTCGTGATCTGAACTCACGAACACCTCGCCCAGATGTCGTTTGGGATGCCCGCCGACTGTCGTTATATCGACACGGAAGCTTGTGAGCTGAGGTCACATGGCCAAGCGCAGCCAACTGCCGTTGACGGCCCTTCGGGCGTTCGAGGCCTTCGCCCGCCTCGGCAAGATGAGCCTCGCCGCCGACGAGCTCTGCGTCACCCACGGCGCGGTCAGCCGCCAGGTCCGCAGCCTCGAAGCGCTCTGCGGCGTCAAGCTGACGCAAGGGCCGCGCAACGCCCTGAAGCTCACCGACGCGGGCGAGCGCCTGGCCCGGTCCCTCGGACGCACCTTCGATGAGCTGGAGCAGTCGTTCCGCGAGGTGAAGGCCGCCGCCGACCGCGAGCTGCACGTCTCCTGCGTGGGAACCCTGGCCATGAAGTGGCTGATCCCGCGGCTCTCCGGCTTCCACGCCCGCCATCCGGACCTCTCGATCCGGGTCACCGAGGCCTACGGGCCGGTGGACTTCACCCGTGAACCCTTCGACGCGGCCATCCGCCTGACCGAGAGCGTCGTGGGCGAAGGCCTGACGGCCACGCCCTTCCTGGACAACTTCCACGGCCCCGTCGTGGCGCCGCCGTTGGCCGCCGGCGGCCTCGACCTGGCGCGTACGCCGCGGCTGCACACCCGGCCGCACCGCCAGGCCTGGGCCGAGTGGTCCGACCACGCCGGCGTGCCGGTCCCCGAGCCGCCGGAGAACCGCGAGTACGAGCATCTGTTCTACATGCTGGAGGCGGCCGTCGCGGGCCTCGGCGTCGGGCTTTCGCCCTGGATCTACGTCGCCAACGACATCGCCGCCGGGCGGCTTGCGGCGCCCTTCGGCTTCACCGCCACACCGGCGAAGTTCCACCTGATCCTGCCCGGCCAGCCGCCGAAGCGCGGCCTGAAGGCCTTCCGCGAATGGCTGATCGAGGAGGCCGCCACGGCTCCGGCCCCGCCGGTCCTGGCCGACGCCGCGGCTTGACGCGCGCGCAGAGAGGCGGATCGTAGAGACCGACGTTATCCGGGGAGCTGACAAATGCGCGGATCGGTCTGGCTCGTCGCCTCGATGCTGGTCGCCGCCGCCGGATGCTCGCGGCAGCCCAAGACGGAGGCCGCGCCGCCGCCCGTTGCGGCGGCGCCCGCCCCGGCCCCTGTGTCCGCACCGTCCAGCCCCGCGGCCGACACCACCGTTCCCGCACCCCTGCCGGCGCCGGCGCCTCCCCCGAAGGCGGAGGCCGTCCGCTATTCGCCCGCCGACTACGCCGCCCGCGAACGCCGGCTGGCGGCGCTGATCGCCAACGCCGAAACCCGCGACACCTCCGGCGAGACCCAATCCCGGGCCCGTGAAGGCCGAGCCCGACGCGAGCGCTGCGCCACGCGGGCCTGCGTCGAACGCGCCTACGCCGACGAGGAGGCCTGGCTGCGCCGTTGGGAAGGCTCAAGCGACGTCAAATAGCGGATTGAGCCACGGCGGTCCGGCGGGTCGCCCAATCGTCGCGGCGAGTGTCCGCTCCCCGCAAAGCAGCCAACAGGTCTCTCAACCGAAAGACCGAATTCTGGATGCGGGATGAGCCGGTAAGGAGCCCGCAGTCGATGTGACACGGCATGGCGCGCCGAGGAACAGAACACCGTCGCGGGTTCCCCTCGTCCCATTTTCCGAGCTGGAACCAAGGTCCTTCCGCCTCGTTGCTAGCGGCTGGACGGCTGGCGGGCCTGCGGCCCATCACAATGAAGGGATGATCCAATGAAGACTCTTACCGCTGCGTTCGCAATGAGTTCGCTTATCGCCGCTGCGGCCGGAAGCGCCACGATGCCGACGGTGGCGAGCGCCCAACCGGTCGGGCATACCTATGTCGCCTGCAATCAGTATGGCGACTGCTGGCGGGTGCACGAAAGGTATGCATACGGCCCCGCCGCGCCGATCATCTACTACAATTCCGATTGGTACGACGCTCACCGCAGTGACGAGCACGTGCACTGGCTCGCCGACCCGGATAGTGACCGTGGGTATTACGATCACAAGGGGGCCTGGCACTCCGATCCGGGCGCGCGCGCCCTGGCCGGCGGCGCGACGGGCGCCGGTGTTGGCGCGGCCATCGGGTGTCTTGTGACGCTCCCCATCGGGTGCGGCCCTGGCGCGGCGGTTGGCGCCGCCGTGGGTGGCGGCACGGGCGCCGTCGCAGGCGCGGCCTCCACGCCGCCGCGCGACTGATCTAAGGCTCGCGCCGCTCTGAGCCGCCCCTTCGGCCGGCCGCGACGACGCGCCAGAAGAGGTCCGGACCCGTCCGGGCCTCTTTGCGCCTGGGTCGAGCCAGCGCGGGATGGCTTAGACAACGAGGTCAAGCGACATCATCGTCGCAAGAGATTGCGCACCAGCGATGCTCTGTTAGAGCCGCCCAGGTGGAGGTCTGGCGACAGCGCGACAAGCTGGCGCGGTCCCTTTGCGGTGAGAAGGAAGTTGCTCAGCGCCGGGACTGAGACCAGCGGGGTTTTCGAGCGGGTCGTCGAAACTGTTGGCGTCGCCGGGGGCGATGTCCGCAACCCACCCTCTCGCGGGTTTCGGACATGTGTTGATTTCGCCAGGTTGGCTCCGCGACCTCCCGCCCCGATGTTCCGGGCCGCAAAGGAGCCTCGCATGTCCTACGTCGTTTCCGGCCTTCCGCTGGAGCCGTTCCGCCCCCTCTTCGGCCTTTCCGACGAAGCCCTGGCCGAGCGCGGGGTCGTCCGCTGCGCGGTCGACGCAAACCCCGGCTTTCCCTGCCGCGTGACCCTGGAGGACGCCCAGCCGGGCGAGACCGTGCTGCTGCTCAACTACGAGCATCAGAGCGCCGACACGCCCTATCGCTCGCGCCACGCCATCTTCGTCAGCGAGCAGGCGCGCGAGACCCGCCGGGTCGCCGGCGAGATCCCCGGCGCGCTGCGCGTGCGCAAGGCCATCTCGCTGCGCGCTTTCGATGCGGCGGGCATGATGGTCGACGCCGAGATCGCGGCGGGCGACGCCCTGGAGCCGGTGATCGCGCGCCTGTTCGCCCAGGCCGAGGTCGCCTACATCCACGCCCACAACGCCGCGCGCGGCTGCTACGCGGCGCGGATCGACCGGGGCTAGGCGGCGGCCGCGGCGCCGCCCCGCCCGCCCTGTTGCCACCGTGGTGTCAGCAGTCGAGGCGCGGCCCCCCGCCGCAGGGCATTTGTTCCACTTCTGTTCCTGTGTTATCTCTGCGCTCCGGCACTACATTAAGGGGTCGCCGCCGGGGACCTCCGGGCAGTGGCAAAGCGTTCCGGGACAGTATGGCCGACCAGCACAATCTCATCCGCGTGCGAGGCGCGCGCGAGCACAATCTGAAGAACGTCAACGTGGACATTCCGCGTGGCGAGCTTGTCGTGCTGACCGGGCTCTCGGGCTCCGGCAAGAGTTCGCTCGCCTTCGACACCATCTACGCCGAGGGCCAGCGCCGTTACGTCGAGAGCCTGTCGTCCTACGCCCGCCAGTTCCTGGAGCTGATGAGCAAGCCGGACGTGGACCTGATCGAGGGCCTGTCGCCGGCCATCTCCATCGAGCAGAAGACCACCAGCCGCAATCCGCGCTCCACCGTGGGCACGGTGACCGAGATCCACGACTACATGCGCCTGCTGTGGGCGCGGGTCGGCGTGCCCTATTCGCCGGCGACCGGCCTGCCGATCGAGAGCCAGACGGTCAGCCAGATGGTCGACAAGCTGACGGCGCTGGCCGAGGGGACGCGCCTCTACCTGCTGGCGCCGGTCGTGCGCGGCCGCAAGGGCGAGTACCGCAAGGAGATCACCGAGTGGCAGAAGGCGGGCTTCCAGCGGCTGAAGATCGACGGGGAGTTCTACCCCATCGAGGACGCGCCCACCCTCGACAAGAAGTTCAAGCACGACATCGACGTGGTGGTGGACCGGCTGGTCATCAAATCCGGCCTGGAGACCCGCTACGCCGACAGCCTGGAGCAGGCGCTGCGCCTGGCCGACGGCATCGCGGTCGCCGAATGGGCCGACAAGGACCCGACGGAGGAGGAGCCCCGGCGGCTGATCTTCTCGGAGAAGTTCGCCTGCCCGGTCTCCGGCTTCACGATCAGCGAGATCGAGCCCCGGCTCTTCTCGTTCAACAATCCCTACGGCGCCTGCCCGGCCTGCGACGGCCTGGGCATGAAGCTCGCCTTCGACGCCGACCTGGTCGTGCCCGACAAGGACAAGACCCTGCACAAGGGCGCCATCTCGCCCTGGGCCAAGGGCCCCTCGCCGCTCTACACCCAGACCCTGCAGGCGCTGGCGCGGCACTACGACTTCTCGATGGATGCGCCGTTCTGGAAGCTGCCGGACCAGGCCAAGCAGGTGATCCTGCACGGCTCGGACGGAGAGAAGATCCGCTTCATCTACGACGACAACGCGCGCAAGTACGAGGTCAACAAGACCTTCGAGGGCGTGCTGCCGAACCTGGAGCGGCGCTGGCGCGAGACCGACTCCTCCTGGGTCCGCGAGGAACTCGGACGCTATCAGGCCGAGACCCCTTGCGAGGTCTGCAACGGCTATCGCCTGAAGCCCGAGGCGCTGGCGGTGAAGATCGCCGGCAGGCACGTCGGCGAGGTCAGCCATCTGTCGATCAAGAACGCGGCGGGCTGGTTCGAGGGCCTGGAGGCCCAGCTCAGCAACAAGCAGATGGAGATCGCGCGGCGGATCCTGAAGGAGATCACCGACCGCCTGCGCTTCCTGGTCAACGTCGGCTTGGACTACCTCGACCTGTCGCGGTCCTCAGGCACCCTGTCGGGCGGCGAGAGCCAGCGCATCCGCCTCGCCAGCCAGATCGGATCGGGGCTGACCGGCGTCCTCTATGTGCTGGACGAGCCGTCCATCGGCCTGCACCAGCGCGACAACGCCCGCCTGCTGGTCAGCCTCAAGGGCCTGCGCGACCTGGGCAACTCCGTGCTGGTGGTGGAGCACGACGAGGAGGCGATCCTCACCGCCGACCATGTGATCGACATGGGCCCGGCGGCCGGCGTCCACGGCGGCGAAGTGATCGCCGAAGGCACGGCGGACGACATCATGGCCGAGCCGCGCAGCCTCACCGGCCAATACCTCTCCGGCGCCCGCGAGATCGAGGTGCCGGCCGAGCGGCGTCCGATCTCCAGGAAGAACGTGCTGCGGGTGATCGGCGCCGCCGGCAACAACCTGAAGAACGTCACCGCGGAGATCCCGCAGGGCACCTTCACCTGCATCACCGGCGTGTCCGGCGGCGGCAAGTCGACCTTCACCATCGAGACCCTCTACAAGGCCGCCGCGCGACGCCTGCACAACGCCTCCGACGCGCCCGCGCCCTACGAGCGGATCGAGGGGCTGGAGCTGTTCGACAAGGTCATCGACATCGACCAGTCGCCGATCGGCCGCACGCCCAGATCCAACCCGGCGACCTATACGGGGGCCTTCCAGCCGATCCGCGACTGGTTCGCAGGCCTGCCGGAATCCAAGGCCCGCGGCTACGGCCCCGGGCGGTTCAGCTTCAACGTCAAGGGCGGCCGCTGCGAGGCCTGCCAGGGCGACGGGCTGATCAAGATCGAGATGCACTTCCTGCCCGACGTCTACGTCACCTGCGATGTCTGCCACGGCCATCGCTACAATCGCGAGACCCTGGAAATCCTCTTCAAAGGCAAGAGCATATCGGACGTTCTTGATATGACGGTCGATGAGGCCGCCGAGTTCTTCAAGGCCGTGCCGGTGCTGCGCGAGAAGATGCAGACCCTGAACCGGGTGGGCCTGGGCTACGTCAAGGTGGGCCAGTCGTCGACCACGCTTTCCGGCGGCGAAGCGCAGCGGGTGAAGCTGTCGAAGGAGCTGTCGCGCCGGGCCACCGGCAAGACCCTCTACATCCTCGACGAGCCGACCACCGGGCTGCACTTCGAGGACACCAAGAAGCTGCTCGAGGTGCTCCACGAGCTGGTCGACCAGGGCAACACGGTGGTGGTCATCGAGCACAACCTCGACGTCGTGAAGACCGCCGACTGGATCGTCGACTTCGGCCCCGAGGGCGGCGACGGCGGCGGCGAGATCGTGGCCACCGGCACCCCCGAACAGGTCGCCGCCAACGCCGAGAGCGGGACCGGCCGCTACCTGGCGGAACTCCTGGCCCGCCAGGCGGAACGGCAACGGATCCAGGCCGGCAAGGTGAAGCAGCGGGTTACGGCCTAGGGCCAAATCATCCCTCCTCTTTAGGGGAAGGACAGGCCGCGAAGCGGCCAGGGTGGGGGAGTCAAGACTGGTCACGGCGCCGACCGCGAGGGCGCGCCGCCTTCGCAACACATGACCGAACCCGAAGTCTGGCTATGGGGCCGGCTCAAGCGGTTGCACGCGCATGGGTTTCACCTCCGACGGCAACGACCGTTCCGAGGCTATTATCTCGACTTCGTCTGCGCCGACCGATTGCTCGTGATCGAAGTGGACGGCGGGCAGCACAACGATCCGCTGCAAGCAGAGCACGATGCAGTTCGCGATGCGGTGCTGAAGCGCGTCGGCTATCTGGTGATGCGGTTTTCTAATTCAGCGGTCCGGACCGACATCAATGGCGTGATGGACGCGATCATGCTCGCATTGGAAGCTCGGCCTTCGGTAAGAGGGAGTTCTTCTGACTAAACTCCGAGCTTGAACGCGATACCCCCACCCGTCCGGCGCTGCGCGCCGTCCACCCTCCCCTAAAGAGGAGGGATTCGATCCCAGGGAGCCCCCACCATGATCCTTTACGGCGCGCCGAACCCCGCTCCCAATCCGCGCCGGGTGCGCATCTTCCTGGCGGAGAAGGGCATCGACCTTCCCGAGACCCGCGTCGACATGATGAAGCGCGAGCACAAGTCGCCGGAGTTCCGCGCCAAGAACTCCATGGGCCAACTGCCCGCCCTGGAGCTCGACGACGGGACCTGCATCGCCGAGACGGTGGCCATCTGCCGCTACTTCGACGAGACCCATCCCGACCCGCCGATGTTCGGGACCACGCCGGTGGAGAAGGCCCTGGTCGACATGTGGGTGCGGCGCACGGAGTTCACCGTGATGATGCCGGTGGGAAATTTCTGGCGCCATGCGCACCCGCGCACGGCGGCCCTGCTGACCCAGTTCAAGGACTTCGGGGAAAGCAACAAGGAGACCTACAAGGGGGCCCAGCGCTATCTGAACCGCGAGCTGGAGGGCAGGACCTGGCTGGCCGGCGACCGCTTCTCGATGGCCGACATCTGCCTGCTGACCACCGTCGACTTCGCCGGCTGGATCGGCCTGCCGCTGGAGGCGGAATACGAGAACCTCACGGCCTGGCATGACCGGGCCTCAGCTCGGCCCAGCGCGACAGCCTAGGGTGAAAACCCAATCAACCCATTGAATTTAATTCTGATCGTCATGGCCCGGCTTGTCCGGGCCACCCATGATCTCCGGACCAAGGGATAGGGCGCGACGCCGCCGCGACCCTTCTGAGCCCGTGGTGTTCATGGGTCCCCCGGATCGCGTCTTCGCGCGACCGGAGGATGGCGATCAAAGAAGAGGCGATCGAGTCGCCAACCTAGGCTTCAGGCGGGCCCGCCGTCAGCGCCTGGTAGGCCGCGGCCCAGGGCGTCCAGCCTATGGCGATCGCGAAGGGGCCGAAGATGAAGGGCGCGATGGCCTGCAGCAGGAACAGGCCCGGATGGTTGCGGAAGCCCTCCGGCCCCGCCAGGCCGCCCAGCTCATGGAAACCCACCACGGCCAGGGTCAGGACGAAGAAGGCTCCCCAGACCAGGACGCTGACCAGCAGTCCCAGGCAGCCGGCCAGCAGGGTCATGCCGATCAGCGCCCAGGCATGGCCTCGGGTCAGCCGCCAGGACCTGGCGAAGTCGATGCGCCGCTCGGCTACGCAGATCGGCAGGACGAAGCCCAGCCTGACCGCCAGCCATATGCCGACGCCGACCGCGGCCAGGCCGACGATCACGGGGCCGACGCTCGCCATCGGCCGCACCGCCCGCGCCACGGTCACCGCGACCAGCGCCAGGGCCGCGACGCCCAGCAGCAGGACCAGGCTTGCGCCGATCGCCCGGAACTCGTCGGGTCCCAGCCGCAGGTAGAAGAAGCCCCTGTCGTCGGGCCGGAAGATGGCCCGGAACAGCGCCGTGCCGACCATAAGCTGGACGACCACGGTGGCGAGCCCCACCACCGGGCCGCCGACGGTCTCGCCGATCCGGCCCGGGTCGCCGCCGGCCACGCTGACCGCGGTCACCCCGACCACGATGAAGATCACCACGACCGCGATCATCGCCAGCAGGTTGAACCCGGACCAGCCCAGCACCACGCGCCATTGCGCGCGGATCACCTGGAAGCCCTCCAGGGCCGCGTCGCTGGCGGAAAAGCCGCTCATGGCCGCGGGCTCAGCCCGCCTCGGGCTGGGCGGTCAGGGGCTGGGCCGGCGGCCAGCCGTGCAGGTGCCGATAGGCCACCGCGCCAGGCGCGGCGATGACGGCGTTGTAGAGCGCGCTGAACACGCTGGAGACCACCGTATAGGCGATCACGCCGACGCTCAGATAGCTGCGCAGCGAGGTCTCATCGGCGTTGAAGATGCCGCGGATGTCCGAGAGCTGCCCGCCGGTCAGCAGGACCACCACCCCGGCCACGCCGGTGAAGACCACGATCAGCAGGAAGCCGATCACCGCGATGCAGGCCAGCGCCAGGACATAGGCGCCCAGCAGCCGCCAGAACTGGCCGTGGGTGAGCGTCCAGGACTCGAAGATCGCCAGCCGCCGCTCGGCGAAGGTCGCCACCGGCGCCAGCGAAAGGCGCACCAGGACGAAGATCACCAGCCCGAAGGAGAACAGCGAGCTGGCGGCGCCGACGAAGCCCGCGACCGTGGTTCCGGCCACCGACGCCACGGCGGTCACGATCGCCGAGGCGATGGTCAGGCCGACGACCAGGCAGATGGCCAGGCCGACGTAGAGCAGGGTCAGACCCATGAGCCGAAGTTCGTCGGCGCCCAGCCGCAGATAGCCGAAGCGGGTGTCGTCGTGGCGGAAGATCAGCCGATAGACCGCCGCGGCCATGACGCACTGGACCGCCAGGCCCAGGAAGAGGATCGGCGCCACGACGATCAGGGCGTCGAGGAACTGCCCCGCCGTCGGCGTCTCACTGGCGCTCATCGTCTCCAGGCCGTGGCGCACATTGGCCGGCATGAACACGGTGCTGACCGACGCGACCACGCTGACCAGGAACGAGACGATCACCCAGGCGCCGAACGCCCGGGGATTCTCCCGCGTGACCCGAAATCCCTCAAGAGCTGCGTCAGAGGCTGAAAAGCCCGCCATCCTCGTCCCTAAAGGCCCGACCCCACGACGTAGGAAAAACGAGTCGGCCTGCCCTTTGGATGCAAGGTTGGGGCTGACGCCCCCTGCCTGCAAGGCCCCGCTCGCGATCCGCGCGGATCGTTGCTAGTTAGCCACGCATGAAACCAGAGCCAGTGCATGTGGTGGGCGGGGGCCTGGCGGGCTCGGAGGCCGCCTGGCAGGTCGCCCAGGCGGGCGTGCCCGTGGTGTTGCACGAGATGCGGCCGGTGCGCGGCACCGACGCCCACCAGACCGACCGCCTCGCGGAACTGGTCTGCTCCAACTCCTTCCGCGCCGACGACTGGACCGGCAACGCCGTGGGCCTGCTGCACGCAGAGATGCGCCGGCTGGGCTCGATCATCCTTCAGTGCGGCGACGCCCATCAGGTGCCGGCCGGCGGCGCGCTCGCCGTCGACCGCGAGGGCTTTTCGCAGGCCGTGAC
>Ga0210400_10001365_pt1 | contig 24320 bp, 20 predicted proteins | sample IncBWH26MmetaG_FD_155456 | JGI IMG/M metagenome (GOLD analysis project Ga0210400, IMG submission 155456) | Forest soil microbial communities from Barre Woods Harvard Forest LTER site, Petersham, Massachusetts, United States - Inc-BW-H-26-M | ecosystem: Environmental > Terrestrial > Soil >...
GGGTGTCGCTTTCGGTCGGGCGCGAGGACAGCGGGCGGACCCATGGCGCCCACAACGCCACGGCGATCAGCAATGCCGCATTCAGCCAGATCGCCGCGCCCAGCCCAACGACCCCGACCGCCTGGCCGGACAGGATCGAACCGAGGATGAAGGCGCCCGATCCCGCGCCACGCACCCAGCCGTAATCGAAACCCCGCCGGTCTCCGCGATCCTCGGACGCCGCCGCCGGCAGCACCAAGGCATCGCCGAGCGGCGCCAACGGCGCCAGCATCGCGGCCTGCAACAGGGCGATGCTCAGCAACGGCCAGAGCCCGTATGACGGCAGGTAGCCGAGCGCCGTCAGCGCGGCCCCCATCGCGCAGCCGGCGAAGACCAGCCGTGTCGCATCGAGCCGATCGGCGAGACGCCCCGCCATCGGCCCGGCCAGCAGCCTGATCGCGGTGCCGCCGGCCAGCACGATGCCGATCGTCTCGGGTTGCAATCCGTGCTCGCCGAGAAAGGCGGGCAGATAGGGTGACTGGACCCCGAACCCGGCATAGAGCGCGGCAAACAGGACGAGATAGGGAGCCAGCGTGCGGCGCGAGAGCGTGGCCATGCGCTCCGAACGCCGTCAGCCCGCTTTTCCCTCCGCTTAGGATGAGGCGGTCAGCGCGGCGGCAGCAGCCGCGATCTAACGACGCCGTAAATCAGAACGAGCAAGACAAGCCCGAGAAAAATCCCGGGCGGCAGGCTTTGCAGGAACACCGTCGCGTTCTTCGCAACGGTCGAAATGAACGAATCGGCCTTGTCGCCGATGATGATGTTCAGCAACAGACACAGCACGACCAGCAGGAACGCCGCCTCGACGGCCGCCCAGCCGATCGTCCGCAATTGCCTGAGAAAATTCGTCATGCGCGGGCGGGGTGGGGTCTGTCACCCCACCCCTCCTCGAGGGCCAATCAGGCAACAGACCGGTGCGAGAAGAGCCACATGATGATGCCCAAAACGATCAGTCCTACCAAGCCGTTACTGCCCAGTTGGGCGACCAGGCCGATGATGTTGGCAACAACGCCGCCAAAGAACGGCAGGGTGCCGCCGACCAATAATGCCGCGACGATAGCGAGCGCCAACAGCATCATTCCGATCTCGGTGAGACCGCCGATCCACATCTTGATACGGTGCATCGAATCCATTGAGTTCCCCCTCCTTGCATGAATCGGCTTCCCCCCGGTTGCCGACTTTTTGATCATAGCACAAAACGGAGGCATTCAACTTGAGCGATCATCCAGACGAAGCGGCGTAGCATGACTGTCGCTTTTCCGAGACAATGCCTGCCCTGTACTCCGAGCTTCGCGAGATAACCCGATGACCGACTGGACCAAACTCTCCGCCGACCTCGAACGCCTGCTCAAATTGCGCTCCTTCGTCTTCGGCATGAAGCTCTATGAGAACCGCGCCGAGATGGAGGCGATCCCGCGCATCCGCCGCCCAAAATCCGTGCACACGCTCGACCAGGTGGTCGGGCAGGCGTCGCGGCTCGGCTGGACGATCGGCATCACCGCCGAGGATCTGGTCGGCGCGCAATGCCGCGCCGTCGTCGGGCTCGGCAACGCCAAGGACACGGCCTGGCAATCGGGCAAGCACATGGTCGGCGTGTGGTACTCGAGCGACGAGGATGCGAGCGCCCACCAGGCGGCGATGGAATGCGTGCCCGATGGCCGCTTCGACGCGCTGGCGCTCGGGCCGCTCGCCAGCGGCCGGCTCGACCCGCCCGACATCGCGCTGTTCTACGCAACTCCCGGGGCGATGATCTATTTCATCAACGGGCTGCAATGGGCCGGCTACAAGCGCTTCGACTGGAGCGTCGTCGGCGAGTCGGCCTGCGCCGATTCCTGGGGCCGCGCCTTGAAGACCCGCACCCCGAGCCTGTCGATCCCGTGCTTCGCCGAGCGGCGCTACGGCGGCGTACTCGACGACGAGATGCTGATGGCCCTGCCGCCGGATTATCTGGCGAAGGCGATCGCCGGCATGGAGGCGCTGGCGAAGAACGGGCTGCGCTACCCGTTCCCGCAATACGGCATCCAGCAGGATGTGCGCGCCGGCATGGCGGTCAGCTATCCCGGCCGCGGCTGACCGTCTCGGCATGAATCTGGGCGGATGAGCCCGACGGTTCCGGCGCCGCACGCGGTCCTGCATGTCGAGGCGGAGGACGGCGCCCGGTAGGAGCCGGCGAGACGCCGGCGGTCCGAAATTGGTGCAACAGCACGGTCACCGCGGGGCGGCGGCGATGTTGCCGCCATCGACGGTGGCGATCGCGGCGGTGGTGTTGCGCGACAGCGCGAGCTGCAGAAAGGCCTGCGCGACATCCCCAGCGGCGACTTCGCGGCCGAGCAGATTGCCGCCCATGTAATCCGCCTCGCTGACGCCGCGCGCCTTGGCGCGGGCGGCGATCATCTCCGGCGTCAATAGGCCGCCGCGGATGCGGTCGGCATTGACCGCATTGGCGCGGATCCCGGCGGCGCCGTAATCGAGCGCGTATTGCCGCATCAGGGCGAGGGTCGCCGCCTTCGGCACGCCATAGGGGCCGAAATCCGCGCCGGGGTTCAGCGCCTGCTTCGAGACGTTGAACAGCAGGCATCCGCCGGTCTGCTGCGCCAGCATGATGCGCACCGCGTTCCGCGCGACGTGCTGGTGGGCGAAGAAGTTCAGCTCGAAGCTCTCGCGCAATACCGCGTCCGAGACTTCGCCGATACGGCCCTGCCAGGCGGCGCCGGCGTTCGAGACGACGATATCGACGCCGCCGAAATGCATGGCGAGCCGGTCGAATGCGGCGCTGACCGCCTCGGGATCGGTCACGTCGGCGGTGACGGGCAGCGCGCCGAGCTTCTTGGCGGCCGCCTTGGGATCGGCCTCGGCGCGGTCGAGCAGCGCGATCTCGGCGCCGGCATCCTTCAGCGCGCGAGCCGTCGCGAGGCCGATCGTGCCGGCGCCGCCGGTGACCAGCGCCACCTGCCCGGCGAGGGGCTTTTCGGCCGCGCTGCCGAGCTTCGCCTGTTCGAGGGACCAGTATTCCATCTCGAACAGCTCGGCCTCGGGCAATGACTCGAAGGTGCCGATAGCCTCGGCGTCGGTGACGGTCGCGACCCAGCTCTCGGCGATATCGGCGGCGACCGCGGCGTCCTTCGCACTGCGCCCGAGACCGAACAGGCCGAGACCGGGCGCCAGGATCACCCGCGGCATCGGGTCGAGTTCGCGCTTCTTCACCTTGGACGCGGCGTTGTGGCGCGCGAAATAGGCATGGTAATCGGCGACGAAACGCTCGACAGCGGCTCGCGCTTCAGCGGCGAACCGGTCGAGGTGGCCGCGTTCCGGCGAGGGCACGATCAGCGGGTAGTTCTTGGTGCGGATCGTGTGGTCGGGGGTGGCGACGCCGGCGAGGCCGTAGCGCGCGAGCTCGGCGCCGTCGACGAAATTGCGCACCGCCGGCCCGCCGCGGAAATCGAGCATGAAGCGCTTGTAGAGGCCGGACGTCGCCGAATCGGGCAAGGCGCAGGCACCGCGCAGGATCGGCGCGATTTCGGCGACATCGGCGATCCCGGCCGGCAACGGGGCGGCGGCGAACACGCTCTTGCGGCCGCGCGCCAGGCGCTCCTCGGCCAATGTGACGAGCGCGATCATCCGGTCATAGGCCTCGCGGGCATCGGCGCCGAAGCTGAAGATCCCGTGCTTCAGCAACACCAGCCCTTCGACCTCGGGCTGCGCCTCGAACATTTCGGCGGCTTTCTTGGCCAGCAGGAAGCCCGGCATGATGTACGGCACGATGCCGATTTTCGGCCCGTAGAGGTCGGCGCAGCGCTCGGCCGCGTCGGACTGGTCGGCGAGGCTCAACACCGCGATCGCATGCGTGTGGTCGATGAATTTGTGTGGCAGGAAGGCGTGCAACAACGTCTCGACCGACGGGTTCGGCGCTCCCGGGTCGAGCAGATTGGCGCGCTGGATCTTGACCATGTCCTCATCGGACAGCGCATCGCGCTCGCGCAATTTGCGCAATGGCGCAAGACGGACCGCCGGCAGCCCGGCCGGCTCGATATTGCCCAGATCCCAGCCGCTGCCCTTGACGCACAGCACCTCGCCGGGTTCGCCGAGCAGATCGGGCAACACGGTCTTGACCGAGGTGTTGCCGCCGCCATGCAGTACGAGGCGCGGATCGCCGCCGAGCAGGCGCGAGGTGTAAACGCGCAGCGCGAGGTCAGGCCCGATCCCGGCTGCGCCGTAATGCTCGACGATCGCCTTGGCGTCGGCCTTCGACCACAGGCTCTTCATCGCTCAGCCCTTCCCGGTTCGCGCGGCACGGCTGTTATAGCACCGCGGCAGCGGTCGTCCGATCCGCCGTTTTCGCTGCTTATGCAGCGAATTTGCAGCCAGCACGCATTTTTCCCCATCGCCCCGGCCCGGCACTTGTTCCACCTGCTTCTGCAGGGAATTTGCAGGCGGCCGCGCTCCCCATCCGCGATCTCTCCCGTCGCCGTTTTGCTGCTTTTGCAGCGGATTTGCAGCAAAGTCGCGGCCCGTGGGCTCGACCTCGGCGGCTCGCATATGGGAACAAAATAGGAACTCGTCAAGAGCCCAAGGGGGAAAATTTGTCTCCGCAGCAAGGGGGAGGCGGTAGGCAGGTGGAGCGCGGCGGAGCCCGCCGTTTAGCGGCCGGACGGCGTGGCGGGTTACGCGTTGCTCCACCCGCCCTACGATCTTGCGGCTTTAGAACTGCTGCCTTGGGGGGCGGGTCGGCTTGACGTCGGCCGGGTCGCCGACGATCGCGAAGCTGAGGGCGGCCGGGTCGAACAGCTTTTTCGCGACGGCGCGCGCCTCGTCCAAGGTAACGCCGCCGATCAGCCCGGCGCGGCGGTCGAGATAGTCGATGCCGAGCTTGTCCTGCTGCATCTGCACCAGCACCCCGGCGATGTGCAGCGTCGAATCGAGGCCGAGCGGAAACGAGCCGGTCAGATAGGTCTTGGCGTCCTCAAGCTCGGCGGCGGTCGGGCCGTCCTCGCGCATCCGCTGCCATTCCTCGCGGACCAGCGCGATCGACTCGCCGACCCGGCCGTTCTCGGTCGCGACGCTGCCGACGATCAGCCCGGCATGGCGGTACGGCACGAGCTGGGTCGAGACGCCGTAGGCAAGGCCGCGCTTCTCGCGGATCTCCTTCATCAGCCGGCCGCGGAACCCGCTGCCGCCGAGGATGTCGTTCAGCACATAGGCGGCGTACCACACCGGGTCGTCGCGCTTCGGTCCGTTCTGGCCAAAGGTAACGACGCTTTGCGGCACCGCGGCGCGGCTGACGACGAGGGCGCCGTCGTCGAGCGGCTTCGCGTCGGCGATCTCGCCCTCGGCGATACCGAGCGGCAGACCGCCGAACACCCGGTCGATCAGGGCGGCCGCCTCGGTCTTGCCGATATCGCCGACAACGCCGATCGTCAGCCCGGCACGGTGGAAGCGCGCGGCAGCGAACCCGGCGAGATCATCGCGGGTGATCGCGACGACGCTCGTCTCGGTGCCGTCGATGCCGCTGCCATAGGGGTGCTTCTCGAAGGCGTCGTACATCCACAGCCGGCCGGACAGCGAGCGCGGGTTCTTCGCCTGGCGCGCCAGGCCCGCGAGCGTCTCGGCGCGGATGCGCTCGACGGCGTCGGGCGCGAAGCGCGGCTCGGCCAAGGCGAGGCGCAGCAATTCGGCGGCCTCGGACAGGTTCTGCGTCAGGCTGCGCAGGCTGCCGTCGAACCCGTCCTGCGTGGCGGAAAAACGCAACTGACCGGCGAGATCGTCGAGGCGGCCATGAAACTCGACGGTGTCGTAGGGCCCCGCCCCTTCATCGAGCAGCGAGGCGACCATCGAGGCGGTGCCACGCTTTCCCGCGGGATCGAGCGCGGCGCCGCCCGGAAACGCGAAGCGGATCGTCACGACCGGCACCGAATGGTCCTCGACGAGCCATGCCTCGACGCCGCTCGCGCCGGCCACCGGCTGGATCTGCATCGCCACCGCGGGCGGAGAGAAGAGCAGCAGCGTGGTCGCGAGGCCGACGCACAAAAGCTGGAACAGACTCCACGATCCAAACCCACCCCGTGGCCGGGCTTGTCCCGGCCATCCACGTCTTGAGGCCGCGCTGGCGGGTGCAGCGAAAGACGTAGGTACCCGGGACAAGCCCGGGCACGGGGTATTTTTTTGGCCCTTGGGGATCATGAGGTGCGCTCGGGTAGCAGGATCCCGGTCGCGGAATTACGTTCGACCAGGATTGCGCGGGCCGCCGCCTCGATTTCGGTCGGGGTCACCGCGCCGATGCGATCCGGCCAGGCGGCGACGTCGTCGAGGCCGCGGCCAATCGCCAGCGCGGTGCCGATGATGTTGGCCGGGCCGGACAGGCTGTCCTGCGAGTAGATCGCGGCGGCCTGCATACGTTTCACGGCGCGCGCGACCTCCGCCGGCTCGACACCTTGCTCGAGCAGGCGATGCAATTCGGCGTCGACCGCGGCTTCGAGATCGGCGATCGCGACGCCAGGCTTCGGCGTGGCGTAGACGCCAAAATCGGCTGGGCCGAGCGCCGAGGGGCCATATCCGGCGCCGACCGTCAATGCCAGCTTCTTGTCGAGCACCAGGGCCTGGTTCAGCCGCGAGCTGGCACTGCCGGCGAGGATCTCGGCCAGGATCTGCAACGCATAAGCCTGCTGCGTCGCACCAGAGCGGTAGCTCGGCGCCAGGTACAGCCGTCGCCAGCTCGGCTGCGCCACCCGCGCGCTCTTCATCTCAAGCCGGATCGCAGCGTGGTGCGGCGGCTCGTCGAGACGCTGGCGCGGCGGCAGCGGGCGCGCCGCGAGCGGGCCGAAATGGCGCTCGGCCAGGGCACGCACCTCGGCGGTCTCGACATCGCCGGCGACAATCAGGATTGCGTTATTGGGAGCGTACCAGTCGCGATAGAAGGCCAGCGCGTCGGCGGTGCCGAGCCCGCGCATCTCGTGCTCCCAGCCGATCGTCGGGATGCGGTAGGAGGCATGCAGGAACAGACCGGCCATCAACTGCTCGCGCAATAAGGCGCTCGGGTCGTTGTCAATGCGCATGCGGCGCTCTTCGAGAATGACGTCGCGCTCCGGCAGCACCACCGAATCGTCGAGCACGAGACCCGTCATCCGGTCGGCTTCGAGCCGCATCACCAGATCGAGCCGGTCGCGCGCGACGGTTTCGTGGAAGACCGTGTAATCCTCCGTCGTGAAGGCGTTGTCGCGGCCGCCATTCTGCGCGATCAGGGCGCTGAACGTGCCGGGCGGGTTGGCGCTTGTGCCCTTGAACATCAGATGTTCGAGGAAATGCGCGATACCGGATTTGCCGCGGGGATCGTCGGCGGCGCCGGTCTTGTACCAGACCATCTGGGTGACCGCCGGGACCCGGTGATTGGGGATCACGACGACCTGCAGTCCATTCGCCAGCGCGAAGGTCTCGGCGCCGAAGCGCTGCGCCATTACCGGCGTCGCCGTCGCGGCGATCAGCAAAAGACCGGCGATGAATACCGAATTACAGCAGAGCCGACCCACTCGAAAACGACGCCGGAATTTGATCAATAGACACCCTTCATTGTCGTCGTCTCGCGCTTCTCGACCCCGGCGGTGCTCTGGTCGCCGCCATAGCCGAGCAGCTTGTTCGACAGGCTCTGGTCGCCGCCCTGCTGGCTGGCATCGGCCGCTTCGCCGCGGCGCAGTCCGCCCTCGGGGACGCGCAGCCCGGCGGAAGCCTGCTTGCCAGGCTCGCCCGGCCCGGCGGTGTCGACCGCCTTGCGCGCGCGCTCGGCGGCGCTGACCTCCTGCGGGCGCGCGGCGCCAGCCTGCGGCGGGCGCAACTCGAAATCGGGCGGGATCGTCAGCGGAGCGCGCGATTCGACGGCGAACTCGTCCGGCCCGGTCCGATCGAGACCGACCATCTGCCGGATGCTGGTGCAGCCGCCCAGCAGCAGCACTGAACAAGACCAAGCAACCGCAAGTAGAAAAAGTCCTGGCCGTTTTAAAGCAGCCTTATCACCGGTCATCGCGAAAGATCTTCCCTCCCCTTTGCTTGCGGCGCAACACGGCGCGACAGCAAGCTATCCAGCAACATTGCCGCCACCCCGAGGCAAATGGCACTGTCAGCAAAATTGAACGCCGGCCAATACCATGCGCCGGCATGAAAATAAAGAAAATCGACGACCGCGCCGAAGCGCAGCCGGTCGATGACGTTGCCGATCGCGCCGCCAATGATCAGGCCGATCGCGACGGCCAGAAACGTCGAGCGCACCCGGTAAAGCCAGACGGCCAGAATGACCACGACAACGGCGGCGAGCGCGGTGAAGATCAGCGAGTTGAGCCCGGTCTGCCCGGTCTGATTGAACATGCCGAAGCTGACGCCGCGGTTGCAGGTCAGGACCAAGTCGAAAAACGACGTCACCGGGACGGAATGGCTGGCACAGCCGGCCTCGCCGAAATACCGCAGGACCCAGCCCTTGCTCGCCTGATCAAGCAGCACGGCAAAGGCGGCGGCGGCGAGGCCGAAGCCGAGCATCAGCCCGCGGCGGCGAGCGGCATGCCGGCGCCCGCGCCGCGATCGATCACCTCGGCGCAGCGCTGGCAAAGATCGTCGTGGCCCGGCACATGGCCGACTTCCGGCAGCACGCGCCAGCAGCGTTCGCAACGCTCGCCGATTGCCGGCGACACCACCACCCCAATCCCGGCGACATCCGGCAGGGTGAACGCACTGGCCGGCGGCGGCGCAGCTTCTACGGTCGCAGCGGAGGTAATGCACAATTCGGCGAGATCGACATCGCCAAGGGTGGCGACCAGCGGCTCGGGCGCGAAGATCGCGACCGCCGCCTGCAGGCTCGACCCGATGCGCTTCTCGGCGCGCTCGACTTCGAGGGCGCCGGTGACCACCCGCCGCAGATCGCGCAGCCCGGCCCAGCGCTCCGCCAGGGCCGGATCGCGCCAGGCCTCCGGCACCTCGGCGAACAGTTCGAGATGAACGCTGCGATCGTTGGCCTCGCCATAGCGCGCCAGCCAGGCTTCCTCGGCGGTGAAGCACAGGATCGGCGCGAGCCAGCGGACCAGGCAATCGAAGGTGCGGTCCAGCACCGTGCGGGCGGCGCGGCGGTGCGGGTCGTCGAAACCGTCGCAGTAGAGCCGGTCCTTGCGGATGTCGAAGTAAAAGGCGCTGAGATCGACGGCGCAGAAATTGTGCAACGCCGTGAACAGGCCGTGGAAATCGTACTCCGCGATCGACCGCCGCACGAGCTGGTCGAGCTCGGCGAGGCGATGCAATACCCAGCGCTCCAGGTCGGGCATGTCTTGCGGCGCGACCGCCTCTTCCGACGTGAAACCGGCCACGGCGCCGAGCAGGTAACGCAATGTGTTGCGCAGCCGGCGATAGGCGTCGCCCATATGCTTCAGGATCTCGGGACCGATCCGCAGATCCTCGGCGTAATCCGAGGCGACGACCCAGAGGCGCAAGATGTCGGCGCCGCTCTGCTTCATGACGTCCTGCGGCGCGATCACATTGCCGAGCGACTTCGACATCTTGCGGCCGTCCTCATCGAGCACGAAGCCATGCGTCAGCACCGCCTCGAACGGGGCGCGGCCGCGCGTGCCGCAGGCCTCGATCAGCGAGGAATTGAACCAGCCGCGATGCTGGTCGGAGCCTTCGAGGTAGAGCGAGGCCGGCCATTTCAGCTCGGGCCGCTTCTCCAGCACGAAGGCATGGGTCGAGCCGGAATCGAACCACACCTCGATAATGTCGGTGACCTTGTCCCACTCGGCCGGATCGTACTGGTTGCCGAGAAAGCGGGCGGCGTCGGCCGAGTACCAGACATCCGAGCCCTCGCGCTCGACCGCCGCGGCGACCCGCTCGACGACCGCCGCGTCGCGCAACGGCTCGCCGGTCTTCTTGTTGACGAAGACCGGGATCGGCACGCCCCAGCTGCGCTGACGCGAGACGCACCAATCGGGCTTGCTTTCGATCATCGCGCCGATGCGGTTCTTGCCCTGCGGCGGGATCCAGCGGGTTTCCCCGATGGCCTTGAGTGCCTTGTCGCGCAACCGGTTCGCCTCCATCGAGATGAACCATTGCGGTGTGTTGCGGAAGATCAGCGGTGCCTTCGACCGCCAGGAATGCGGGTAGGAATGCACCAGCGTACCGCGTGCCAACAGGCCGCCGGCGGCGTCGACCGCGGCGATGACCGCGTTGTCGGCGTCGCCCGGCTTGCCGTCGGGGCGGTAGACCGCGCGGCCGGCGAACAACGGCACATTCGGCAGATAGACGCCGTCCGGACCGACAGTATCTGGCACCGCCAATCCATTGGCCTGGCCGAGCTCCCAGTCGTCGGCGCCATGACCCGGCGCGATATGGACGAGGCCGGTGCCGGTATCGGCGGCGACGAAATCGGCGGCGAGCAGCGGCACCGGGAAATCGTAGCCCTGACCGTGCAGCGGATGGCGCGCGACGGTGCCGGCGAGCGCGGCGCCTTTGAATGACGCGACTACATCGTAACTTGAGAAGCCTGCTGTCTTCGCGAATTCGTCCGCCAAACTAGCGGCGACGAGCAGCCGCTCATCGCCTCCTGGGGGGATCCGTAATTTCGGCCCATCGGCTACAAAGCCCGTTGGCCGAACAACGACATAGTCCAATTCAGCGCTGTAGGCGATCGCGCGGTTGCCGGGCAGCGTCCAAGGGGTCGTCGTCCAGATCACCGCCGACGCGCCGGCCAGCGCCGGCAGGCTCGACTGCACGACCGGGAAGCGTACCCACACCGTGTTCGAGCGGTGATCGTGATACTCGACCTCGGCCTCGGCGAGCGCGGTCTGCTCGACGACCGACCACAACACCGGCTTCGCGCCCTTGTAGAGCCCGCCATTGCAAAGGAACTTGCCGATCTCGCGGACGATCTGCGCCTCGGCGTCGAAGCTCATCGTCGTGTAGGGGTTGTCCCAATCGCCGATCACGCCGAGCCGCTGGAACTGCTTTTTCTGCTCCTCGACCCAATAGGCGGCGAAGTCGCGGCATTCCTGGCGGAACTGCACGATCGGCACGCTGTCCTTGGATTGCTTCTTGGCGCGGTATTTCTCCTCGACGATCCATTCGATCGGCAGGCCGTGGCAGTCCCAGCCCGGCACATAGGGAGCGTCCTTGCCCAGCATCTGCTGGGCGCGGTTGATGACGTCCTTCAGGATCTTGTTCAGCGCATGGCCGAGATGCAAATCGCCATTGGCGTAGGGCGGCCCGTCATGCAGGACGAACTTGTCTCGGCCCCGCGAAGTGGTGCGCAGCTTTTGGTAGAGGCCCATCGCCTGCCAGCGCTCGACCAGCTTGGGCTCGAGCGTCGGCAGGCCGCCGCGCATCGGGAAGTCGGTCTTGGGCAGAAAGACGGTCGGACGGTAATCCGTTGGCATGGTCAGCCCCGGGAATGAGAGATGCGATTAAACGAAAACGTCCCGATCCTCAACCGAGGATCGGGCCGATAATTCGCCGCATCCCTATCCATGCCGCCGTCATGCCGGTGATATAGCAGCGCAGGGGGGCGAATTCGAGGGTGTCGACCCTGAACGGCAGGGGATTGCTTCGCTTTGCTCGCAATGACGGGAGGGGGTTGTTGTTACGAGGGGCGAAGCAATCCCTCGCCCCTTCCTCCGGCGTCCCGGCGAAAGCCGGGACCCACCTTGCAGCCGTCTTGGGCGCGGATCAGTGGATCCCGGCTTTCGCCGGGACGCGGTTTTGAGTCCATATCATCATCGTCACTGAGGACCGCCGGCCTCTGGCCGACATGCGGCGGGACGCTGGCGCTCCGTCAGGAAGTCGTCGCCGAGAGAATGTCGCGGGCCTTGGCGGCGTCGGCGGCGATCTGCGCCTTCAGCGCGTCGAGGCCGGCGAATTTCTTTTCCGGCCGGATGAACTCGACCAACGAGATGCGCAGATGCCGGCCGTAGAGGTCGGTGTCGGTGTCGAACAGATGCGCTTCGAGGCGCGGCTCGGGGGTGCCGACGGTCGGGCGCAGGCCGATATTGGCGACGCCGTCGATCGTCCGGCCGGCGAGCGGGTCGTCGGGGCCGTCGCCGGTGACGCGCACTGCGTAGACCCCAAAAGCCGGCCGCAGATATTCGCCGAGGCCGATATTGGCGGTCGGAAAGCCGATCGTGCGGCCGCGCCGGTCGCCTTCCATGACCCGCCCGTCGATCTCCCAGAAACGGCCGAGTTGAGCCGCCGCCTCGCGTGGCCGGCCGCCGCGCAATAGCTCGCGGATATGGGTCGAGGAATACGCCGCCGCATCGGCGCCGCGCACCGGCTCGACCACGGTGACGCCAAAGCCGTGCCGGCCGCCCATCTCGCGCAACAGCTCGACCGTGCCGCGGCGGCGATTGCCGAAGGTCGAATCGTGGCCGACCACGATATGGCTCAGCCCAATCGCGCCGAGCATGACCTCCTCGACAAAGGATTCGGCGCTCTTCTGGGCGAATGCCATGTCGAAATGCTGGACGAACAGCAGCTCGACCCCGAGCCGGGCGATCTCGCGCTCCTTGACCCGGAACGGGGTCAGCCGGTACGGCTCGCCACCCGGCATGAAGACGCTGCGCGGGTGCGGCTCGAAGGTCAGCACGCCGGCCGGCTGGCCGGCGGCATGGGCGCGCTGGCAGGCCTCCCGGATCAGCGCGGCATGGCCGAGATGCAGCCCGTCGAAATTGCCCATCGCCAACACCGCGCCGCGCGGATGGCTCGATGCGGAACCGGGATGGCGGATGATGCGGAGCACGGCGAGGGCGGCGGCCTGAAGGTTGGGCGGGGATTGTCGGCGGCGAAAATAGCCGGTGCCGCCGCGGGAGGATAGCCTTCGCTCCGCCGGGTGAATGCTGCATCAGCCTCCCGCGTCCTTCGAGACGCGCTCCCGAATAAATCTGGGGGCGCTCCTCAGGATGAGGTAGATCCTTGATGGCATTAAGGAAGATCCTCATCCTGAGCGCGCGCGGAGCGAGTAGTCGAAGGACGCGTTAGTGTCGATCCAGGGATCCAGGGTGGAGGATACGGCGGCGCCGTTGCGCGAGGCCTGGTATTACGCGGCGCCCGGCCGGCGGCTGCGGCGTGGCCGGCTGCTCGGCCGCACGATGCTCAGCGAGCCGATCCTGCTCGGGCGCGGGCGCGACGGCGCGGTCTTTGCGTTGCGCGACATCTGCCCGCATCGCGGCATGCCGCTGTCGGCCGGGCATTTCGACGGGGGCGAGATCGAGTGCTGCTATCACGGCTGGCGCTTCGCGCCGGACGGGCATTGCACCGCGATCCCGTCATTGGTTGAAGGGCAGGCCTTCGATCTCTCGACGGTCGGCGTCGCGCGCTATCCCGCCTGCGAGGTGCAGGGCAACATCTGGGTCTATTTCGGCGACGACCCCGGCCGGGCGCCGGAGATCCCGCGGATCGACGGTTTCGCCGAATCGGCCGCGCCGCGACTCGTCGAGACGATGCGCTTCGGCGCCGCGATCGATCACGCGGTGGTCGGGCTGATGGACCCGGCGCATGGGCCGTTCGTGCACCGCGCCTGGTGGTGGCGATCGCAACACTCGGTGCACGAGAAGGCGAAGGCGTTTGAGCCGTCGCCCTGGGGCTTCACAATGACCCGGCACGCGCCGTCGAGCAATTCGCGCGCCTATCGGCTGCTCGGCGGCGCCCCCGAGACCGAGATCGCCTTCCGCCTGCCGAGTGTGCGGATCGAGCAGATCCGTACCGGCCGATACGCGGTGACCAATCTGACGGCGCTGACCCCGATCGACGACGCCACCACCGAGGTCAACCACTGCATCTATTGGAATGCGCCATGGCTCAGCGCAATGAAGCCGCTGTTGCGCCCCTATGTGCGCGCCTTCCTGCGCCAGGACCGCGACATCATGGAAATGCAGCAGCAGGGGCTGCGCTATGGGCCGGTCCTGTCGCTGATCGACGATGCCGACACCCAGGCGCGCTGGTATTACCGGCTGAAGCAGGAGTACCGCCGCGCCCGCGCCGAGGCCCGCCCGTTCGACAATCCCATCAAGCCGCGCACCCTGCGCTGGCGCAGCTGAACGCTAGGTCATGAACTCATAAGGGGGATGCCCCTACTGGCGCGCAGATGAGCGATCCTTACCCCTCCTGCAAACAACGTAGTCGTTCATAAATACACCCCTCCTTTTTTCAACACAAAACTCCGGATCCTCGCTCACGCCCTCGACAGTAAACGCATAATATTTACCCCCTAATTGAATAGCATATCGGCCCGGGTTGTAGGCCAAGAAAACATCCAAGATGTCTCTATTCTCCGACCTGGGAAAAACGCGGTGCTCATATCCGCGATTCCTGATAACCCAGGCGTCTTCATTTTTGACCTTTGCAAGAATATGAACTGCCAATTTCGACGGGGCCGCCAGCGAAAACATCCGGTCGTACAAAACAATATGTACCGGCGATCTTTGTTGTACGACAACCTGAGGTTTATCCAAATAGCTCGGGAAATCCAAAGGCAAGTCACGCTTCTCCTCACTCAGGAGCTCCAACGGCTGTAGTGGGGAGCCGCCTTGCGTCAAGAAAATTCCAAACTGTCTGGGGATCAATCGTTCCTTGGCCGCCTCGGCTGCTGCTGCTTCTGATTCTACCGCTGCTTTTGCTTCGGATTTTGCTTCTTCTTTTGCTTTTTCTGCTGCTTTTGCTTCTGCTTCTAAGCTATATTTGCTTTGTGCTTCGTGTATCAGCGTTTGAATCCTTTGATCTCTCTTCGATATTGTTTGTTTAAGGCTCGCAATCATGATGTCTCTTTGATGCATTTGGAGAAACAAATATCCTGAGATCGCCGCTAACACCACAATGGCAATTAGCTCTAACGTCTCTATCCAATTTGCCGTGAACGCCTGCTCCCGCGACCGAATCGGACGGGAGCGTACCGCAGCGAGCCGCCGTAACGCGAGCAGCAAAAACCACAGATTTCTGCGCCAATTCCGTCCGGCCGACCAATCATCCCCGAGATGCATGGTTTAATTGTATCACCACATCCAATGCACAGGCTTGGGTTGCTCAGCCGGCACCCTGCCGGTTACTTACGGCCGGCGCCAAATTCAGCGGAGGAGCGAGGCGAGAACTTTGATTCGGTGCAGTTCCAAAAATTGTCACAGGAGCCGCGCGGCAGAATAATCCTTGACCCATCTTTAGTTAGGATGAAGGGCGGCATGTTGTTCCGCCCATTTTTGGCTCATCGCCGCGATTACATCGCAACCAACAAGGCGATAGTTTATCAGAAAATCTCTCGTCCTCTGATGGCCGGAATGTTGTTCCTCGTTAGACGTACGTCCTTATCGACGGAGAAAATGACTAAGTACGACTTTTGTGCAGTTGCATACGACCCATCGAACACTGTAGAGGATTTTTGACTAAACAAGGCCCGATGTGGTCACTATTACTGCGATGTTGTCGATGTTCGGCTGGCAAATCCCAAGGAACCGGTGAAATTGCACAACTAGGCAGCTCCAGAAGATGACCGCGGGTGCCACAAATCTCCAAATCCCATTTGCTGGATCATTTCGTGTCAACGCCGGCAATGAAATAGGCCGCATCCGTTCGTCTTTTCCCTCAATACGCAAACACCGACCCTTCTCATTTCGGGTTTCTGTCGCTTTTGCGCGTCACGGGAAGCTGGCAGGTTTCCTTATGTTGATGGTCTCCGGCCCTGCTTTTGCTGCGGGGCACTTGCCAGTCCGATCCATTTTGGAGTTTCGCCGCGAGAACGTCGTCATCCAGAAATGGGATCTCAGTTGCGGAGCTGCTGCACTTGCGACTCTGTTAAGGTACCAGTTCGGCGAAAACATCAGCGAGAAAAAGATCGCACGAGCCCTGATGCGTCGTGACGAGTACGTCGATCATCCCGAGCTCGTGCAGCTCCAACAAGGTTTTTCTCTGCTTGATCTCAAACGCTACGTGCAATCCTATGCCACGATGGCGCCCGTTTCGCCACGAAAGAAGGAAGCGGTTTACCGCCGGCTGGTGTCTAGACGGCCATTGAACTCGCAGAATACTCGACACGTATTCAAAGGAGAAGGATTGGGTCAGCTGGAAATTAAGGACCTAATTGAGCGAGCTCCGATCATGGTGCCAATAGATGCGTTTGGCTATAATCATTTCGTCGTGTTTAAAGGCGTTCTGGGGGATCGCGTATTACTCGCCGACCCGGCATGGGGAAACAGAACGATGACCATAGAAAAATTTGAACGAGTATGGATCAAGTTCGAAGAGCCAATAGGACATGTTGGTTTTATGATTCGACGCATCGATGGACGCAAACCGCCGAATCATTTACGGCCGACACCTGACCAGGTATTGATGTTTCAATAAGTGTCCCTTTACGCGTTCTTGTACGGATTGGGGCCAAGAGGGGGGATAAGTTGAACATAAAGAACGGACGTGAGATAATAGGTATCGTTGTACTCGCGCTCGTTGCTACGTACGTGGTTCTCTTGGTGGGTGCGATAACGACACCTGGGAATACCACGCCTGGGGATACCACACCCGGGAATACCACACCTGGGAATCCCGCACCTGGAAATACCAACGAACCAAGCGCTCAACAGCTGCAAGATCAGATACAGCAACGGGATGTGATCATTCGAAAGTTGGCTCGGCGAATTGACGAACTAGATCGACGGATCGGCGCCGGACCTTTAGATCCGGCTGGGGCAAAAGCAGACCCGGAGTCGGCGGAGCATACTCAAGTAACAGCGGTCGATCCGGATCAGCCTCCGCAACCAGTGTCACAAAAGGCAGTTGCGAGATCATCCAAGAGGGAGGGAAATCCAAGCCAGACCGCTCCCGGCCAATTCGAGGTTAGCGAGGATGACGCCGAGCGAGCCCTCGAACGGACCCTTACTGCCACCGGCAACTTGCTCGTTCCTAGCGGGGTCGCGGAGGTTGAACCGCAGTTTTCTTATACCCGACGTGAGACGCCCACGTTGGTGCTTTTCAGGCAGGCCCGCAATGAATACAACTGGGCGCTTTCGACGAGGCTTGGTCTTCCTTGGGAAACCCAATTCGAGCTGTCCTTGCCCTATAATCTGGTGCAGCGGCAGGTTACGAATTCCTTTGTCTCGCCGATCCAAGAGGTCTCGAACCGCTGGGGCAACTCTCTCGGCGATGTCACCATAGGTGTGGCGAAGACCTTTGTGCACGAAAGCGGTTGGATACCAGATCTCCTTGGCCGGATAACATACGAAATCCCGACGGGTCCCGAGAGCAACAATCAAGTAGTATTACCGAGCCACATGGAAAATTTAGGTCTTAGCGCGACCGCCGTGAAGCGCCAAGACCCACTTGTATTTACTGCAACTGCAGGCTATACAAAATCGTTACGAACGGGAACGCTGGATCCTGGGGATCAGATCAAGTTTCAACTCGGTGCATTTCTTGGTACCAGCCCTGAAACTACACTTCGTAGCGTTTTGCAACAGAGTTTTTTTGACGATACAAGGATAAACAATGTCAGAACGCCCGGATCAGGCGGCGTCCTATCGATTCTTAACTTCGGCGGATCATCAATTATTTACAAAAACATTTTAGTCGATTTACAAGTTGGCCTCGGTTTGACGGATGCGGCCCCCAAATATTCTGTAATGCTTTCTTCTACATATCGCTTTGGCGTGCCAGGAATTTAGAAATTGGCAAGACCACTTGACTATCAGCTTATATGGCCGAGAAGTAAGCCTCCGAAATCGCCGAGATCTGGCGGGTATTACTCGTGTGTATTTACGGCGCTATACACCCTTCGTGAGCGCGAGAAGGACATCGGCATGAGAACCTCTGTAGGGTGTTTCACCTAAGCTGCCGGAGCATAGGTTAGAGTCCTGTAGGACGACCGATATGTCTTTGTAACTACGCCCATGTGCCGAACCAATACGTCCAATGCGCGATTGTATTATAGAACAGTTAACGCAGACTGGTCGGCCCGGTGAATCGTTTCCCCCCAACCCCGGGAAAGGAGACTGCCTCATGTCGAAACATCGACTTTCCCTTTTTGTCGGCGCGTCGCTGCTGGCCCTGGCAGGAACGGCGAGTGCCGGCGGCATCTCGCTGACCGACAAGCAGATGAATGTGGTCACGGCTGGCGCTCGTAACTTCGACTTCTCGAAGCAACTCGACAGCACGTCGACCAACACGGTCAACTTTGACGCGCTAACAAATATCAAGGACACCTTTTCCAAGAAGGCGAATATCGACGTCAAATCCCACGTGACCGGCAATTCCGCCTCGCTGGCGTTCGACAATGAAGCCGTTGGAAAGAACAGCAACACGCAAGGCTCATTCAGCCAGCTAACCGTTGCCGGGCAGGGCAGCAGCCAGTCGGGGCTGTTTGTCTCCGCTGCGAACGGCGCCCAGCGGACCAAGTACTAGTTGAGGGCTGGGGATGCCGGGACGCCACGCGGGACCTGGTTCCTCAATTGGACACCCCGCTTAACGCGGGGTGTCTTTTTCTCCGGGCGTCCCGGCCACGGGAGGCGTAGATGAACAGGGCTGTTGCGGGCTGGACAGGCATTGCGATGCTGCTCACGGCGGGTGTCGAAGCCGGAACCCCAATCCAACTCACCGACCGTCAAATGGCTATCGTCACCGCGGGCAGCGCCAAGGCGGTGAGCGCCCTGCAAACGAGCGCGAGCGGGCGCAGCACGGCGACGCAGACGTGGGTCGCCAATATCGCGGCAGCCCGCCCCGCAAGGGATTTGGCGCAGAGCCGTACTGCCGTATTGGCGAGCGGCACGGGCAACGCATCGCTGAGCGCCGACATCTTCGGCAGCTCGACGGTGGACGGGCTGGGGGCCAGCGCGGCGAGCACGGCCGCGGCGACCGGCGATCTCGCGACGGTGCATGACGCCGTCGTGACGACCGCCATCGGCACCCCAGCCGGAGCGGGCCGGATCGGCATCGCCAATTCATTGGCTGTGTCAACGAGTTTCAGCGCCGGCAAAACGGCGCGCTGAATCTCGTTAGCACTTTTCAACGAGGGTGATGCTGATCCTAAACGTAGTTAAACGGTTCGATCCCGCAGAGCACCAGTCCTGATCATTTCTGCGAAACCTGCGTCAGCGCACCTGCAAGGACTGCCCTAAGATAGGAAGGGCCGATACCACGACCGAAATATCCACTCTGCTTTGACGCTCTGCAGGTGTGTAGGATTTCGACGAGCTGCGAAGTTCATTCGTGTATAGCCCGCTAGCTTTCTTTAGAATATCTGCATGCGTTTCGGCGTCGGTATCGCAGCAAGCCGATGCAGCAATGGAACCGAAAACCACAATCGCAGATTTTGTGCTAACCCCATAGAGCTGTGTCGTCGCTTCCGCTCCATTTGATCCGACTCCATCCGCAACCCCATCGAGCGCAGCCGTCCCAATATTATTACTGACGGATACACCGCTCGACAGGCGAGTCCTCGCGATATTTTCACCGTGAGCGAGCGCTTGCGCTTTGGAACTGGTATAGTCGAGAGTTCCCACTATCAGGCCGTTGTCGCTATCTGCTGACGAAGTACCCCAAGCCATTGTAGAAGGTGCGGTGCCGAGCGCACTCGCCGTCGCGTCATTAATGGCGGCAGACGACCCCGCTGTGAGATGCTCCATCTCCAAGCTAGTCAAAATTCTTGGTGCAGACGATTGGTGTGGCACATTCGCTTGGCAAGCACTAAGGACACCCATAACCAAGACAACCATCGTAATACCAGAACCTGAGCTCATCCCCCGTCACACTCTATCGCAAAAGCTTGGCATGTTGTACGCCACCATTCCACCAGCGGCATATCGACCAATGCATGCTGAACATTTTTATTTTCGCTGAATTGACTAAAATTGCGATTACTTCTTGCCAACTTCCAAAAAATTAAAAATACTTTCCTTTAACCGCCATAAAGTTTTCTGGTATGGTTAATAAAAAACAAACCGTACTAGAGTTTTGAAAGTCAGGGATGCACCATTGTTGGGGGGAGATCAGTGAGATCATTGGCTAAATTGCGATCTACGACCGGGATTTCCAGTGAGGAGTCTGATTTTCCGAGTCCGCGGTCCAACGGACTAACGGCGACTAATCAATACCTGCGTACGCGGGCCAAAGGATCATTGGTGTTGATCGATCCGAAACCGTTTACGCGTCTATTGATCGCCGGCATGCTCGCCGAAACTTTTCCGGAGTATTCAGTGCTTGGGGTGGCTAGCTCCGAAGAGCTTCTTGATAAAATCAATAGACTACAACCTAATAAGCCGAATTTTGTGATCATCTACATACGAAACACTTCATTTTCAAATGCGTCGGTACAGCACTCGCTCGACCTGATCAACCAGGACATGCCCGGCGTGCCTATGATTTTTCTTTCTGATCACATTGACCCGATCGAGTTGAATGAAGCGTTCGTTCATGGTGTGCGGGGCTTTATTCCAACGACTATCGCATGCGATGTTGCCGTGGCGGCGCTGAAGCTTATCGATGCGGGCGGCACATACGTTCCCGCCGATGCGCTTTGCCCGAGAACCGACAAAACGGATTCCGAGCGGAAATCAGACCTCACCCCGCGTGAACTCTCTGTACTTCGTCTCATACGCGAAGGCAATCCGAATAAAGTAATTGCATCACACTTGGAAATGCAGGAGAGCACAGTGAAAGTGCATGTTCGGAATATACTAAAAAAGCTGCACGCAACCAACCGCACGCATGCCGTCTCTGTCGCTCGTAGAGTACTGGCCGAGCCAGCGGAATGATCGAGAAGAACCAGGTTATGCGTCGAGCCGCCATTTCCGCCGGGCCTTGTTACGATCATTTCGGTACGCGCTGCAGTTGCCCCATCGGCTGCAACCCCTCGGCCGTGTAGCGCATCGAGATAGGCGGGCGGAAACTAGCTTAAAATCCGCTCCCCGCTAGGGGGTGTGGGTTCGAGTCCCATCGTCCGCACCAGGATGTATAATCAATTACTTAAGGTCGCGGCCGCTGGTTCTTAACGGCGGACGACTAGCCCTCGGCGGCGGTTTCACGGATTTTCACGGGCGGCTCTTCCACCTCGATCTCCTCTGGCGGCGGCTCGGGGAGGGCACGTCGCCCCATCGCATAGGGTGCGACGACGCCGACGATGCCCTCGCGGAAGGTCAGAACGCAGATCACGAAGATGACGCCTTCGATGATCGTGACCCAGGAGCCGGCCTGCGCCAGGTAGTTCTCCATCGTGGTCAGAAAGAACGCGCCGATGACCGGCCCGAGAATCGTACCGATGCCGCCGATCAGGGTCATCAGCACGACCTCGCCCGACATCGGCCAGTTGACATCGGTCAGCGAGGCGAACTGGAACACCAGCGCCTTGGTCGAGCCGGCCAGCCCCGCCAATGCCGCCGACAGGATGAAGGCGAGCAATTTGTAGTGCTCGGAGCGATAGCCGAGCGAGACGGCGCGCGGCTCGTTTTCGCGGATCGCCGTCAGCACCTGGCCGAACGGCGAGTTGATCGTCCGCACGATGACGGCGAAGCCGAACAGGAACATCGCCAGCACGAAATAATACATCGTCAGCGGCTGGTTCAGATCGATCACACCGAATAGATACCCGCGCGGCACCGCCTGGATGCCGTCCTCGCCGCCGGTGAACTTCGCCTGCAGGCAGAAGAAGAACACCATCTGCGCGAAGGCCAGCGTGACCATCGCGAAATAGATGCCCTGGCGGCGGATCGCGAGATAGCCGATCGCGGCGCCGAGCGCGGCGGCCGCCGCGACGCCGGCCAGGATGCCGAGTTCGGTCGGCAGCCCCCACACCTTGACGGCATGGGCGGTGACGTAGGAGGCGCTGCCGAAAAACGCGGCATGGCCGAACGACAACAGCCCGACATAGCCGAGCAGCAGGTTGAAGGCACAGGCGAACAACGCCATGCACAGCGCCTTCATCAGGAACACCGGATAGAAGAAGAACGGCGCCGCGACCCCCAGCGCGATCAGCCCGGCGCTCCACAGCCACACCACCATCGACCCGCCGTTGCTGCGCTCGGAAGCGTTGACCGTCATGCTGCGCGCCCGAACAGGCCGGCCGGCTTGACCAGCAGCACCAGGGCCATGATCACGAAAATGACGGTGCTCGAGGCCTCGGGGTAGAACACCTTGGTCAAGCCCTCGATCAGCCCCAACGCGAAGCCGCTGACGATCGCGCCGAGGATCGAGCCCATGCCGCCGATCACCACCACCGCGAACACGATGATGATGATGTTGCTGCCCATCAGCGGGCTGACCTGGTAGATCGGCGCGGCCATGACACCGGCGAGCGCCGCCAGCGCGGCGCCGCCGCCATAGGTCAGCATGACCATCTGCGGCACGTCGATGCCGAAAGCGCGCACCAAGACCGGGTTCTCGGTCGCGGCGCGCAGATAGGCGCCGAGCCGGGTGCGCTCGATGACAAACCAGGTGGCGAGGCACACCCCCAGCGAGAACAGGATCACCCAGGCGCGGTAATTCGGCAGGAACATGAAGCCGAGATTGCGCGCCCCCTGCAATTCGGCGGGGATCGTGTAGGGCTGGCCGGAGGAGCCGAATTGCTGACGGAACACGCCCTCGGTGACCAGCGCCAGGCCGAAGGTCAGCAACAACCCGTAAAGATGATCGAGCCGCGCGATATGGCGCAGCAAAAGCCGCTCGATCGCGATGCCGAGAATGCCGACGACAACAGGCGCGATGACCAATGCCGCCCAATAGCCGATGCCGAACCAGTTCAGCAGAAACCAGGCGCAAAACGCGCCCAGCATGTACTGCGCGCCATGGGTGAAGTTGATGATGTTCAGGAGGCCGAAGATCACGGCGAGGCCGAGGCTCAGCATCGCGTAGAAGGCGCCGTTTATCAGCCCGACCAAGAGCTGCGCGAAGAACAATGGCGCCGGCGGCACGGCGATGTGGATCCAGTCGAGCATCAGCCGCAGTCGGGTCTTATTCCCTCTCTGCCCTTCAGGGCGGAGAGGGAGGGGCCCAGCCTGGAGGACTGGGAGGGTGAGGTGAGTAATCGGGAGCGCTCTGGAATCCCCCACCTCACCCCGGCCCTCTCCGCCCCCGGGGGTGGAGAGGGAGTTTGGGCGGGGCTCGCCGCCCTCTCCGCCCTGAAGGGCGGAGAGGGGTTATGGTTGCGGTCTGCCCTCACCCCTTGACCAGCGGGCATTCGTTGCCGCCGGGCCGCTTGAAGGCCTGCTCGCCGGGGATCGTTGCGATCTGCTTGTAGTAGTCCCAAGGACCCTTCGACTCGGCGGGCTTCTTGACCTCGAACAGGTACATGTCGCGGATCAGCCGGCCGCTCTCCTGTATCTTGCCGTTCTTGGTCATGAAATCGTTGACCGGCGTCTCCTTCATCTTCTTGACGACGGTCAGGCCATCGTCGCTGCCGGTCGCCTTGATCGCGGCCAGGTAGTGCATGATGGCGCCGTAGACCCCGGCCTGCACCATGGTCGGCTGATGGTTGACCTTCTCCATGAAGCGCTTCGACCAGGCGCGCGTCTCGTCGTTCTGGTCCCAATAGAAGGCTTCGGTCAGCTGCAGCCCGTTCGCGGTCTTCAGGCCGAGACTGTTGATGTCGGTGACGAAGACCAGCAGCCCGGCCAGTTTCTGGCCGCCCTCGACGAGGCCGAATTCGGCCGCCTGCTTGATCGAGTTGATCGTGTCGCCGCCGGCATTGGCGAGGCCGACGATTTTCGCCTTCGAGGCCTGCGCCTGCAGCAGGTAGGAGGAGAAGTCGGGGGTGTTGAGCGGCACTCTGACCGCGCCGAGCACCTTGCCGCCGCTGGCCGTCACGACCGCCGCGGTGTCGCGTTCGAGGGCATGCCCGAAGGCGTAATCGGCGGTGATGAAGAACCAGCTGTCGCCGCCCGCCTTGACGACGGCGCTGCCGGTGCCGTTGGCCAGCGCGACTGTGTCGTAGGTCCAATGGATCCCGGTAACCGAACAGGCCTTGCCGGTCAGGTCGGACGACGCCGCGCCGGAAATCAGAAACACCTTCTTTCGCTCGCGCGCGACGTCCTGCACCGCGAGCGCGACGCTCGAGGTCGGCACGTCGACGATCGCGTCGACCCCGTCATTGTCGTACCACTGGCGGGCGATGGCGCCGCCGACATCCGGCTTGTTCTGATGGTCGGCGCTGACCAACTCGATCTTCTTGCCGTTGACGGTGCCGCCGAAATCGGCGATCGCCATCCGCGCCGCCTCGACCGATCCCTGGCCGCCGAGATCGGCGTAGAGACCCGACATGTCGTTCATGACGCCGATCTTGACGACATCGTCGGAGATCTGCGCTTGCG
>Ga0210400_10001366_pt1 | contig 24307 bp, 39 predicted proteins | sample IncBWH26MmetaG_FD_155456 | JGI IMG/M metagenome (GOLD analysis project Ga0210400, IMG submission 155456) | Forest soil microbial communities from Barre Woods Harvard Forest LTER site, Petersham, Massachusetts, United States - Inc-BW-H-26-M | ecosystem: Environmental > Terrestrial > Soil >...
CGAGATGGTCCATCAAATCCCTCTGGACGATTGGAAGAAGGCGCGCGAGATGATCGATACTGTCGTGTATGCCGCACAGAATTTGGCAAAGGCCCAGTGACGATGACTTCTTCTACAAGAAGGCAAGCTATTTCCGCTCTGAAACAACATGCGGATAGCTTCCTGCAATCTGGCCTATGCAGCTACACGGGATATTTTCCAAACGACTCCTACGGGAAGATGGGCGCGGACTATTACCGATGGAGTAAACGTGCCTTTGACTTGATCAGAAAGTTAGAGGCCGATGACGGTGAGCCTCAGGACAAGAAGCCATGACAACGTGCGATCCGCGCTACTGCACCTTCGGCAACTTCGACTTTGCTTGGACGCTTGCGGAGAACGATCGCCTGCGGGCCGCGCACCAGGAGATCATCAGAAAGTACGAGCGCATCATGCAAGGGCCGCCAGAGTGGACATCGTTCACGCCGGATGACGCGCGGCTACAATTCGCCCGCGAGGCGTGGTTCGGTGCGGCACAGATCGCGCGCAAGGCGTTGGATGTTGAGCAGGCAGAAAGCAACAAACCATGATCTTTGAGGCTTCGACCATCTACCACGGAATGGCGCTGCTCAAAGCGCGCGATGGGGAGATTTGGCGCGTCTGGTTCGAGCAAGGGACGCCATACCCTCTCATGGAGAGGCTGACGAACACGGATTGGGCATCCTTCGCCCCAGCCGTCAAAGAGTTGGATGCTAAGCGATGACCGACCAACAATCCTGCGTCACCTACCTCAAGACCCGTGGCGTCGGCTGGGACATCGTTGACGAGGCGATCAACGCCTACGACCAATGGATGCTCGACGACGATTACGACGCCATGGGAAAGCTGCACGAGATCATGCGCCGGATGAAAGAGCGTCGGGCGCTGTACCATGACGATGGTGGGCAAACAGAGGGCAACAAATGAAACTTGCAGGCATAGTTGAACAGATACTCGGGGATAATCCAGTACCGAAGGTCCCGCGCGTCATCATGTGGATGCCGCCGAGCGGAGCCGTCATCGAGTGCCCCGACATGGAGGCTGCCGAAAAGTACGCCCCTCTCGTCGCCGCAAAACAGCCCGGCCGCGCGGTCGGCGTATACGAATTGGTCGGCTATGCCTTCGCGCCGGTAAACGTCCCCGGCTACACGCCAAGCGTCACGGAAGTCGCGGCAGAGATTCCCGACATGCGCGACATTGGTGCTGATAGATGAACATCGGGCAACAAATCGCCAAGGAAGCGTTCGATCTCTTTGCCGACTGGCAGGAAGATTACGCCGAAGACCTTGAGGACATCGACATGGTCGATCGCACCGTGATCTATAGCTATTGGTGCGAAGGCATCGACATCGACACCGCCAAAATGATGGCGGACGTAGACAAGAGGTCATAGACCAACAATGAGGCTCAACTTCGTGCAGCTTGGCCCCGCGATTCCCGTCGTCCCCATCGGAGACTTTACGCGCATGGGCCTGTCTGAACAGCAGTGGGCCGATGCTTGGCGACTCTGCGGTCCGGCGGCAGAGAAGAACTTGAAGAACCTCGAACTGTGGCAGGTGATCGCCGCGGCCTATCTTGAAGGCTTACAGCACGGCGCCGAGACCATCCTTGCGCGGCAACTCACTACTGATGACGCCGCGCGCTTGATGAAAGGCAGAGAACTATAAAATGGGCGGCATTACGGATGCTCTCGCAGTCGCGAATAAGACGCTAGATCGTCTGAACGCCGGCCCCGATGATGATTTGGTCACTATGGCGCGCGGCATTGTCCTCCTGTATGAATATGCGACGCGGCCTTGCGACAATCAGTTATCGCCCCTGGGCAACAATGGACGGCGGGGTCGGAAATAGGTGCGAGGGTCGTCTGGAAATGCCCCAACCTCAAGCCTGCCAACATACCCGTGCGCTGATGCTGGACCACTTTACCAATCCCCCGCCGGATGGCGCCGCACCACACGGGTCCGGCTCCGGATCATGAACCGGCCTTCCGGCTTCTCCGCCACGGCAGCATCGAACACCGGATTGGCGAAGGCGACGCGGGTGCAGATCGCAAGCGTGACGTAGTTGCCGCGCTCGTCCCATTCCTCGACATTGAAGTTGAACCCGGGGAGCCAGTGGTCGGTCATCGGGGTAATGTACATCAATGTACATTGAGGTACATTCGGCCATGGCGAGAAAATCGAAGCCGAAGGACAAGCTCCCGAGCTGGCGCATCGTCCTCATCCGCAAGAAGGGGGAGCGACTGGGGACCGTCTCGGCACCGGATGCAGATGCCGCCATCGCCAAGGCGATCGAGGTGTTTGCGGTCGAAGAGCGATATCACAAGCGGCTGACGGCGGTGCGGGTCGTCGAAGAATAAAAAGGCCCGCGAGGATCGCTCCGCGCGGGCCAAGTCATGAGGAGGACGTCAAAGCGAGCGCGGTGACAAACCGCACTCATCCGGCCTCCCGGCCGAATTCAATCCTTCACCACCACCACGGTCGCGCCCACGGTCGCCAGCACGGTGCCGTTGCGGATACGCCTTCGCTCCACGTAGGAGCGGGAGAAATTGCCCGTGGCAGCGCCGCCGAGCACGCGGGCCGCGCGTTCCAGCGGACCAGGCCCACGGCCCTTGCGAATCGGAAACGGGTCGATGCCGCGCGCCTCCTTGCGGCAGACGCAGTCGTAGCACTCGGCGACGCGCTTGGGATCGCACCATGGCTGTTTGCGGGCGATGGCGGCGGCGCGGCGAAGGTGAGCGGAGGATTTCTGCGAGCGCTTGCGCATGTGGATCGAGCCTCGTTGTGGACTATGACCATCGTGCTCACCGGACCGGAGTCACGGTGAGCACGCGCAGAGCAAGTAGATTATGCGGCCAATTTCGACCGCAACAGATAACCTTCCAGCGCCCAGATTTTGTTGCGCGCATTATCGCGGCTGATCTTGCGCCCGAGTTCGGCGTCGAAGTTTTCCGGGCTGGCCGCCGCACTTTCGCCGATGACGTGGAAGCCGTTGCGCAACGTCAGAGCACAGACGGTCAGCGTCGTGCCGGGGAACACGTGATAGTCCTCCTTCACGATCTGCGCGTCGATATGCACCGGGTTGAGACGAGGCGCGTTGAGACCCTTCCTCTGGATTTCAGACTCGATAGCTTGTTCGTCACGAGACATGGTTTCTTCCTTTCAGGGAAAATAGCCGGAGCCGCCGGCCGCGGATTTCAATTCACCACCCGTACACCGCGCGGATCACCGCCATGTGCCAGTGCCAGCGTTCCGGACAGCCGCCCTCGAGTGTCTGGTTGAAGATCCAGTGTCGCTGCACGGCGGCTTGGCGCATCAGGAGCCAGAACATCGTCAGACCCGCCGCCAGGCGACCACGCCGCCCAGGATGTGCGGGGACACCCAGCGGGTGCGCACCGCGCCGCGGTCGTTGCCGGACTGGATCAGGATGCGGCCGTTCTCGTGGGCCAAGAGACGGCCGACGTGATGGCGCCACACCACGACATTCGCGCTCTCGGGCGAAGCCGAAGATCCCACGCGCGCCCAGTTGATCGCGAGATTGAGCGAGCGATCGGCAATCCCGAAAGAGTGCCTGAGCCAGCAGCCACACCACTGGATGCCGTAGCAATCCCGCGGGCGAGCAAGGGTCGCGGCGGCCCCGCCGGCGAACACCCCTGCGATGGCTGCGGTCTGGACTCGCTGGGCATAGGGCTGCGCCTGCACGCGCCCACGACCCGCGTAATGGCGCCGTAGGGCCATCCGCCATGCCCCCTTCGACCACATCCGCCGGAACTCATGTGCGGGCGGGCGCGGTGCCTCGGCATCCCATGCCTGGAAATCGGATCGCGGTTGCCAGCCGTCGACGTCGTGGCGCGTTTGGTGTCTGACTCGTCGGGCGGCCGAGATATCGGTAAGCGGAGCCGCGCTCGTCTTCGCCGGCACCCGCGCCTGACAGGCCGCAGCGCACATCGGCTTGGTGCAGGTTACGCGCTTCGACCCGCAGTCGGCCATGAAACGGCCCCAGCCGATCGCACACCAGCATTTGCCGGTGACGAGAGGGCCACTGGCGGCCCGGGCGGTGCCGTCGGGCGCAAGGATGATGATGGCGAGCGCGAGCGCGCCCGCGAGAAGGCGGAGCATGATGGATTCCCCCGTGTCGAGTGACGATCAGGAAAAGGATTTGTGGACGTTCACCGCGGGGGACGTCCGCCGCGCAGTATCAGATCGCGCATGTTCTGATTGAGCGCACGGAGTTCGGCGGTCTGCTCGTCGAGTTTTTCGTTGTTCTCGTTGGCCTGGCGCTGGGCATCCTCGCGTGCCTGCTTCTGCTCACGATACATCCCCTGAAAGGTCTCCAGCACCTTGCCGAGCGGACCGTCCCAGTACCATTCGACCCCGCCACTCATCACGCTGCGGCGGCCCTCCTCGGCGCTGCGGCGCAGCTTCGCTCTCACCCCGAAGAACGCAGCGACGGCACTGCCCAGCGCGATCCCGAAGCCGGTCGCGTATTGAACGATCGTCAGCGTGTCGATGCTGCTAGCTGGATCTGCCATCGCTCGCCGCCCGGTAGCATGAGATTATCTCGCCGAGCGCGAGCACCGCATAAACTGGAATGCCGATGGAGATGTAGCCGGACTTGCCCGACCATGGGATCAGCGCAAGGCACATCTGCGCCCATAGACCCGCGCCGGCGAGAGCACAGCCAGCGCGAGCCCACGGACCATACACCGGCCAATGGCCGTTGGCGTAGAGTCCGGCAATGCGTAGGCAGCCACCCATGGAGAACAGCCAGCCGAGCAGCGTCGGCGTCAAGCCCACGTTCTGCATCAGGTGAAAACCGCCAGACGCGATCGTTCGCGGTGACGCCGCGATCGTCCCGGCGATACCGAGCATCATCAGCGCGGTCATCCATTCGAACAGGCGATTCGCGCAATGTCCGTTACGCTTCGATGGCAAAGGATCGACCTCCTGATGCGTCAGGTCCGCTAGGCTGCCGCGAGCGGTCGGGCGTCCCACGGGGCGATCAGGATTGGCCGTTTGCCGCCGGCCCCGCATGCGCCTTCGCCAGCGCATCGACCACGGCGTGCGCGATCTGGTCGGCGAACTTCTGCGTCTTGTCCGGTGTGATGCTGCTCCGAAGGAACGGCGGGGCGTAGTCCTTGATCTCTTCTGCGATCACGACTTGTGCCGCGGCGGAAGCGATTGCGTAGTCGTCCATGGGATTCTCCTGGGTTACGGATTGGCCGGCGTTGCAGGCGTGGGCGTTGGTGCGGGAGATGTCGCGACGGGTGTCCCCAGGTTCACCTGCGGCACCTTTGCGCAGAGATCGTGGATGTTCGGCACCGGCAGCGGGACCGGAGACAGGGCCGTGACGACCTGCGTGAAGTCCGAGAATACCGTCTCGCACTCCTGCGAGGAGCACAGCTTGTTGATGGCCGCCTGCTTGAGCCGGAACGCCTCAAGGTCGGTCGCGATCTTGAAGGTGAGCGGTGCCGGATGCGCCTTGATGACGTCGCCGAACGTTTTGAGCGCCATCAGGCATTTCTGCCCGTTGCCGTCCTGGAGCGACGGCATCGAGGTCGAGAGCGTGATCGCCGCGTCGATGTCGTCGCCGATGAAGTTGGCGAGGTCCTGAAACGGCTTGTCGAGCGGGGAAATGGAGGCGCCGGAAGAGGCCGCGTTCCCGCCGCCAATGGCGTTCTTGAAGTCGGCGTCCACGTTGCCGGTCAACGGCGGGCGCGGCCGCGGCGTCTGCGCAAAGGCAATGCCGGGCAGGACGGCGACGATGATGGCGAATATGATGCGCCTCATGGATCAGGCTCCCTGCTTGGGTTGTTCCGGCGGCGGAAGAAGCGCCACGTCCTTGGCCTTCGATCCGGTCGACGACCCGAAGTAGTAGCCCCACGTCAGCGCGGTGAGCGCGAACAGCGTCTGCTTGACGTCGGGGTCGATGTGAAAGGCGGTGAAGCCGCTGCAGATCGTGACCGCAGCGAACAGGTTGGTCATCAGCGTTGCGAGGAACGCCGGGAAGTCGAACTTGAAGTTCTTGAGCATCAGTACCCCCTTTGATGGCGCAGGAAGGCTTTCCAATGCGCCCAGCGCAGTTCCTTGGCTTCGGCGCGGCGGAACGATTGCGCCGACCATGCGTGCTCCCACATGCCGCGCTCCCACCTGCCGGCGTGGGTTGGCGCAACATCCGCAGTCAGCAGTGCGAGCACGGCGCAGACCAAGGCAGCGGCCCTCACCATGTCAGCAGCCTCACCTGGTGGACGAGTTCGCAGGCGAGGCCCTGGTTCTCGGCGTAGTAGAGCGCGACGAGACAATTGTGGTTAAAGACCTGCACCGTGAGCGCGGCGAACGCCAACGTGGCAACGATGATGTTGGCCACGAACAGGCCATGGCATGGCGATTGCGACGATGCGGCCGGCGGCAAGGGCGGCAACGGCGCGTCGCGGATCAAGCGCGGCTCGCGCCCGTCCGGCCAGCGCGATACCTGGGGATAGATGCGGGGGTCGCTCATGAGGCGGCCTCGTAACTCTTGGCGATGGTCAGCGCGTTGTCCCAGCGGTTGACGAGGCCGTGCCAGAAATTGGCCCGATAGCCGACGACGTTGCGCTCGTAGTCCTCGCGCGCACTGCGCAGTTTGGTCAGTAGGTCGGTCGGATCGATCGCGGCAATTGCCGTCTTCGAAATCGGCCCGATGTCGCCGTCATCGTGGACGCCGCAGGCGCGCTGCAGGATGCGCGCGGCTCCGCGAGCGCCGCGATTGAATACGCAATCGCGCAAGTAGAACTCGACACCCGCATTCGTCGTCCACATCATGGCGACGTTGGTCTGCTGGAGGATGTATTGCTGGGCGTAGAGTTCGGCCTCGTCGAACTTTCCGGCCTCGACGAGATCGCGCAGATGCTCCGCCTGCACCGGATCGTATTTCTGGTTGATGCCGGCAACCTCGTAGCTGCCGCCGCCATCGTTCGCCGGCAGCGCGTAGACCATGAAGTGACCATTTGCGTCGCGGCGCGCTTCGAAATCGACGATGTGCTTGGCCATACTCAGGCGCACCGCGTCGTCGGCCGGCGGCGCCGGCGTGGGCGTCGCGTGCACCTCGGGCGGAGCCTCGGTGTGATCGCCCGGGTGCGCATTTTCGATGTAGTCGACCACGGCCGCCACGAGGTCGGCCTTGACCATGTTCCGGCCCGGGCACGACTTATGCGTGGTGACCGGGTCTTCCTTGTGGAAGTGGATGCCGCGCACGCCAAACTGATAGTCGGCGGGATTGAGGCCAAGGCGGGCATGCAGGATGCCGAGCACCGCGATCAGATTCGTTTGGCTCGGCGATCCTTCGAACGTCTCGCGCTCGAACTCGCCGACCGTCTCGATCCCCCACGTGCGCGAATTCCAGGCGGGCGAATGTGTGCCCGGCGTCGTGAACGGCGTGAACAGCAGGATGCCGTCCGGACAGACGAACGCGTGCGGACCACCCGACCAGCCCATGCCGGCATAGTAGCTCGCGAGATTGCGCCCCCACTGCTCCGGCGTCCAATTGCCGTGCCGCTCCGGATGTGCGCGCCAGTCCGCGTAGGTCGCGAGATCGGGCTCGCTGGTGTTGTGCACGACGACGAAAGCCGGCTGCCAGCCGGTGAACACTAGCGCATCGACGTGCGCGCGGAAGCCGTCGATGTCGACGAATTTTCCGACGATCGGCTTGAAGGTCACGTCTTTCTCCTGTCGTTCTTCATCCACGCGCCCCACGGCGTCGCCGTGATGCGCTTCCATTCCTCGTTGAGAATCCATTCGCGGTTGACGCGGTCGGATGCGCCGATATCGCCGATGAGCCAGCCCCAGCCCCATGCGGCCGAATGCGACGCAACGAGCCCGAGCGAGATCAGCGCAAACGTTCCAAGGCTCACGGGTCGGGCGCCGCTACATCGCCATCAGGATGACGCCGAAGACGATGAACGCGCCGTGCACCTCGGCGGGGGTCACGTGCTGGAGGCCCCACCAGGTCAGGAGCGCGCCGACGGCGAGGCCGCCCGCGACGCCGAGCACGTTCACCAGCGCAAGTTCGATGCGCCGCCGCAGCGGGCTCATGACTGCCGTGCTCACGTGTCCGGCCCCGGAGGCGCAAAGAAGCATCTCCTCGATCCATCCGGCTTGCGGCAGCGCCAGTATTGCGTGTCGACCGACGGGCTGATCTCGGCGTCGGGGACGAACTCTGGATGCAGGTTGCCGGCAGGGTCCATCACGTCGACCAAGAAGCCGCCAGGCATGCGATGCACCAAGTTCTTCTGAATCACGAAGCAGTCGCCCTCACCGCAACACCATTCGTTGCTGATCGGATTGCGTTCCGCTTGATTGCCGATCCAGGCACCCTCGCCGGTGCCGTCGTCATGCGCGAACGCGAGAGTGACCGCACCGGCGAGCGCCAGCGCGGCGAGGAGGAGGCGCATGCGTAAGATTCCAACTTCGGGTTTGGGATAGGCTGGACAACCGCCGGCTGAGTCCTATAGGCTTGCGCCATGTTCCCATCGAAAGCATGGCGTCGTCGTCTGGGCTCGACACTAAGGCATTGGCTGAGAGCCGGTAGTGGCGTCGAAATGACGGTGATCGAGCGTTATCCCGACTGGCCGAGAGTCCCCAAGATCGAGAACGAGCACATCGTCAATGCCGGGCTCCATGCCAATCGCAAGAGCCTGATTGCATCGCTGCCCGTTCGGAAGGGCGGCAAGGTTGCCGAGATCGGGGTGTTCAAGGGAGAATTCTCGGCGTTCCTGATCGAGGTGCTCAAGCCGCGGCAATTCTTCGGCTTCGACTCCTTCGCCATGCACACGTGGGTCAACCGGCGCGGCATCACCGGCGCACAGCTTTTCGAGGGCCTGACACAACGCCAATGGTACGAACGCGCGATGGCAAGGTTCGGCGATGTTGTAGTCCCGGTCGAGGGGCTGACTGCGCAGACGCTGCCCAGCTACACCGATCGCTCTTTCGATTTCGTCTATGTCGACGCCGGCCACAGCTACGAGGACGTGAAGGCCGACGCGGCATACGCCGCCGAGATGGTCTCCAAGGACGGCTTCCTCGTGTTCAACGACTACACGCTGATCGAACCGGAATATTACACGCCGCACGGCGTCGTTCCGGTTGTCAACGATCTTGTCGTCAATCACGGCTGGATCATCTGCGGCTACGCGCTTGAGGAATATCTATTTTGCGATATCGCGCTGCGTCGCGCCTGATCTCATTAGCACGAGCCTCCCGTCAGAATTCCGCCGGTGAAAATCAGCGTGCAATCGGCAGCACCACCGGCCGCGCGAACCGTCTTGGTCACGGACAAGCCAGCGTTTCCGTTGTTGCGGAACACTCCAGTTGCCTCGATCGTACCGCCTGCGATCAGATTGTTGGCGCCCGGGTCGGTCGTGCCAGTGCCAACGATCACACCGCCCTTGAGAAGCATTGCCTGGGCGCGAGAGCCGCCGGCCGCCGTCGCGTCAAACTCAAGGCTGGTGCCGAACGTTGTGCCAGACCAAGCCTCCGTCGTCGTTGCGACGATGCGGGCGCGGCCACCCTGCACCGCCGGCGTTCCGTTGTTGCCCAAGCCGCCGAATGCAATGGTACCGATGACCTCACCGGAGCCGAGCGTTTGTGGACTAGCAGCAGTGTTGTCGATCCTGACAAAGGCATTGTTCGGGATGCCGCCATAGACGATGGCGTTGAACCCGGCCGCCCCCGTTGCGTTGGCGCTGAAGTAATTGACGCCTACAGGAGTAAAACCACTATTAGTAATGCCGGTCGTGACGTTGCTGCTGAAGACGAAAGCAGATTGCGGGTTAGTCTCGGTGCCGAACCCGAGGTTGCCATTACTGAGCATCGTGATGGATGGAGACAGGTAATTCGAGCTACCTGGGTTGCCAATCCAGTTATGCGTCCCAGTGACGCTCGTAACCGTTACGCCGCTTGACGAGGCTCCATTGCAATCGTTGTTGAAGATGTTGAGATAATCTCCTGTGCCAGGCGAGACAAGGATGCAGCCCGAGTTAGTGCCGAGTGACGATGATCCGGCATGGTTGCCGATCACGGCTCGATTGTTGATGTTTGCGCCGATCGAGATGCCGGTGCCGCCGCCGGTATAGATGCGATTATTGGCATAGGTGCCGCCGTTGCTCGCGCCGGCCTGATCGAGGATGCCATTGCTTGAATTGCCGAGCGACAGCATCGTCATGTTCGAGACGACGTGGTTGCCGGTGAAGCCCGACTGCAGCCAGATGCCAACATGGGCGGCGAGAATGCCGTTCTGAATCTGGCCATCGTGGATATTAAGGATCGATCCAGCCTCAACGTTCACGCTTGCTGTGATGTTTCCGGCCCATGTATTCATGTCACGCAGGATGACCGACAACGGCGCCGTGCCGGCGAGGCTGTTCTTGAGATGCACTCCGTTCGTGTATGGGCCGGTAAAGTCGGACCTGCCGATATCAACGTTGACGCTGCCGGTATCGATCAGGACCGCGTCGAAGGTCGCCGGCGCAACAAGCTGCCAGTGACAGGTGCCATCGGTTATGATGTTGCCATAATCGAGATTCGTCGGTGCGCTGCCGGCGCTGGTGCAGGTCGGGGTGATGTCCTGCAAGTAATATCCGCTGTTCGAGACGACGTTGCCGGTCGTGTAGGAATGCGTGGACTGCCAGGCCGAAATCGATGCAAGGTTCGATGGCACGGAGACCGGCCAACTCTGGTCGATCTGACCGAAGTCCATGAAGAACCCAGGTGACGACCCGCCTACGCTGATGTTGCGGATCGTCGCGGGCCCATGCGCGTTGCCGGTGCGGATGTTGTAGAAGCCGACATAGGCTGCGGCGTTGTCGATGTTGTAATAGCCGCCCGCGAACACAGTATTGTCGACACGGCAGCGCGTACACGCGGAGCTTATCGTCAGAACGTTGTGCCCGGCGCTCACGCTCAAGCCGGCGCCGAGGAGCGACAGGTCGCGAACCTTGATCGAGTCGCCGTTGATCGTAAGCAGGTTGACGTCGGCGCCGCAGGTCGAGAGCAGCGCGCCGCCATTGCCAGCGAGGATCTGATTTGCCATCGTGGTCGTGAGGCCCGCCGCGGTCTTGACGCAATAGACCTTCGACGAGAAATTAACGATGCCGTTGACGGCGGCAAGCACCGCGTTGATGCCTGCGGTGTCGTCAGTAACTCCATCGCCGTGGACGTTGGCGAACCAATCTACGTTGGCCGGGATCGAGTTGTTGCAGGTCCACGTGTTGGAAACGCGGACGATCAGATAGCCGATCGTGTTGCAGTATGCCTTATCGAACCACGTTGACCCATTGGTGCCGATAGGAGTAGCAGGCGCCCCACTGGTATTGGCGAGGATTTGTCCATCGCTTATGGTGGGAAGACCGCTACTAGAACCGCTCCAGACCTTGTAGTTCGTCCCATCCGATACGATGAAAACGCTCTGCCCGAATGGTACAGCGAGGTTCGACGCGCCGCCGATGGTCCCGGCAACCGGCGTGATCGTCACAGTCCCGTTGCCCAGATTGGAGACGTAGAAGCTAAATGGATAGAACGTGTTTGATCCTGAGACGGTCTGAGGGAGCGTGACCGCAATCGGGTTAGCATTATTGAACGTTACAAGCTGGCCATAGTCGCTAAGCGCGATCGTATAGGTGGTTCCGACTTGAGCATTGACTCCCGTAAACTGCTGATACGAGCCGATGAGGTTTCCTTGAAAAGTCCGCATTACCTGCGGCGTAATCGCGCCGACCACATTGTCCGGGAAGGACTGGTTGACCTGCGAGTTCATCGTGCTCTTGCTGAACTGCGCATGAGCGGGAAATGCAAGCAGTAGAGACAGAAGGATGGCGATCAGCTTTGTCATCCCGGTTACACCCCCACGTAGCCGATCAGATGAAGGAAGCGCAGGACCAGGATCACCAGGACCGCGAGTGCGACGATCAGTGGCGCCATCTCCAGCCAGTAGCGCATACCGCTATGCGCTCCATGCAGTCGCCGCATCGTGTACGTCGCGTGTAGGACTTGGCAGACCGCCATCATGACGAAGATTTTTTCGAGCGGGTGCATCAGGCGACCTCAATTCGCATTGACGGCATCCTTCCAGCCGAGTGCATTGATCGCACCGCCTGCAGCGCTACTAACCCAAGAGATAGACATGCTTTCAAGCAGGAAGGTCGCACTCTTGCTTTCCGTTTCAGCCGAGCTTCGCTGGACGAGAGGTGGTGGATTGGTTGCGCTCGCGCCGCCATAATTGGCGTCGGGCGCAACCATGGTGGCGCTGGCAGAGCCGGCATTGTAAGTGCCCGTGGCAATAACGGTGATCGCGGTTGCGGTCGGAGGAACAAATGACGCGACGCTTACGCTTGCCCATACCGGCGCAGTGTCGGAGAATGTCCCGGCCGTTCCATTCGCGATATTCGTCACCGTACTTGCTGCTGCTACCGCAACGAATTGCGATTGGCTCCCAAATTGTAGAGTACGCAGCAGATTGCTCGACCCATCCACCCGCATCGCTCCGAGCCGGCACTTGTAGGTATATCCGCTCGGCATTGTCGGGCTTAGCCCATTGCCGGACGCAGCAGAAACCAGCGCAGCCGGCGCGGCACCATTGTCAATCGCCCAGATGTAGAGCCACGCATTCGTTCCAACCGCCTCGCCGTCCATCCCATTCGCGGTCGAAGTTATCGTTCCTGTGGTTATGTTGATGTTGGTGAGTGAGACATTCGAACGATTGATGGTGAGCCCGGCCGGAGTCTGCATCACGATCTGGCCAGCCGTCAGGGTCAGGATCGTGTTAGGAGTTCCTGCGCTATTGGTGATCTTGAGCCCGGTTGCGCCACATAGCGGGGCAGTAGCACCCGAGGCCGATGCGATCGGTGGATTGAGAAGATGAAAGGCATTGTCAGATGCCCTGAAGATCACCGAAATAGGGTTTGATGCAATGATCTGACCGGTCGACAAAGCAACGGGTCCGCCCGTCGTATCTTGAAGGATGGAAATGGCGCCGAAGCCAGATGGATTTAGTGTCGCCGGGCCCGTGTTCGTCGCTAGTGCCGTAAAGTTAATGATCGAGCCGTCAGTCGCATTGAAGCCGGCATCGACTATGGTAATTGCATTTGGTGTCCCGCCAGCGACTCCGGCCCAAAAAGTGCTGTTGTTGGCACTGACATCCGTGGTGACCTGATCAAAGACGGTATTGCCGAGGCTATCCTTCAGAATCTCCCGGTAGCTGCCAGTACCGTAGGCAATCATGCACCCGTTCTGATCAAGTGATACCGGATTGGTGTTCAGGATCGTCTGAGCAGAATTTTTCCAGGTCTGCTTGAACGTCGTGGTATTCGGAATATAGAAAGTGACGGATCCTCCAGCCAAAGACGAATTGATCGCAACCGAGAGGACCGGAACCGAAAATCCAGTAGTGTTGCCGATGTTTGCCGCAGCTGCACTGAGCACATCACCGACGACGTATTGCGTGCCTGGATTGAGAATCGTGACCGAAGTGACACCACCGCCAGATACGACGATGTTGGCCGTAGCGCCGGACCCAGACCCACCGGTGAGCGCGACACCCCCGTAGGGGCCAGCTGTACCCCCCGTGCCGGCCGTGATCGTGCCGAGCGTTCCGGCCATGCCATTGACCCCCGCCGTCGCCTGGAAACAGGTTTGGGCTGGAGGTAGGATGGTAGCCGCACCGTGGGCTTGGCCGACGATGGCGAAGAGGCATAGAATTGCTGCGGCTAGGAGCCGTTGCATGTCACACCTGGGATGGTGGGGAGTGGGAATTTCGGCCGCGCTAGCGGTCTTGGGAGGGGTCTACAGAGGTTTACAGGATCGCTTCGGGCCGAATGTCATTGCAGGGATGCGTGCGGACAGGCACGAGCGCGCCGCCTGGAACCGATTTCACAGTGCCCATGCTGCCGCGTGGCAGGAACTGCGGCACACCCTTGATTTCGAGAAGTATTGGGCAACGTACCGCGCGGTTCCGCTGCCGGGCAGCACTACTGACCCTGCTGATTCTCGATGTAGCGACGATAGGCAAACTGCCCGGGGCCCGTTATCGCCGCCGAAAGCGGATTTGCGAGGTAGCGACGGCTAGTGCTATTCACCGCCGATTGCCTGATGCCTTCAGTCCGCAGCGCGTTGATCAATGCATCCATCTTTGGACCCTGCGGCGTAAGCATGATCGGCGCGAGTGCCGGAGCAACCCGGGCGGCGCGGGCTCCCCGGATATCTTCCAACACATTGCCGACGTGCAGTGGCCGCGGGATCAGGTTGAGGGGATGCGTAATATCCAGTTCCGGCACCCAATCCGCCGCTCTAGATGCCGGCACATCGAACATGGCGCGGCGCTCCGCCCGGGTCTGCCCGCTCGCTCCCGTGTTCATGTTGGGAATGATTGAGGGCGCCTTGTCGGCCAGATATTTCTCCGAATGCAGCGTATCGATCAGCTGATCCGCCGCGCCAGGCTGATGGCTCAGCATGAGACGGAGCTTTTCCTGGTTGTTAGGGGCAAGAAGCTTGCTCCGGACCTGACCGGCCGCCTCCGTCTTGTTGCCCATTGCCTCAGCAACGGCCTTGCGCATGCCGACGATGCGCGCGGCGAGCTCTGGCCCCTGAAGATGGCTCAACTCTTCCCGCAATTCATCGACGCTTAGCCCGGAACGGCTGCCAAGGAAGGTGTCGCGACCTGCGTTGAGTTGGTCCAGAAGCGCGCTGCGGCTCGCAAATTCCTGCCGCGCCTGCTTCCAGACCAGACCAGCGTTAGTTTTCTCGATTTCATCGACCATCTCGCCCTTCAGGCCAATCAATGCACGGGCGCGCGTGTTATTCCCTGCCGAATATGCCTGCTCGATCTTGCTGTCGAGGCCACGCTTGACCAGATCCCATGTTTCCGTGGTGGGAAACGCCTTCTGCGGACCGCCAGTAAAGAAATTACGATTGATTGGCGTCCCGGTGGCCCCAGACAGGAACTCCGCCTCATCAAAGGCGCCGACCTTCTCGAGCCGCGGAACCAGGGCTTTGAGTTCCGCTGTCGGATAGACCTTGGTATCGCGAAACTGCTGATAAAGCGGATCACTCGCCGCCTTCCGCGCCTCAGTCAGGAATTTTTCATATCGGGTGATATCGAAGTCACCCCGTACACCGGTCGCCTTCGTAAGAGCATCATCAATCCGCGCCCCCTGCCCCGCCATCCGTTGGCGATAGGCATCCTGCACCATCTGCTTTTCCGGGATCGACATATCGGCAATGCCGCCCGCGATATCAGTAAGGCCTTGGTTGATGTCGGAAAGAAAGCCGTGCGGGCCCATTCTGGTGCGCGCCGCCGCGATCGATGCATCCGATTCACCACTCAATGCATGGGTGAGAAGATCAACCCCAGCGCGCGGGATATTCTGTAACGGGCCGGGACGCGGCCTGAGATTGTTTATAAGCGCGTTAGTCCCGCCCCTTGTCGCCTCTCCAAGAACTGGCCCAGCAATGCCACTTACGCCGCCAACTGTGGCGGCGGTCAGTGGATTGTCGCCACGCAGGCCGGCATCAAGCGCATTGATTGCGGCACCACCGCCGACGCCGCCATAGAGGCGCGCTGCAAAGCTCGGCGTCAAAGCGCTTTCCATCCCCATCAGCGCGCGACCGATCCCGAACGGTGCCCTTGCGATACCGCCATATCCGACCGCACCGCCGGCCAGATTGGCGCCCGCCGAGATCAATGGGTGTTGCATCGCATAGGCACGATCGGCCTGCGACTGCTCATAGAAACGCTGGCCGAAAGTTGCAGGGGCGCCTGGACCCTCGACTCCAGTGTTTGTGTCGCTCGGCATGGCCGCCGTGATCAAATTCATGATCGGGCCACCAATCGGGATAGAGCCGACAAACTGTGCGCCGGCACCTCTCTTTTCACCCGCTTTCAATTCCGCCTTGGTCGGGGGCGGCTCCGGAAGATCCGGCACTTTCCCAGGCTTGACCTTACTGTAATCGCCCGTCCAAGTCGGCTTGATATCGCTTCCGGCCTCCTGCGGCCTTACGGCATCTGGTTTGAGCTTGATCCCGTAGCCCTTCAGAACATCGGCCGCATCATATGCTTCCGTCGGGGAACGGGTCGGGGCAACCACGGCCTTCGGATCGAGCCCATATTGCGTGAGCACATCCGCGGCCTCGGCCGGATCAGGAGGAAGGGAGCGATCAACCATCTATTTCGCCATGCCGCCGTAATTCACCCAACCCTGCTTGTGGGCGCTCACGAGGTCCTGGACAAATCTTGCACGATCCTGCGGGTCCATGCGGGAAATGTAGGCCTCACGCTCGGACTTCGGGATATATTTGAACTGAAAGACACGCGGGTCGAAGCGCGTATTAAAATCCTGGCTGAATTCGTCATAGGTGTCTGGACCGTTATTTTTCTTCCATCCCAGCCACGCCTTGTTCTTGGCCTGAATGGCATCCTCGTTACCCTTGAGAAGCCGGATAATGCCCTGGTTTCCCAATTGCGACAGCGTATCGTTTGGGCTGGTCTCATAGGCAGAGTTGAATTTCGCATCCGTGCCGGTGCCCCCAATCGACTGGAATTGAGCCTGGACCAATTGCGTCGCCTGTTTTGTGAACTGCTCCTGAGAGGCGATCGATTTCGGATCGAACTGCCAGTCTTTCGGCAGCGGAACGTTGCGGTTGACCCACGATTTTGCAACCTTTGTCCAATCCGCACCGGGACCGGAGGTAAAGTGCTGCAGGTCTTCCTCGAGATTTCCGAGCATGCCCTTGCGCTGCGGAGATGTATCGTTCGCTTCGCGAAGCCGATTGGCAGCTTCTGCCCCGCTCTGAGCAAGGGCCGTCTTCGCCTCGGTAAAGCCCGGAGCAGGCTCGGTTGTGATACTTCCGGACATTGCCGGAGGGCCAGATTGCCCTCCCTGCCCGTTGGGCTGGCCAAAAATGGCCGCGCCGGCCGGAACGGTTGTTGGGGCTCCAGACTGAGCAGGAGGTCCAGCCACGCGCGCCGCCGTGCCGGATGCACCAACCGCCTGCGCCTGCATGGAGAGTGCAAAGTCGCGCAACGCCTTCGGATCGTTCGGCACACTGCGGATGTAGTTTGTCAGCGTCGATGTCGGAACATTCGTGTTGCGTCCGATCATCACCACGGCATTATAGAGGTCTTCCCTTGTAAGATTTGGCTTGTTCGCCAATGAGCCGAAGGTGTCCCGAAGATAGTTGTTCTGGTTCTGCGCAAGCGTAAAGGCGGATGTCGCATTCGAAATCGCCTGTCCCTGCCGTGACAGGGCGCCAGCTGAGGCCTCACCTGCCAAGAACCCTGCATCAGGATTGGCCTGAATCTCCCGCATCAACGTCGGGGTATCGATCACGCCGGTCTGCGGGTTGATCGCTTTCTGGTAGGCGTGACCAATCGCCTTTTTCGCGTTGAATTCCTGCTGGAAGAGGGCGTTTTGATTAAGTTTCGACACCATATCGATGACGCCAAGCGGATTTCCCGCAAGAGCGTTTTGCTGCTGTTGCGGCGGCGCAGGGTAGAGGTTCGAGACGTCAGCCATTCTTGTAGTGGCCCATCAACCCGGCGAGATCGTCATGGTGGGTGTCCATCGTCGAGGCCTGCTGACCATCCTGATCAGGAGTCCCATAGAAGGCCGACCGATGATGATCGAGCACCATGGTCTCCGCCGTTTGATTGTGCATGATCTGCTCGGCAACCCATTTCTTCTGCTGAAACGGGTTGCTCGGAACGACGCTGAGCATTGTCACGGCCTGGTCAGGCTTGACGATGCGATCCGCTACGAGTTTGGAAGCGCCGTCGATGATGGCTTTCTTCAGGTCCGACTTGCCGAACTCCGGATTCTTGGCGATCTTCTCCCATGTCGATCGCACCGCATCGAAATGACGGAGCGCCGCTACGGTCTGCTGGTGCGTCGGCGCTGGTGGCGGCTGGGGCTGCTGCACAAGCCCGTTCTGGGGCTGCGGCCGAGGTGATGGTCCTCCCGCATTAGTGGGCGGAGGCCCAGGCATATCCGGTGCCGGCGGCATCGTGTCGGTTGCGAGAGCGTTCGCCATCAGGGCGCCTCGCCACCGGAGTAAATGCCTGGATTTGTAGGCGAACCCGGATTGGCATTTTGGCCGCCGAGCAGCTTATTGAACAGCAGCGCATTGAATCCGAGATTTCCGGCACCGGTTAGGCCACCGGCCAGGGCATTGGCCGATCCGAGCGTTCCCGCCGCTTGCGCGCTGCCGATACCAGTCGCCGTATTTGCCATGCTGGTTCCGGTGGTGGTCGCATTTCCGAATGCGCTTCCAGCGGCTCCGGCACCGGTCGCTGTCAATCCTTGCAGGAGCGACGCAAGAGAGCCAAAACTCTGCTGCGCCTGACCAGTCGCATAGTCGGCGCCAGCCTTGAGGACATTCCCGCCGAGCCCCGTCGTCGTGCCGATGTTCTGGACGGCTTTCTGTCCCCAGTCCTGGGCGAATTTGAAACCGGGCAACTGAGAAAGAGTGTCGGTTTGACTTGGCCCCGGCGTCAGCAACTTGGTCAAGGTGTCGCCGGCCTGTTGGCCGTAGCCCACGAAGGGCTTAACGAGATTTAGGCCCTTTTCGAATAGGGCGTTCTGATTTCCAAGTGCCTGTTCACCCAAGGCCACCTGCTGGTTCGATGCGTTCTTCGATGCCTGCGATGTCAAGTAGGCGCCGCCCAACCCGGCAACCGCTGAACCCGCAATGGCGACAGCTACGAAAGACATTTCACGGCGTCTCCGCGCTGCTGTGCCAGGAATTCCCGATACTCGGCTTCGTCCTGTGCGACAAACAGCGCCTCGATCTTGTCGAGATCGGTCTCATCCGTCGCATGAATCGTCGTCCAGATCGTATCGGCATGGGCATAGGCGATGCGCTTCGTGCCGGCCGGCGAGATCGTCGTGAACGGCGCCTGGACCCGCTTGATTCCATCATCGAGCAGAACAGACATGTCGCCCGCCGACATGATGCAGAGGTGCGGATATTTGTGAATCTTTCCGGTCAGGATGGTGTTGGCCGGAATCAAAAGCTCCCTGGCATAAACCCCCGGCGAGAAATAATGCCTTACCGGAAGTTCTATCTGCGGCTGCTTGAGCATCTCGAGTTCGATCGAATGCACAAGCTCGCGCGGCGATAGATCGTGGATCGACTTCAATTCCATATCAGGATGGATGAGATCGTCCACCTTGACCGCCAGTTCTGTGGTCAGCCGAGCTGCATGGACTTGATCTGTGTCGGCGTTATGCATCGAAACCACTGCATTTTTCCTGCGGCTAGCGAATATCCAGCCCCCGCTCCGAGCGCATCGATCTGTGCGGCGCGTTGCGGCTGAACTGAAAGAGAGTTGGCACCATCGTTCCAGATGATGCAATCCGTCCCTACGGCCATCTGCGGAAGTTGGCAGGCGCCTCCTGGAGGGACAGCCGTGAATTCGTTCCAGTCGTTCGTGATGTTGAAGACGACGGTGGCGTCATTGATCGCGAGGCCTGGACCTATAGTTGGGGTCCCGTCACCATGCCCCGTCCTGCTCCAGAGAGCCAACAGAAGATAGCTCCCGTCGCGCGATGCCGCACCTGTCGCCTTATCAATCAGGGGCGTCTGTGGCGGCGGGAACTGCTGCGGAAACGGATTTATCCCCACTAGGAATGCCCTATCAATGGATCGACATATCCGCCATTGAGCGCATCGGACATTTCTGCCGTTGAGCTCAACTCGTACACCATGTCACGTGCAATGCCATTGGCACGCCAGCGCATGATCGTGCGATATCGGCCAGCGCTCATCTTCGTCTTGGCCCGCGCATTGCCGAACGCAACGCCACCGTTGCGGGAAACACGCAGATAGATCGTCGGCGCAGCTACCTGGGTGAGCGGCCCAAATCCGGGGCTGAATCCCGCGCTCCACGGGCTCAAGAACTGAGTATTCTCGCCTGTCCCAGGATCAGTTCCGGTCTGCACGTCGGCAATGAAGGCCGAATTGCTGATCCGCTTCATCTCGTTCATGAAATGCGGGAATGAGCGGATCCATGCGATCGGCTGGCCGTTGTCGGTCTTTACGCTCGGGTCTACCGCGTAGAGGTTCCCGTTGGCCCAGTCGAGCGCGATATTCTTCCCGTAGGCGAAGGCCATGAAGGTGTTCCTGGCCCGGTGAAGAACACCATTGATATCTATCCAGTTATCTTCGTGCCATTGTTCGGTCGCCTGGTCATATCCCCAAGTCTTGTCGGCAGTCGGAAAATGCAGTTTGTAGAATGAATGACCATTGGACTGATAGGTCGATCCGATAGCATCATCTACACGCGGATATTGCTTGAATTCGTTTTCGATCGCGTGCGTCGAAATTCGCTGCGCGACGTTCTGATTGTTTCCCCGCATGACCATCCGGTCGCCCTCGGGACTTTCGGACAGCCAGTAAACGTTCGTATCCATCTTGGCGGGCGAGAACTTTGCCGCGCAGCCCTGTTCGATGATGTTACCGGGAAGGATTTGAAACGGAAACGGGACAGTTCCCGCGTTGTACCAGACCTCGGATTTCTGCGAACCGAATACCCACACCTCGCGCTCGATCGCGACGACGCACAGGATATTATCAGGCCACGCGGTCTTCACTCCGATGAAAAGAGCGTTGAACACGATCTGGCCAGACAGTGTGCAGTACCACTGATTGGTGCCCGGATTGTTCAGAACGATGAAGCTGTCGATGAAGTCGGCCCGACTAGACCCTAGAAAGTTCGGGTCGCCGAGTTGAGTAAAGGCCGCCGGCGTATATCCGGCCGCGGTTAGAGGAATTAGGATTTGATTTGCCAGACTGCTGCCGTCCACCAGGATGATCGCCGTTCCGTTGTCCGCCATCGACACCGGCACCCCACCAGGGTTGGACAGCGCGCCCAAGAGGTGGAAGTTGAAGTCCGGATCGATGACAAAGACGTTCTGGCCCACAACAGCGAACAGGTCGCCGGCAGGATCGAACACCCCCCGTGTCGACCGATAGAGACAACGGCCCGGGGCTGGTGCAGGACAGGGATTGAGAAGGGTAAGCCCGGGGCGGGGGTAGTGCGTGACAGGCTGGGCGGGCTTTGTGTCGGAGGGATTGATTTCAGGGTACAAATTGACGCATTTTTGTGCCGCGGCGATATAGCCCTCTGCCGAGTATGCTCCGGATGTAAGCGGAATTGCGACCACAGCAATCGCTCACTTGGCGGCCCAGACGCCAGCCTTGGCGCAGAAGAAGAATTCTGCGGTGTGGGTCGCCATGCCGCCGGAGAGCGACGTTCCGTTGTTGATCGTATCCTGCGCGGCAGTGACAGGATTGTTCGCCACTGCGGGATAGACGCTCAGCGTGTTGGCGCCGTTGTTGTAGAGGTTGAGTTCTGTCCCCGGCAGGCACGGCGGCAGGTTGACGCCGGTGCTTGCGGCTGCGGTATCGACCTCAACCAGATAAATGCCGGACGGAATTTGCGTCGCTGTGGCCTGCGTCGTACCTGCCGCAGTGAGGCCGGACTGGTAAGTATTGTTCAGACCTCCAGCCAGACCGTTGAGCCACGCGCCATCGACCAACTGGAAGCCGGTGCCCGGCGCGGTCCCGACCGCCGCATGTGCGATGATCCCAAGAAACACGAGACAGAGCGCCGCACCAAAGGCACGCGCGATGCGAATGGCTTTCATCGAATTATCTCCTGTTGGGCTTTGGTGGGCATCTGATCTGCCGTCAGCGGCGGTGACCACATGATGTCGGCATGCTTGCGGTGAACGAGTTCGAGTACTTCCTGGGCACTCCCGAATCCTACTGATGGCCGCACCGGCGCATCGGGAGGCAGGCGGCTTAGACGGAAAGTTCGGCTGCGGGGCTCAAACCATCCGTAAAACAGAGTGCGCTTTTTCACGGATTAGCGCCCGGAATCGTCGCCGCGGTAGTCAAAAGCTCTATTGCGATTGCGCAGAAATGCTGGCATTCGCAGCACACCAACTGCCTGATTGGCGAGGCGGATCGTGTTGAGCGCATCACGCGCTAACGAATCGACCTCGGGATCTGGTGGAAGCTGATAGCTGGCACGAAACCGGCGAGCCAAGCACCAGTTGAGAGCAGCTTCGTACTCCGGCGGAAAGTTGATCTTATCCTGAATGTTGAGGAACCGCGGCAAAACGACCTTGAACCCGCAGTGGATCTCGTAGAGCGAGGGATCAGGCACCGGCCATGGCTTGAGTGATCCAACCGGCCATTCCGGATCGTAGAAAATCCGCCAAGGCAGCGTGCCGATGCTCTTGACCGTGATCAGCGCGTAATCTTCATGCGACTGGATGATTTCGAGCGGTACATCGACCGCAGTCCCGCCCGGCGGCGCCTGATTGAGAAACCGCAGGAATGCGTACTCGAGCCGATCGGGTCGCGGATTGATGTTGATGCTCTGTCCGGCGCCAACCGCGTAGCTCATGGCCCCGGTCGATACGAACGAATAATCCTGGATTCGATAGACCAGCCAGCGCTTGCGTGCCCATTGTGCCAAGAGCCAATTCGCCTGCGTGAAGGCGCGATTGAGCATAATCGGCTCGATGCTTTCGTCGAGCCCGACAATGCCGCCGTCGGTCAGCGCATTGGTGAGCAGTGCGCCGACCGTATCGACGGGGATTGCGCCTTCGATCGGAACAGCCATCAGGCGGCCTTGAGGACTTCCGCCTTGATGCGTTCAGTCGACCAGCGCTTGTCGACCTTGAGGCCCTTGCGCTCAGCCTCGGCGAGCCAGCTTTCGCGCTCGTCCGTCTCGGCTCCCTCGCCAGCGGCCTCCTGCAGCGCATTGAGAACGGCGCCCGCTGGATCCGGATGAGCGTCGGATGCGTCCGGTGCCGGCGCTTTGGCCACCTCCTGCACGACCTGATTGGCCTTCTGCCATGCCTGGAACTTCAGGAAGGCATCCCAGTCGTTCGGGTCGATGTTGGCAGGTGCGCCGGGCCCGGTCGCCTTGAGGGACGATGCGACAGCTGCCGCGACCGCTGGCACCAGCATGGCCAGCAGATCGTTCTGGGCGTGAACCGGATTCGGAGCCTCGGGAATGTAGGTTTTCCCCGTCCCGGGCTTTTTAGGATCGAACTTGACGACGCCGTGTGGGGTCGGCCGCCACTGGCTATCGTCCTTCCAGTCCCAGACATGGTCCCGACCATAGCGGCCTTTTTCGTCCATGGTGGCCTGGCGGTAGCAGACGCCGAGCTCGGCCGCCTCGTTCGCGTTCTTGACCAGGCGAGGTTCTTCGGTCGGATGATAGAGCCATGCCGGCCATACCGCATGTCCGGTGCGGTTGAAGTATCGCTGGATGGCCTTGATCTGGCTCATGTCCGGCATGACCGGCTTGGCCGGCGGCGGCGACCAGCTGACCTGATCGCCGTCGCTGAGAATGACCTTCTGGCCCTCCCCCGCGATTTCCGGGTCTAGATAGCCAACTTTTTCGCGCGGGGGCAGCACAAAGACCATGGTATCGTCTCCGTTTTCAGAATGCTTTGAGGTCGCCGCCGCTTGCCGGATCGTGCGGCGGGGGCTCAGTCTCTTCGGGCGGCTCGGCGTGCTCGACCGGCTGAGCGTCAGCCAGCGCCTTGGCCTCTTCTTCCGCATCCTTGACGAGGACGGTAACCGAGCCGTCTTCCCGGTTCACATGGAAGTCCTGCCATGCCGGGGTGCTGACGTGGGGCAGCGCCGTGTACTGGCGTGCCGCACCGGTTGCCGGATCAATGGCGACACCAACATCCGATTCCTTGCGGACGATGTGGCTGTCGTGAACCTTGACCCACTTCGGGAACTCACTGATTGCTGCTTCGTCCATAGAATTCTCCTAGATTTTAGAGGAGGCGTCCGTGCTCATGTGCCCAAACAAGGGGGTCTTTGGCGTGTTTGCTGTTGTTGCATGGCTGGCAAAGCCATTGCAGGTTCGAAATATCGTTGGAACCGCCGCGAGCAAGCGGGATCACATGGTCCAGATGGCGCTTGGTCTTAATCGATGTGAAGCAGCCGGCGCACTTGTGGCCCTGGCGCTTCAGTAGATCGATCAATTGTTCGCCAGTGTGAGATCCGGAAGCGTTCTTCTTGCGGGCCCTGCGCTTGTGAGTAGCAGCGCGGACTTTCTCGGGGTTTTCCTTGCGCCACTCCATAACGCGGGCGATGTTAAGTGGCTTCAGGCGTTCGGCATTAGCCGTTTTGTAGTCCCGGTTTTTCTTGCTGATTTTCTCTGGATTTTTATCCCGCCACCGTTTTTCTTTTTGGCGCACCCTTTCAGGATTTGCCTTTCGCCAACGGTCAAT
>Ga0210400_10001367_pt1 | contig 24296 bp, 22 predicted proteins | sample IncBWH26MmetaG_FD_155456 | JGI IMG/M metagenome (GOLD analysis project Ga0210400, IMG submission 155456) | Forest soil microbial communities from Barre Woods Harvard Forest LTER site, Petersham, Massachusetts, United States - Inc-BW-H-26-M | ecosystem: Environmental > Terrestrial > Soil >...
CGTTGCGTGCACCGGATTCGACCGTGCTGCTGATCGATGAGATCGATCGCTCGGATCAGGAATTCGAGGCCTTCCTGCTTGAATTTCTCTCCGATTTCCAGATTTCAATCCCCGAACGCGGCACGGTGCGCGCCGCCGAGCGGCCGGTAGTGGTGCTCACCTCCAACCGCACCCGTGATCTGCACGAGGCGCTGCGCCGGCGTTGCGTCTATCACTGGATCGACTATCCGACGGCGGAGCGCGAGGCGAGAATCATCATGATGCGCGCCTCCAGCGTCGCCGAGGCGACCGCGCGCGCAGTTGTCGCCGCTATCGGCAAGCTCCGGCGCGAGCCCTTGAGCAAGGCCCCCGGCGTCGCCGAGGCGGTCGACTGGGCGGAAGCCGCGACGCTGCTTCACAAAGGCGGCGCGCGCTGGCCGGATGCGTTCAAGCGCTCGATCGGCGTCGCGCTCAAGGACGAGGAGGATCTCGCCTTCATCTCGCCCCGGCTCGACGCGTTGATCGCGGAGGCGGCCGCGTGAACAAAACGCCGCAACTGCCCCGCGCCGCGCGCGCCTTTGTTTCGTTCGTGGCGCTTTTGCGCGCCAACGGTTTTGCCATCGCGCCCGAGCAAACCACCGCGTTCCTGGAGGCGATCACCCTGCTGGGGCCACGCACGCCCGAGGACATCCGGCAGGCGGGGCTGGCTACCCTGGCGCCTCCGCCCGAGCGGCGCGCCGCCTACGACCTTCTGTTCCGAATCCATTTCCTCGGCGGGGAAGAAATACCCGGCGCCGGGAGTGAAGAGGAGGACGTCGTTCGGTTGCAGGAAGAGGGGCACGGCGACGAGGAGCCGCTGCTCGCCGACGAAGTCAACGAGTCCGGCGAACAAGCGGTGCGTGCCGAAGCGCTGGCAGAGCGCCGTTTCGGCGCGAGCGGATTAGGCGACGCGCTGCGCCGGCTGGCGCGCGAGGCCCCTGCCCGCTTGCCGCGCCGGCGCGGCCATCGGCGCATGCGCGCGCGACGCGGGCCGTGGGCCGATCTACGGCGGACTTTGCGCGACTCCACGCGCAATGACGGCGAGGTGATGCGGCTCGGGCGGCTGAAGCGGCGGCCGCGGCCGCGCAAGATGTTGCTGCTGATCGACGTTTCGGGCTCGATGAAAGCGCGCTCGGAGGACAACCTCCGCCTCGCGCATACACTGGTCCACGCGGCGCAGAATGTCGAAGTCTTCACCTTCGGCACGCGCCTGACCAGGGTGACACGTGCCCTGCGGCTCAAACGCCGCGAGCAGGCGCTGGCGGCCGCCGCGCATCTGGTCAGCGACTGGGACGGCGGCACACGGATCGGCGATGCGCTGCAGGCGTTTCTGGCCGTGCCGCGGTTTGGCGGCTACGCACGCGGCGCCGCCGTCGTCGTCCTGTCCGACGGGCTCGAGCGCGGCGACCTCTCCGCCTTGCGTGACGCGGTCGCCAAGCTGTCGCGGCACGCCTGGCGCCTGAGTTGGCTGACGCCGCTCGCGGCCGGGCCTCGCTTCGTGCCGCAGACCGAGGCGCTGATTGCCATTCGCCGCTACGTCGACGACATGGCCGATGGAGGATCGAGCGCCGCCGTGGTTGCCCATGTGCTTTCGCTTCAACAAAGGAGAGCCGCGTGACCGGCATCGTCGATGCTCATCATCACGTCTGGCGGCAAGCCGATCTTCCCTGGCTGGTCGGGCCGATGCAACCACGCATCTTCGGTCCCTACGAGGCGATCCGTCGCGACTATCCGATCGGCGAATATCTACGGGACCTTGCCGGAAACGACGTCATCAAGTCGGTCTATGTCCAGACCAACTGGCCGAAAGAGCAGTTCGAGGACGAGACCGCCTGGGTACAACGCACCTCCGAGGAAACCGGCTGGCCGCATGCGATCGTCGCCTACGCGGATTTCGGCGTGGACGACGTTCGCCCGCAGCTCGACCGGCTCGTGCGCTACAAGCTGGTGCGTGGCGTGCGTATGCAACTGCACTGGCACGAGAACCCTCTCTACCGCTTCGCCGCGCGCCCCGATCTGTGTGCGGATCCGACCATCCGCCGCAACGTCGCGCGGCTGGCCGACTATGGCTTGAGCTTCGATCTGCAGGTGTTTACGCCGCAGATGCCGGATGCCGCCGGCCTCGCCGAAGGCTGCCCCGAAGTGAGCTTTGTGCTGCAGCACGCCGGAATGCTCGAAGACCTGTCCCCGGCAGGTCGCGCGGCCTGGCGCGCCGGAATGGCGCGGCTGGCGGCATGTCCAAACATTGTCTCAAAGCTTTCTGGACTTGGAACGTTCATTCATCGCAACGATACAGCGCACATCTCCGCCATCGTCGCCAATACGGTAGAGGTCTTCGGACCCGATCGCTGCATGTTCGGCTCGAATTTTCCGATCGAGAAGCTCTGGACCAGCTACCGCGATCTGGTCGGCGCCTATCTCGACGCCACCAGGTCAAACCCGCGTCATCGCGACGCGATCATGCGCGACACGGCGATACGGGTCTATCGTCTCGCGCCGTAACCCTGCGTGGGCAACAATAAACAAAGGGAATGGGAGGCACAACATGGCACTCGAAATCAAAATTCTCGACTATGGGGACATCGAGCTGGAATCGAGTTTCCTCGTGCTCGGCCGCGACTGCGGGCGTACCCGCCGCGTGCTGACACTCGGTTTTCTGATTACCGGAGGCACCTATCCGATCGTGGTCGACACCGGCTACCGCTCCAATCAGATCATGGAAACCCTCGGCATGCGCGGCCTGCAATTCCACGAGAACATGATCGAGAACCAGCTCGCGCGTCATGGCGTGCGCATGGGCGACGTCCGCTTCGTCTGTCACACTCATCTGCACATCGACCACGCCGGCAAGGACGACCTGTTTCCGATGAACACCACGGTCGTCGTCAACCGCAAGGAGCTTGAATATTCCGTTTCGGGGCTGATGCATCCGCAATACCCGGCACCCGACATCAAGCATCTGATCGATCGCCTGCATACCAAGAGTGCGCTGCGCTTTCTGGATCTCGAGGTTACGGGTCCGGTCGAGCTGATCCCGGGCGTGTATTGCGAGGCCGCAAATGCGCACACGGAAGGGTCGATGAACCTGCACGTTCACACCGCCGAGGGAATCGCGACCATCTGCGGCGACGTGCTCTATGACATCAATGATCAGCTCGTGGAGCCTTTTCACGAGATCCACGACGCCGAGCCGCGCACAACCGGCAACCACGGCACGTCGAAGCGCGCCGAGAAAGCGGCTATCAAGAAACTGGTCAATAGTTCGCGCTTTCTGCTGCCGGTGCATGACCGGCCGTGCAAGATCGAAGGCGGCAATGTGGTCGGACGGCTGCAGGACCAGGTGCCGGGACCGATTGTGCAGTCGCTGCCCAAACGCAGCTGGTTCCCGGCTTAGGCCGGGCGAAGGGACGGTCCATGACTCACGCCACGTTGCGTTCCGAATTCGAAGGCCTGATTGATCCCTATGCGCCGGTTAGCCAGCTCGGTACCGGCTTCACCTTCACCGAGGGGCCGATCTGGCATCCGGTCGGTCAGTATCTGCTGTTTTCCGACATGCCCGCCGACGTTCGTCGTCGCTGGGACAAAACGCGTGGCGTCGTCGAGGTCAAGCGTCCTGCCAACAAATGCAATGGCATGACCTATGATGCCGACCTCAATTTGATCGTCTGCGAGCACGCCACGTCCTCGCTGATCCGCGAGTACTCCGACGGCCGTCGCGACGTCATCGCCTCCCACTTCGAGAGACAGGAACTCAACAGCCCGAATGACGTCTGCGTACATTCGAGCGGTGCGATCTATTTCTCCGATCCCTGGTATGGCCGCATGCCGGTCTACGGCGTCGAGCGGCCGCGCCAGCTCGGCTTCCAGGGCGTCTATCGCGTGCCTCCCGGCGGCGGCGCGCCGCAGTTGGTGGTCGACCGCTATTTATTCGACCAGCCGAACGGCCTCTGCTTCTCGCCGGACGAGAAACGTCTCTACGTCAATGACACCGTCCAGGCGCTGATCCGCGTCTTCGACGTCGCCCCTGACGGTTCCCTGGCCAACGCCCGCGTGTTCGCGAGCGGCATCCGCTCGGAACTCGAGCCCGGCGTTCCCGATGGAATGAAATGCGATCAGCTCGGCAATATCTGGGTGACGGCACCGGGCGGCGTATGGGTCTACGCGGCAAATGGCGATCTCCTGGGCAAGGTCCGCGTGCCCGAACTGGTCTCCAACCTTGCATGGGGCGGCGCCGACTTCCGTACGCTGTTCATGACCGCGACGCATTCGGTTTACACCGTCACGACCAAGGTCGGACCGCGGAGCGAGCCTTACATGACCGCGAAGGGAGGTGCCGCTGGCACGGCATCTTCCGCGCCCGCGCCGCAACTGAAAGCGGAGGGACTACAACTCGATCCCAAGCGTTGTGCGCTGATTATCCAGGATCTTCAAAACGACGTCATTACGGAAGGCGGCGCTTTTGCGGAGTCGGGCGCGCCGGCTCATGCGCGGGCACAGCGCATCGTCGATAATGTACGCCGGCTCGCCGACGCGGCGCGCGCGCGCGGCGTCGTCGTGATCCACGTCTGGTTCATCGTCGAACCCGGCGCACCCGGCCTGACGTTGAACGCACCGCTGTTCGAGGGTCTCGTCGATTCAAAGGCACTCGTTCGCGGCTCCTGGGGCGCAGCGCCGGTGGCGGGACTGGAGCCTCGCCCTGGCGACTTCATCGTCGAGAAAATGCGCATGAGCGCGTGGGAAGGCTCCCGGCTGGAAACCATCCTGAAGGCGACCGGGCGCGACATGCTGATCGATACCGGCGCCTGGACAAATATGTCGATCGAACACACCGCGCGTACCGGCGCCGACAAGGGCTATTTCATGATTGTTCCCGAGGATTGCTGTTCGACCATGAACGCGGAGTGGCACAATGCCTCGATCAATTTCGCGATGCAAAACGTCGCTGTCGTCACTGATGCGGACACGGTGATCCGGGCGATCGGTTGAGCGTCGGGAGCGGCGTGAAGAAAGGCCAAAAGCCGTGCCAAAACTCTTCCACCTGCGCTGTTCGCCGCGCGCGGCCTCCGAATCTTCGGCGGGAGCCGAGGTGTTCGTAACCCGCTTCCAACAGTTGCGGCCAGGTTGGGACATCGATGTAATGGACATCTGGCGCGAAACCCTGCCCGAATTCGACGGCGACGCGCTGGAAGCGAAATATGCGCGCCAGAGCGGGCGCGAATTCAGTAACGCCGAGCGGGAAGCTTTTGCGAAACTCGAACGCATCGCGATACGGTTCGCGCTCGCCGACAGGGTATTGATTTCCACACCCATGTGGAACTTCGGCATCCCCTATAAGCTAAAGCAATGGTTCGATCTGATCGTCCAGCCCGGTCTCACCTTCCGCTTTGATCCGGCTCAGGGCTACTTTCCGCTACTGAAAGACAGGCCGACGATCGTGATCCTCGCCAGCGGCAGCGACTTTGTCACCGGCATGAATCGAGGACGCATCGACATGGCGACCCCCTATTTGCGCGAGGCATTACGTTTCATCGGCGTCAGCGACATTCGTTTCGCACTGATCGGTCCGACCACCGGTCCTGCCGAGTCGGCGCGGTTCGCGCGTCAGGCCGCGCACCGTCACCTGGCCGAACTGGCGGCTGGCTTTTGATGGTCGCCTCGACCTCGATGCCCATCGCTTTGGATGGTGACAAACACGGGATTTATGCCGCCTCCCGCCAGCTATGGTTGCTAAGCTCCGCCGCCGACCGTTCCCACAATCACATCTTTCCCGTCGCGAATGACCTGATGCATGAATGGCCGACCGAGCAATTCGCCACGCTCGTCGAATTTCAAATCCTGTCCGGCACCGGTAAAGTCAGTGGCTTCGCCCTTGATACGAGCGCCAGCGCCTCGACGCCGGTTGCAACTTTCGTTCCCGGTCCATTGGTAATCGGAATGATCTCCCTGGCAAATTCAACCGGGTTTGCCGATTTGGCTTTCTCGATCGCAACCGCGAGGGTTGCTACACACCTGTCCGGACCGGGCTTACGATTGCGATGCCTTCACCAGCGGACGATGCTCGTTGGCAATGGTTTCGCCGAAAGGACCGGTATTGACGCGAAGCGGCGCGACGTTACTCGGTTGCTCGAGCGACAGCAGCGGAAACACCAGTTCCGCGAAGCGGTAGGCTTCCTCGAGATGCGGATAGCCGGACATAATGAACGTATCGATGCCGACATCCTGATATTCCCTGATACGCGCCGCCACGGTCGGGGGGTCCCCGACCAAAGCCGTTCCCGCTCCGCCACGGACCAGACCGACGCCGGCCCAAAGGTTCGGACTGATCTCCAGTCTGTCGCGGCGTCCGCCGTGCAGTTGCGCCATGCGCTGCTGACCGACCGAGTCCATGCGCGAGAATATCTTCTGCGCCGAAGCTACGGTTTCGTCGGTGAGATGCTGAATCAACTCGTCCGCGGCTTTCCAGGCCTCAGCGTTGGTTTCACGGACAATGACATGAAGACGGATGCCGAAGCTGAGCTTGCGTCCGCGCTTGGAGGCGACCGCCTTGACACGGTTGACTTTTTCGGCGACCTGCGCCGGCGGTTCGCCCCACGTCAGATACTTGTCGACGGTATCGACAGCGACATCGATGCCGGCATCCGACGATCCCCCGAAATAGAGCGGCGGACGTGGCGATTGGATCGGCCGAAACAGCAGGCGTCCGTCCTCGATGCGGATGTGCTGCCCTTCAACGTTGACCGTCTTTCCCGCAAGCAGATCGCAATAGACATCCAGAAACTCGCGCGTCACGGCATAGCGTTCGTCATGACCGAGGAAGATGCCGTCGCCCTTGTTTTCGACGGGGTCACCGCCGGTGACTACGTTGACCAGAAGCCGTCCGTTCGACACCCGGTCGAGCGTTGCGGTCATGCGCGCGGCGACGCTCGGCGATTGCAGGCCGGGCCGCACAGCCACGAGATAACGCAGCCGTTCGGTCCAGGGCGCTACCGCCGAAGCGACCACCCAGGAATCCTCGCAGCTTCGCCCGGTCGGCAGCAATACGCCGAAATAGCCGAGTTGATCGGCGGCTTGCGCGATCTGGCGCAGATAATTGAAGTTGACCTCGCGTCCGCCGGTGGTGGTGCCGAGATAGCGTCCGTCGCCATGGGTCGGCAGGAACCAGAGGATGTTGGCTTTGGAGGACTGATCGGTGCTCATGTGCCGGACTTTCTCGCTAATTCAGAAACGGTGATGGATTTGGGAATGAGACCGAGCGCCAGGAAGGTGCCGGCCAGCTTCTGCTGCTCGGCGATAACCTGGGCATCTATTGGCTTGATGCCGTAAGCCTGCCGCTTCAGCGCACCCTCGAGCACCGGCACCGGCAACCCTACGGACGGACTGAGCTGTTCGGCAACGGCGTGAATATCCGTCTTCGCCGAGTCGTCGGCGTCGCAGAGTTCGGCCAGGATCGCATCGAGCGCTTTGCTGGCGCCTACGCCAGCGAGAACCGTGCTCATCGACAGCACTGCGGCCGCGATCAACCGCTTAAACCAACGCATTTTCTGAGCCTTTATAACAGCCGCCGGCATCCGATCAGCTTTGCTCCGGCTTCCAGAGCGCATCCCGAACCGCGACCGGCTTTGGGATCAGACCGAGCTTGAAGAAACGATCGGCAACGCCCTGCTCCGTCGCGACGATGTCCTCGGTGATCGGGCCGACGGCGAACGACGAGCGATTGGCCGCGACAATCTGAATATCCAGCGGAATGCCGGTGATGGCACTCAGTGATTTTGCGACATCGTCGCGGTGCGCTTCGGCCCATTTTGCGGTCGAGATCGTCACATCGATGACTTGCCGCAGAACCGGCCCGTGGCTTTTGGCGAAATCGCGATTGGCAATATAGAAAGAGTTGGTCCTAATCATGTCGGAGGCGTTGACGAGGATACGGCCGTTCTGCCTGATTTCGCCGATCGCGAAATACGGATCCCAGACCGCCCAGGCATCGATGCTTCCATTGGCAAAGGCCGCGCCCGCATCCGGCGGCGTCAGATAGACCGGCGTGATATCGGCATAGGTAAGACCGGCTTTTTCGAGGGTTTGCAAAACGAGATTATGGGCGCTGGAACCCTTGGTGAAGCCGACGCGCCTGCCCTTCAAATCCGCAATGCTTCGGATCGGCGAATGGCCCTGAACGAGAATGCCCTGGCCATTGGTGATCGGTTGGCCCGCAGCGTAGACGATTGCGGCACCGGCGGATTGGGCAAAGATCGGCGGCGTGTCGCCTACCGCGCCATAATCGATACTGCCGGCATTCATCGCCTCAATCATCGGCGGTCCGGACGAGAACTCGAGCCATTTCACGGCGATGCCCTTTGGCGCAAAATACGTTTCCAACGCGACCCGTTGCCGCGCAATCACCAGCACGCCGTTCTTCTGATAGCCGAGGCGGATTTCCCTGATATCCGCCTGCGCGCGCGCACCCCTCGATTGCGCCGCCGCAGCGGCGGCTACAAACGATAGTTTCAGGAATTCCCGACGCTTCATCAATATCTCCAGGCGGGAATACCACGAACTGAACGCGATCATTCAACCACGAGAAATCATGGTGTTGCTCAAAAGACGTGTCGAGTGCTCTGCAAAAATAGCAATGACGGCACTGCGGCCGCGTTCACAGCAACGAATTTATCCCCTGATTGCGATCCGCCGGGGCTTATTTTTCTTGAGATCCGCGCCGTGCAAAATCGTTAATCAGGGTGGAACTTGGGGTGGTATGAAGTTACAACCGGCGCACGATCGGATCAGTGTTCGGCGCTGGCAGCTATGGTTGACGCCGTCAAATCGGACAATCGCCGACCGCACCGTCTACCCGGGCTAACATTCGAAGCGCTTTTGTGGCACACACGCAGTCCGTCACATCGGAAACCGCGTCGCTTTTCGAGCTCAACATGCCCGCACCCAAGCCGCCCGCGTTCGAAACCCTCAGTCTCCATGCCGGCCAACATCCGGACCCCGTCGCCGGCGCGCGGGCCGTTCCGATCTATCAGACGACCTCCTATGTGTTCCAGGATTCCGAGCACGCGGCGGCGTTGTTCAATCTGGAACGCGCGGGGCACATTTACACCCGGATTTCAAACCCGACGACGGCCGTGCTTGAAGAGCGGCTTGCCGCGCTGGAAGACGGGGTCGGCGCCATCTGCACCGCCAGCGGCATGGCCGCGATGCATCTGGCGATTGCGACCCTGCTCGGCGCCGGCGACCACATCGTCGCCTCCTCGTCGCTCTACGGCGGCACCATCAACCTGCTCGCGCATACGCTGCCGCGCTTCGGAATCACGACGACCTTTGTGAAACCTCGCGCGCTGGATGAATTTCGCGCTGCGATCAGGCCGAACACCCGCCTGGTCATCGGCGAGACCATCGGCAATCCCGGTCTCGAAGTGCTGGATATTCCAAATGTTGCGCAGATCGCACATGACGCGAAAATCCCGCTGCTGATCGACAATACATTCGCAACGCCCTATCTCAGCCGGCCGATCGAACTTGGCGCCGACATCGTCATGAACTCGACCACCAAGTGGATCGGCGGCCACGGCATCGCCATCGGCGGCGTGATCGTCGACGGCGGTCGGTTCGACTGGCGGAGTTCCGGAAAATTCCCGGTTCTGACCGAGCCTTACGCCGGGTATCACGGCATCGTCTTTGACGAGCAATTCGGGCAGGCCGCCTTCATCATGCGGGCGCGCACCGAAGGACTGCGTGATTTCGGCGCGTGTCTCTCGCCGACCAATGCCTTTCAACTGCTGCAGGGTGTCGAGACACTGGGCGTTCGCATGGATCGTCATATGGCGAATACCCTCGCCGTGCTGGAGGCGCTCGCCGCCAACAAGGCGGTCGATTGGGTGCTGCATCCCTCGCTCGAAAGCCACCTGGATCACAAGCTTGCAAAACGGTTGCTGCCGCGTGGCGCGGGATCGATCATCAGCTTCGGGATCAAGGGTGGCCGGCCCGCCGGAAAGAAATTCATCGAGTCGTTGCGGATCATCAGCCATCTGGCCAATGTCGGCGATGCCAAGACACTGGTCATTCATCCCGCCAGCACCACCCATCAGCAGATGGACGCTGCCCAGCTCAATGCCGCTGGTATTGGCGAGGAATTGGTGCGGCTGTCGATCGGCATCGAATCCGCCTCCGACATCATCGACGACCTCGCTCAGGCGCTCCGTATTTCGCAGAAGGCGTGAGCCATGCAGTTATCCGTCAACGGAAGTGATACCTTCGTCGCCACCGGCGGCCGGGAATTCGACCTGGCCCAGCCGACCGTCGTGCTGCTGCACGGCGCCGGTTTCGATCATACTGCCTGGGCCCTGCAAAGCCGGTGGTTTGCGCACCATGGCTACGGCCTGCTGGCGCCTGATCTGCCCGGCCACGGCCGATCGGCTGGCGCACCACTGACCACCATCGCGGACATGGCCGACTGGACTGCGGCGCTGCTCGATGCCGCCGGCGTGGCAAAAGCGCAACTGGTGGGCCATTCCATGGGGTCGCTGATCGCGCTCGAGACCGCGGCCCGGCATACGGCAAAGGTCTCGGCACTCACCTTGATCGGAACCGCGGCCACCATGACCGTCGGCCCCGATCTGCTCAAGGCCGCGCAGGCCAATGATCACGCGGCCGTCGATATGGTCTCGATCTGGGGTCTGGGTTTTCAGGCGGAGCTGGGCGGAAGCCTTGCGCCCGGCCTGTGGATGCATGGCGGCGCCCAACGGGTGCTCGAACGGTGCCGGCCCGGCGTGCTGTTCAACGATCTCTCCGCTTGCAACGCCTATCAAAACGCGCTGGCCGCCGCTGCACAGATCAAGATCCCGGTCATGTTCATTCTCGGCGAACGTGACATGATGACGCCGGCCAAGGCCGGCAAGGCGCTGGCCGCCGCGCTGCTGGACTCGCGGACGGTGGTGCTGCGCGGCGCGGGTCACATGATGATGGCCGAGCGGCCCGACGAGTTGCTTGCGGCGCTGCGAGGCTGACCGGCGTACTCACGCGCGGATCATCGCCGACACTGAAGGCCTTACGCCCACCATGATGATCCCGGTCGCCTCCGACCAAGCCTTCCCTACCTGCCGGATCCAGCTGACGCGACAATTTCGACCACTAAACAGCTAGCGCCGGCTTTATCTGCCGGCGCCATCTCACAGGTATTATTACCCGTCCTAGGTCGCGTGAAACACCAGCGTACGCAGTTCGATGCTTTCGCGCGGAGGCGCATCGGGAGGCGTGGTCGGATCGGCAAAGGCACTGTGGGGCGCGAAGCGCGCGCGTCCATCGGTCCTGGAATCATAGCATTTCAGCAGCAACGCTTCGTCGACCGTCATCCCGGGCACGTAAAACCATTGATGTTCGGGATCGTACTTCACCGAGTAGGTTTCGCCGACGCGATTGGGGTAGACCAGATCCGAAGCAACCAATTCATCAGGGCGCACTGTGCCGGCATCGCAAACCGCCAAAGGCGAGTCGAGCAACGGACCGCGAATTGGCCGCCACAGGTTGATAATCTGAACCCTGCCCTTCAGGAGTCCTTCCGCTTCATCCGGAATGAGGTCGCGGACGCGTTGCGGACCGGATTTATCGGTGTGGTCCACATGGACGCGCGCGACCGGCTGACGCAAGCCGCCATCGCGGTCGGCCGCGCCATTGACCCGCTTGCGCACGGTGTGATCGAAGACGACGACCCGGTCGGCGCCGGTCGCGGCTTTGATCAGCCGTTCCGCCTCCGGATAATAGACATCCTTGATCTCGTCTTCATCGTAGAAGTCCTTTACCGAACTCTTTTGCCGGACCAGGGCAAACCCTTCCCGATCGAGCGAAACCTTCTCGCTGATTGGACGAAGGTCATGAATTGGCAAACTGTGCGGTTCCGGTACGATGTTCGACCTGGGCTCGCCGTCGGGCGGCTCAAAGGTGTAAGTTCGCGGCCGGTCGATGGGGGGTGCCAGATAATTGAGGTCAGCCGTCACGAACGACAATGGCGCGATCTTTTCGTTTTGCAGTCCCATTTTCTTCTCCTTTTTTGTTGATTGTGGTCTGGCTTTAAAAAGACTCCTTGAATGGCCGCAGATCCAGTTCATGTGTCCAGGCAGAACGATGCTGCGTATGAAGATACCAATAGGCCTCGGCAATCGCATCGATGTTTAATAATCCATCGGCGCCACGTTCGATCCTGAACTGCGGCACGGCCGCGTTGAGCTTCTCGCCGTCAATACCGCCGTCAATGACGACATGAGCGACGTGAATTCCCAGCGGTCCGAACTCGCGGGCGATGGATTGCGCCAGCGAACGAAGGCCTGCCTTGGCAGCTGCGAATGCGGTGAACGGCGGCTTTCCGCGCAGGCTCGCCGTGGCACCCGTAAAGAGGATGGTGCCTTTACCTGACGGCGCCAACCGCCGGGCCGCTTCGCGGCCGACCAGAAATCCGCCAAAGGTCGCCACGCGCCAGGTCTGCTCAAACAATTCAGCCGGCATGGTGCGGAAGTCATGGCGAACATTATTTCCTGCGTTGAACGCCACGAGATCGACGATATGGCCGGAGGCTTCGGCGAAATCGAACAGCGCGATGACGTCGGATTCGATTGTTGTGTCGGCTCTGAACGCTTCGGCGTTACCGCCGTTGTTGACGATGGCCCGGGCGACCTGCGAAACTTTAGATTCTGTGCGCCCGGCAACAATCACCCGATGGCCTTCGACGGCGAACCGCCGGGCCAGCGCAGCGCCAAGTCCCTGTTCGGAACCAACCCCTACAACAATAGCCGTGCGTTGAAGCGTGGTCATTGAAGCCATCTCGCCTTCCCGATTCAATATCGGACAACGTACCCAACTCAATCTGTATCGGACGGCTGCTCCCACCAATGGCTTTTGGAAAATAAGATTGTTGTCATGCAATCTACCGCTACCGTGAAAGATTTTTCCAAGAACCGGACTGACGGAGCGACGTCCTGATTGTCACCTGAGCACTTCGAGTTGAACGGAAAATATGAACGCCGCCCTCGCAACACAACAGGGATCACTCACACGTTTTATCTTTGACCGGCCGCATTGCGGGAACGTTGCGCGCGACTTTCTCAACTTTGAAATGCACAGATAACACGAGCGTGATCATCATGCGTGTTGCACGAAATCCACATCTGTATGGGAACCAGAATGCCGCTTTATGTCGTTCGTCATATTCGCGGAGTTTTCGAAGAGCTGTCGTGCTTTCGACCGTTGGAGGACGAACGCGCGGCGCCGTATTTCAACATTGTTCACGGCGCGAACCTTCGCAGGCGGTTCGCCACTGAAAGGGCGGGCGATGAATGCACGGATTAGGTACTTGTCGCTAAAGAAGCCGGAACCGGCGGATGCGTCGAGAAATTGCTCTATTTAACGCGCCGTGACGTCCGCGATTCGCGGTCATTGCGGAAACCTCGGCCCGACAATCCGACGTGTTGGTCACTGCGGGCGGCTTTCGCGACCTGTCAGGTGTGCCTCGAGGCAATGTCAATTCTGTTGCAGGACGATGATGGCGACCGGTGTAAAAATATTTTGGCGAATTGCAGTCACCGGCGCTCCGGTTGCCAGTTCAAGGCCAGCCGCTGGCCCTCGATTATTTCATCGGGTGACATTTTCGACTGCACCGCGTCACGGAGTCTCAGATAAGTGTCCCGCTCTCGTCCTGAAGCATGTGCCGCGGCCAGGATGAGCCATTTATAGGCAAGAACGAAATTTTGCGGCACGCCGTGACCCTTGTCGTACATCAATCCGAGCATGCCTTGAGCAGAGGCATTTCCCCGAATGGCGGCCTGGATGTAGAGGTCGGCGGCGACCGCATAGGCTTGCGGCTCGCCGAAGCCATGTTCGTACATGAACCCGAGCAGGGCCAGCGCCCTGGCGTTTCCGCGCCGCGCCAGAGGCGATAGTTCCCTGACCGCGCGAACATAGTCGCCCCTGGAATAGGCTGCGGTTCCGCGCGTCAGCGCGTCGGCATATGCGATCTGTGTCGCGGCGGCGCCGAACAGCAAAGTAAGCACGGCGGCGGAAAAGCTGCGCCGTATCAGCATTGCCGCAAGCGTACACCGACGCCGCGCAACCGCTCGAACCGGTATGTTGGCATCAATGAGCACCGGAGCCCTTTACGTTATCGGTCGCGCTCGCTGCAATGTCTCCGCGCAGCTTTGACCGAAGTTCTTCGGCCACGATGTGGGCATCCGAGCCGTCACGGATGATCTGTGGCCGGATAAAGATGATCAGTTCGGTGCGCGCCGTGGATTTGTCCTGATTACCGAAGACGTCGCCTATACCCGGAATTTGATCAAGCCCTGGTATCCCGCTGCGCGTGCCGTTCTGCTGTTCGCTGATCAATCCCGCCAGCAGTACTGTTTGGCCAGTCGCCACCGAAATCGAACTCTTGACCTTTCGCTCCGACACCGTCGGCGTCAAGCTGGCGGCGGTCGCGGCCGAGACATTGCTGATTTCCTGCTCGATGTCGAGCCTGACATTGCCATTGACGCTGATGCGCGGAGACACCCGAAGAATGATGCCGGTGTTGAGATAATCGATCGTGTTCACGATCGTGTTGCTCGTCGTCAGCACTGTTGCGCTACCGGTAGACACCGGCACCGAGTCGCCGACCTGAAGGGTGGCCACCTGATTGTTGATGACGACGAGGGAGGGGTTCGACAGCACCTTGACGGAGGTGACGGTATGCAGAGCCTGAAGGATGACGCTCGGCTGCGTTTCCGATCCGATCAGGAAATTGAACCCGGGAAATGCACGATTGATGAAGGCATTGGTGACCGAACCTGCGACCGACACGGCGCCCGTCGTGGCGTTCGTGACGGTGGCCGGCGCGGTCGCTGCCGTGGTGTTGAGGATGGAGCCTGTGTTTGGCTTCAGTCCGAAGTTTTGGCTGGTCAGGTAGCTCTGCACACCATAGGTCAGATCGTCGTTGAGGGTCACTTCGGCAATGGTCGCATCGATTGCGACCTGCAACTGCGGCTGGTCGACTTGCAGCAGTGTGGCTTCGATGATCCGGTAATTTTCCTGGTCCGCATAGATCAGCAGTGTGTTGTTGACGATGTCTGGTGTAATCCGGACGTCCTGCAAAACCGGTTGACCGCTGCCCGAGCCTGAGGAGCGGCCGTCGAGGGATCCGGTCCCTGCGGTCGCGCCCGCCCCTCCCGCCGGAGCCGTCGCTTGAGCGCCAAATCCTGATGTGCCGCCGCTTCCCGATCCGCCGCGCGAGCCGAGGCCGTTCGTCATCGATGATGATGATGATGCGTTGCCGTTCTGCGAAAGACGGTCGCCGCTGGAAGTCGCGGCTGCTCGGGATCCCGGTGCGACCTGGTTGTCGGCGCTATCGAGCAGACCGGAAGACGAACTGCCGATGAACATGTCGGTGAGTACCCGCGCCATCTGGCGGGCCTCGCCGTATTTCACCCGATAGACGTGGACGCTGGTTCTCGCGGTGTCTGCGTGATCGAGCCGTTTGATCCAGGTCGCGGCGGTGCGCAGCAATTCCGGCTTTTTGCTAACCACCAGAATGGCGTTGAGACGGGTAACCGGCTCAAACTTGATCATGTTATGGCTGAGACCGTTCTCACCGGAGTCCACGATCTTTTCCAGTTCCGCGACGATCGGCGGCGGGCTCCCGCTTGAAATCGGAAAGATTCCCACCGATTGTCCGCGCATCCAGTCGACATCGAAGCTGAGGGCGGTGTCCACGGCGGCGCGCCGTTCCGCCCCGGTGCCTTGAATCAGCAGAAGATTTCGCGTCGTGTCGGCGCGAACCGCGCCTGCCTTGGTGGCAAAGCTGTCCATCAGTTTCAACAGCGTTTGCGCCGAAACATATTGCAGCGGCACGACGGAAACGCCGAAGCCCGGCTCGGGGCTGGATGCGGCTGCATCGACCCGCCCTGCGCCGACCGCGTCGCCCAGCGGCGTCAACCGATAACCGGCGGTGTCGCGGAGCAGAACGACCCCGCTGAGCCGCAAGGCATTTTCAAGCACGAAGATGATATCGGATTTGGCGACCGGCCTGACGGAAACGAGACTGACCGTGCCCTGCACCCGCGGATCGATGGTATAGCCCACGCCAAGAATGTCACCGAGCACGACTTTGGCCACGGTGGCGACGGGCGAATTCTCAAAATTGAGGTCGAATCCGCTGCCGCTTGCTGTCGGTTGCGGACGGTCGTCGGAGACGGCCGTCACCTCCGTGCCTTCGAACGTCACGGGGTGGCTGCGCTGACCGGAACTGGTGGTGGCAGCGCTGATCGGCTGCGGCTGGCGGGGCAAGATGTCTAGCGAACGCACCTTGTCGAGCACATCGATCTGGGAGCTATCCGTCGTAGAGCTGGTGGTTGCAGAGTTGCAGGAGCTCAACAGACCGGTGGACAGCACTATGAAGACGGCGCAGAGGCTGCGACCGATCGTGGCATACCGGTCCAGTTTATCTACGCGCACCATATTTCCGCCGTTCTGACTGTCTTTCGGACTCATGGATCGTTTGTGACAATCCGTCCGACACGGTGGGCATACTTAGCCACGAAGTGTGACAGGAATTTATTATCCACACGTCATCCGCGATTCATTTCATCGATTGATTACATACTTTTCATCGATGGACTACAACCTTTGCAGCACAACCGTTGCCGGTGGACAACACATCGTCGAAATGTTTGAACAGCTTTCATGCGACCCGTTTCGTACGGGTGTCACACTACGGATCAATAACCATCCGGTTGCCTGGCGACTCTCGGTCGAATCCTGGGCGACGCTTAAACTTAAATGACCCGCAGACCGGTCTCAAAAAGCGGCGCGACTGGAAAGACGATGACTACCGACCTGTCTTCGCGGTTCGTGGAACATCTGCGTCAAAACAAGCATTTGACGCAGGTGGACGACCGTGACGCCACTTCCGAGCAGGATGCTTCCGTTCGCCGTCAAGGCAAGCTTTGGGAGCTCACGGACCTGTCGGCCGGAGAGTTCGCAGATGAAGCGGCGCGTTTCCACGGTCTGGAACGTGTGACGCTGCAGGACATGCTGTCCGCCGTGCCGCTGGTGACCTCGTTCTCGCAACGCTTCCTGCGCGAAATGATGGTGCTTCCCTATCAATCCGCCGATGGCGGCGCAGTGCTCGCGGTTGCGGATCCGACCGACATGGCGGCGCGGCGTGCCGCACAAATCGTGCTTGGCGCGGGCATCATCATCAAGGTCGCGGCATTCGACGATCTTGCGGTCGCTCTCGGCCAACGTCTGGGCGAGGACGACGTCGAGGCGCTGGGTGGCGGCGACACTACACAGCCACGCGAAGACGATATCGAGAGCCTGCGCGATCTCGCCAGCGGGGCACCCGTGGTGCGCGCAGTCAACGATCTCCTTGAAAAAGCGGTCGAGCTTCGCGCCAGCGACATTCATATAGAGCCGTTCCATACCGGACTGGTCGTCCGCATGCGCATCGACGGCTTGCTGCGCCCGGTCGCAGCGCCCGCCGGGGTCTTGCCGCAAGCCGTGATTTCCCGCATCAAGATCGTCGCCAGCCTCAACATCGCGGAGCGTCGTCTGCCGCAAGACGGCGCCGCGCGGCTGCGCGCCGGGCGTTCGGACGTCGACATTCGCGTCGCGATCATGCCGACCCAGTACGGAGAATCCGCAGTCATCCGCATCCTGCCGAAGGATCGCGGGTTGCTGGTGGTCGAGAAACTTGGATTTTCACCGACCGACGACGCCACGCTCCGGCGGTTATTGAAGATGCCTCACGGCATGATCATCATCACCGGCCCGACCGGCAGCGGCAAGACCACGACCCTGGCGACCATCCTGTCGATCCTCAACGAACCGGTTCGTAAAATCCTGACCATCGAGGATCCGGTCGAGTATGAGATATCCGGGGTCAATCAATCGCAGATCAAACCGTCGATCGGGCTGACCTTTGCGGCAGCACTGCGCTCGTTCGTTCGCCAGGATCCCGACGTCATCATGGTTGGAGAAGTACGCGATTCCGAGACCGCGCATGTGGCGGTTCACGCGGCACTCACCGGGCATCTCGTGCTGACGACGTTGCACACCGAGACGGCCGCCGCGGCGGTGCCACGTCTGCTCGATCTCGGCGTCGAAGGTTACCTGTTACGATCGGTGTTGCGGGCAGTTGTCGCGCAGCGGCTCGTTCGCCAGTTGTGTGAGCGTTGCAAATCACCAAAAACGCTCACCGAAGCCGATCTTGCTGAAGACCCGCGTCTCGCTGCATTCGGTTTCCGCCCGGGAGAGATACTCCAGCAGCCGTGCGGCTGTGAGCGCTGCGGCGGCCTCGGCTATCGCGGCCGGCTGGGCGTCTTCGAGGTTCTTGAGTTGTCCAATGATCTTCGCGAACTCATCGGAGAAAAAACCGACGGGCTGAAGATCGACGAGATGGCGATCCGAGCCGGCATGACGACGATGCTTGACGATGGTATCGCGAAATGTCGCGCCGGGTTGACCTCACCTGCGGAGATTCTCCGCGTCACAACCGTGCGGTGACCCGTGCCGAATTTTCGTTATCGGGCCCTGACCCAAAACGGCGAGATCGTGCACGGCACGTTGTCGGCGCCCACGCCCGCGGAGGTCGCGCGCCGCATCGAATATCTCCGGCTGCTGCCGATCGAGACGGTCGAGGATAAGCGAGCAACCAAGGATTCCGGCGGTTTTGGCTTGTTCGGCCGGCCGAGCGCGGCCGAGGTAACGACGTTCACCCGGGATCTGGCACTGCTCTTGAAGGCGGGCGCACGTCTCGACGACGCCCTCGAATTGCTTGCCAGCGATTCCGACGTTGGCCGTTTGCGTCCGGTGGTGGGCAAGCTGCGCGCGGCGCTGCTCAGCGGAGAAAGCCTGGCGGATGCCGTTGCGAATCATCCGGTGCTGTTTCCACCGATGTACGGCGCGCTGGTCCGCGTCGGCGAAGTCTCGGGCACGCTCGACCAGGTGCTCGACCTGTTGGGAACGGAACGGGCGCGATCCGAACAGATGCGCCGTAAGCTGACCGATGCGATGCAGTATCCAATCTTCGTGCTGATCGCGGCAGCCTGCGTGATGCTTTTCTTTATTCTGTTCGTGCTGCCGCAATTTTCGTCGGTGCTGCAGGACTTCGGCGCTAAGTCGGACACGGCGCTCAGCGCCTTTATCAGGCTGTCGGACTTTTTGCGGGCCAATGCGACCGTCGCACTGCTCACCTCGGCCGCGACCGTCGCCGGCATCTGGTGGCTGCTGCGCCGGCCCGGCACCGGTGCGGTGGTCATGAGCGCAATCTCCCGAATCCCGGGGATCGCCGGCGTCTTTCTGTTCTATCGCACAAGCCTCTTCTGCCGCAATCTCGGCGTCCTGCTTGGCAGCGGCGTCAACCTGACCGCAACCCTGCGTATCCTGGTCGATATCATGGCGGTGACCGGAGGCGAGGCGACGTGGGCAGCGGCGGCGGATCGCGTGCGTCATGGCGGCAAGCTGTCCGACGCCCTGTCAGCCGCGAGCAGTCTGCCGCCAATGGCGGTCCGCATGCTGCGGCTGGGCGAGGAAACCGGGCAACTGCCGGCGCTGGCGGCCCGGGTCGCCGAATTCTACGAAGCGAAATTGCAGCGCAGCCTCGACCGCATCGTCGGCATCGTCGGGCCGCTTGCCATTGTCACCATCAGCACGGTGGTCGGCGGGCTGATCGTGTCGGTCATGACCGCGCTGCTGTCGGTCACTCAACTCGTCGGCTAGATCAAAGGTTGGTTCATCATGATAGCGCTCAAAAACATCGGCGGATTCTTCGTCCGGCGCGTCAAGCGTGGATACGCACCGGAAATTGAACGGCCGACAGGCCAGCAGGGTTTTACGCTGGTCGAAATGCTGGTGGTAATCACCATCATAGGCCTCATCATGGGCCTGATCGGTCCGCGCGTTCTAAATTATCTTAGCGAATCCAAGGTCAAGGCGGCGAAGATTCAGTTGCAAAGCTTCGCGGGCGCGCTCGATCTGTTCTATCTCGACGCCGGCCGGTTTCCATCGACGGCCGAAGGCCTGGCAGCCCTGGTCCGGCAGACGCCAGGCGTCGCTGCCTGGAACGGGCCCTATCTCAAAGGCGGCAATATCCCCAACGATCCCTGGAACAACGGCTACGTGTACCGTTCGCCCGGGGAGCACGGACCCTATGACATCGTATCCTACGGTGCCGACGGCCAGGAAGGTGGCAGCGGTGTCGCCGCCGACATTTCACTCGAGAACCTGACCAGTGCGAAAAATGAGTGATGGCGCCGAACGCGGCTTTACGTTGCTGGAAATGGTGTGTGTCCTCGCCATTATCGCGTTGCTGGCGGCCGTGTTGTTGCCATTCATTCCGCGCGAAACGTCCCGTGCCCGTTTGCAGGCCTATGCGCTGCAGACCGCGACGCTTCTGAAAGCGGATCGCGTTGCGGCGATCAGCCGCCGGACCAGCATCGCAACGCTCGTCGATGCGGGCGCGCGCGCGATCCATTCCGGCGCGAGGCCGGATTCAATCCACATCCCCGACGATGTACGCTTCGACGCCATACTGCCGCAGACCTGCCAGCAGCGGGCAGCGCTGTCGACTATCAGTTTTTTTGCCAACGGAACGTCATGTGGCGGAACCATCGCGCTGACCCGTTTCGATGCGGGCTTTGAAATTCGTGTCAACTGGCTGACCGGAAGGATCGAGATTGTTTCCCGCAACACCGCCACCAACTGACCGCGGCGACGCCGGCTTCACGATCATCGAAGTGCTGATTGCGCTTGCGATCGTGGCTGTCTCCATTGTTGCGATCGGTTCGGTGATGGCGACCAATGTGCGGGGCGTGCGATCGCTGGAGCGCCACGTTGCGCTGATGCAGGCGACACGCACCGTTATGACGGCTGGCATTCCGGCGCGGACCAAACTCGCTCCCGGAGATTTTTCAGGACAGATTGATGATTATCGGTGGACGATCGACGTCGGGCCACTCGGTGGCGATTGGACGGTGCCGGGCGCCGACGTAGCCTGGGTTCCCGAACTTGTCAGGATCCGTGTGCGGTCTCCCTCCGGCGCGGTGTCCGACATTCGCACCGTACGGCTGATGCACGGGCGCGCCGAATGAACGCTCCGCTTGCACAGCAACGGCCCGATGAGCGCGGCTTCACGCTGATCGAGACCATCGTCGCGCTGGCCTTGACGGGGCTGGTGCTGTCGGCGCTGGCCAGCATTACCGCGCAATGGCTGCCGAGCTGGAATCGCGGCATCGACCGCATCCAGCGCAGCGAATTAATGGGAATTGCGTTGCAGCGGATCGGCGCCGATCTCGCGGCGGCCGAATATGTTCCCGCCAACCGCGATTCACGCCGTCCGCTGTTTGACGGAACGGAGCTGTCGGTGATCTTCGTGCGCACGGCCGTAGGTCCGAACGCCGGGCCTGGGCTCGATGTCGTGCGTCTGGGCGAAACCACGGAACGCCGTGAATTCGTTACGGTTCGTTCGCGGGCGCGGTTCACGCCGCTGCCGTCGCCGCCGTCGTTGTCCGAGCAACTGCATTTCGGCGACCCGGTGGTGCTGTTGCGAGCACCGTTCCGGTTGTCGTTTGCCTATGCCGGCCGGGACCGGATCTGGAAAAGTACATGGCGTGATTCCGAGACGCTGCCGGCGATGATCCGGCTGACGGTGCGCGATGCGGCGACCGAGCGCGTGCTGTCGGTATCGACGGTAGCGCCGGTTCACGTCCAGGGGCCGAGCGATTGCGCGCGGCCGGACGGTGCTTGCAACGGCGAAACCAATGCTCCGCAAAAAGCACCGGGCGAGACCCAGCCCGGGATGGCCGCCGCGGGACAGGGAGGATCGTTGTGAGACGAGAGCGGGCGCGCGTGACGGCGATGGGCTCGGAGCGCGGCTTCGTGATCGTCGCCGTGCTATGGATTCTCATGGCCTTGTCGGCGCTGGCGGTGATCTTTTCATTGTATCTGTCGGGTTCGGCACGGGCACTTTCGGTCAACGATGCCGCGTTGCAGACCGAGGCGCTGGTATCAACCAGTCTCGAACTCACAACCTATCAACTGTTGCTGCAGGGCGACAACGCACGCCCCTCGCAAGGATCGTTTCACTTCCGGATGGACGATGCGGACGTTGTCGTCGCCTTCAAATCCGAGGCCGCCCGCATCGATCTCAATTTCGCTTCCAAGGATCTGCTGGCCAATTTGTTTGCCGGGTTTGGCGCCGATCAGGCGGCCGCTCAGGAAAACGCGGACCGGATCATCGGATGGCGCACCCGTCCGGTGCCCGGCGCCGTTAATGACGAGGAGGCGCTCTACGGCGCCGCGGGACTTGGCTATTCCCCGCGGCAGTCGCTGTTCACTCATGTCAATGAACTCGCTCTCGTTGTCGGCCTGCCTCCAGCGCTGGTGGACCGCGCGCTGCCATTCGTGACGGTGTTCAACGGATCTTCCGACATCGATCGGCAGATCGCGGCTCCGGAGGTGATCGCCGCACTGCCCGGCAAGAATCCGACCAATGACGTTCTCAGTGGACCGGCCCCGTCATCGAACGCTGACTCTTCGAGCGCGAATCAGCCCGCCCCGGCACAGGGCAACGCGACGAGCGCCAAAAGCGCGTCCTACCGGATTGAAACGACGATTAAGTTCAACGACGGCCATCGCACGGCTTCTGAAGTCGTAATCGCGCTTAGCGACAAAGACAAAGAAGAGCCTTATCGCGTGCTGTCTTGGCAGGATGATGTGGAGCCCCGCGCGGCGCCACGCAAACGCACGGGTCCGTGATGGCTATGATCTACGAAGTCAAGGAACTGTTCGGCCAATGGATCGCGGCCGTCGCCAGGGCCGTCGACATCGTGGCTGGCCGCATCCTGCGCCCGCGCCACATTCTGCTCAGCGAAGGCAAGGACGGCATATTGTTGGCCAAAGCGATGTCGGGACGAAAGGGCCCGGCGTTGCCCGACGTGTCGTTTCGTCTGGAGAATGGCAGGCCCAACCCGCCATTGCCGACAGAATGGAAGACGGCCTTTCGCGGCAGTCGCGTCGAAGCAATGCTGCAACCCGATCATGTCATGTTCTCGCCGCTCGACTTTCCAAGTCAAGCCGGCGATTTTCTTGATGGCATGATCCGTACACAGATCGATCGTTTGACCCCATGGACCGTCAACGAAGCGATTTTCGGATGGAGCCCGCCCGCGAGCGCGGGTAACGACCGGATCGAAGTGACCTTCGCTGCGACGTCAAAACTCAAGATTCAGCCCCTCCTCCAGTTGGGCCATGCACTCGATGTCGGGTCCCTTGAGGTATTCGCGACGGCTTCCGCGCGCGGAGGCACGCCCACCAAAATCAAATTATTCGACAAGTCGCTACAGAGCGCGATCGGGCGAAAGGTGGACGTTCCTCGCATTTTGCGCGCCGTTCTGCTCTCCGGCGGTCTTGCCGCGGCGGCCTCCCTGCTTGTCGCGGCTTATCTCGGCAGCTCTCTTCAGTCCGAACAGCAGGAATTGCAGCGCCGGATTTCCCAGCGCAGGGCCGCGCTGCGCCTCGATCCGACCGCAGCCGGATCGGGCCTGAGCCTGCTGGCGAAGCGCAAGCAGGCAACGCCGTCGAGCGTCATGGTGCTGGAATCCGTCTCCCGGGTACTCCCCGACACCACCTACGTAACGGAGCTGCGGATTGAGGGCGACAAGGTCCAGGTCGTCGGCATGACGCAGAATGCTCCTGCTTTGATCCGCCTGATGGAACAGTCACCTCAGTTCACGCGTGCCACATTCTTTGCGCCCACCACGCACGCGCAGAACGAACCGGGCGAACGGTTCCATATCGAGGCGCATATCACGGCTTATTTTGGATCCGGCACATGAACGCATTCGCAGCTTCACGAAAAGCCATTGCCACATCGCCCATCCTGGCAGCGACGATCTATGTCGGCCTCGTGGTGGTGCTGCTGTTCGCCGTGGCAGCCTCAATCGCAGACGTCGTCGGCCAGCGCGAAGACGTGGCGTCTGCGACGATCATGCTGGGACAGCTAGCGGGCCGCAATCCCACTACGATTCGCGGCCCGTCCAGCGACGTGGCGATGCCGTCGGGCTCGGTATTTCTGGAAGGTGCGACGATTACCATCGCAGGTGCAACGCTGCTGCAGCGCGTGTCCGGCGCCGTTACGAAATTCGGTGGCAACGTGTTGTCGACCCAACTCGATCTACAGGGATCGAATTCGAAAGCGGGATTTCTCAGCATGATAGCCAGTTGCGAGATCGACCAGTCAGAGGTGCAAAAGCTGCTCT
>Ga0210400_10001370_pt1 | contig 24265 bp, 36 predicted proteins | sample IncBWH26MmetaG_FD_155456 | JGI IMG/M metagenome (GOLD analysis project Ga0210400, IMG submission 155456) | Forest soil microbial communities from Barre Woods Harvard Forest LTER site, Petersham, Massachusetts, United States - Inc-BW-H-26-M | ecosystem: Environmental > Terrestrial > Soil >...
CCCCCCCGCCGCTCCCGCCGCCGCCTCCGCCGCCCCCGCCGCCCCCGCCGCCGCCCCCGCCGCCTCCGCCGCCGCCTCCGCCGCCCACGCCGCCGCCTTCCATTCATCGGCGGCCACACTACCGCCAGCGATCAAACGCGCATACAGTCCTGCTACCTGTTCAATAGCCGCTTTCACGTCCGCGCGGTCACCCCCAAAACGAATCACTCCGTCTGTAGGATCAACTAGCAACCAGTGTATGAATCTCGCGGTCACTAGACTCAGGTCCGCGCCGGGTTTGATGGCTTTGAGGAATCTGGCCGGCCACGCTTGCGCGGTCCCATTGTCCAATCGCTCGAATAGGGTATCTTCCAGATACGCGATCGATGCCGGAATACCTAGCTCAGTCTCATATGCCTGATGGTTCGAGCCATGAATTGTACAGCCCACAGCGCATCCCTTGCCGTCTTCCCAATACTGGCCCTTGATTAGTTCGTCTGCCTTGGCGTGCGCGCGTACCCTCGCGAGATAGCGCTTTTTTATCTGTGGATCTCCATGAAATGCAGTCATTCCGTCTCCTTCTCAATAGGTGATTTATGCTGGTTTCCGCCCACGCGGACGATATGCGGGCTGCCTCGATGTTTTAGTCTCAGGTAGTGTTTATTACACAATCCACGCGCGTGCTGTGGATCTCCGCAAAGGTAACAAGTCCCGCGCGTTCTGTGTATACGCCGATGACAGCTTACACACAAACGCTCTAGGTTATCAGGGGAGTTATTCCGCCAGTTCTCATCCTTGTGGTGAACATCCGTAGGGCCGCGCTTGCCGCAACGCTCGCAAGTATTTCCAGGACCTTTAATGGCACGCGCGTGTACATGCGCCGCGTTATAGCTCAGTCCACGTTTAGTGGCCTTAGCGCTGTTGTTTCTAGCTGAGCATTTCAGACTGCAAAAACGTCGCCGTTTAAGAGCCGATAGGTGTTCAAGCGTGCCACTGGCATACCTTTTACGAGTGAGCACTTTGGAACACCATTCGCAATGCGGCTAGCAGTTCCGTTTCTAGTTTCGTCACGAGGTCACGCGATCAGGTCACTAGGGCAGGGCAGGAGATTAGCTGCGTAACTCCAGTCACCCTTGACCGCACGGCGCAACATTCGGTAGGCCGTCTCGCCTGGGAATGGATAGACCTTGCTTACGTGCTTTCTGAGGTAATCCGCGCGTTCGGACTCACTGTAGCAGTTCTCCCAGGTCTGTCGGCAGTCCTCAACTTCGTATTCGCTCCACAGGTCCTCATCGATCACGGGATAGTCCGCCAGTTTGCCTATGATCTTGTCCGCCAATTCGAGCGCGGCCACGTTCGATTCATGGATAGCGATCCATTCGACCCATCCGCATGCCCAATGGGACTCACGAACTACCGTTAGTCCAGTTCCTTCGATCATGGAATCGTCGTATCGATTGGACGGGACCATGACTTCTACTTCGGGCAGTCGCTTGAGTGCCTTGAGCATGGCCGCAAAGTTAGCGCGTTCGAGTGCGTCAGAGTCGCGCGACTGGCCTACACCGGAGCTATACCAGTTCTCCCAGGTCGCGCCCATGTAGTGCTGTGGGCGAGTCCATTTGCTGATGTTTTCGTATGCCATTTTGTCCTCTCTATGGTTCGTTCGGTTGTTCGGATGGGAGCTAGGACGCGCCCTAGCCCATTTGCTCTAATGCTAGTTCAGCCTTGACCACGCGTTCATACTCGGAGTAGCCAAAGCATCCCCTGAGCGACTGTACAACGTGGTCTAGTTCGTCGCGCATGACTACGTACCAAGCCTTACCTCTCCATTCGTCTTGATACTCCTGGGATTCATCGTCCATGAACGATTCGTCAGCGTCGTAATCCGGGCAGGTCTCGAATGTGTAGCCGTTCTCGACAGCCCAGGTTTCAGCCTTAGCTAATGCGCGCGCGGATCGTTCGTGGCCTTGCTCTTGTGTTTCGCCTTGAGCCACGCCATAACCCGCGTGCTCGTAGAAGAATTGCTCTTGTTTTGTCAGTGCTGTGGTTGTCATGGTCTTTTGTCCTTTCGTTCGATGGATTGGTCGGGGAATTAGGCCGTTCGATTCACTGCTGTGAATGCTGGAGTGACTGAGTTATAGTCCTGCACAATGCGGTCCATGTAGGACTGGAGCGAGGTATCACAGCGTCCCACGCATGAACTTGGCCACTGATTACCGCGCACAATGTAGTACTCCATTTGATCGTGCGAGATCCAACGCGCACAGAATACCGTTCCATCGTTGGCCACGCGAAATACCATCGGCGCTTGTGCGGCTATGTATGTGTCCTCTAAGATCGTTTGCGCGCGGAGCTTCGCATCGGTGACTGACTCACCCACGCAAATATCAGTTACGTTATTCAGCGTGGCCTTGACTGGCATGTGCTTATCGCGCTTGCCAAACATCGTTTTGTTAGGTTGAGTTTCAATCATGGACTAATGCTAATACTTCTAGGTGAAGGATGCAAGCGAAATCGTACATACTCTCAAAAGAATCTTCCATGCTGGAATTTTGAGTCCGTACAGCTGGCCTAGCGCCACTGATGGTAGCGGCCCGGAGGGACGATAACATCAGCATATACAGGACGTTATACTGATCGACTGATGTATAAATATTCCTTATCCGACCTGCTGATCATATAATGTCTATTGGCATGAAACGCGATTCAGATTGGCTTTGCCAGTACTGCTCACACTGGAATCGATCGCACAGAGGGACATGCGCGGCCTGCCGGCGCTTGCCTGCGTCCCTTGCTCGCACTACTAGGTTAAGGTTACGTGAGCTACGCCAGGCGGCCATTGACGATCACGTGCGACGGCGCGCCGGCCTCATTGTCCCATAGTCTGATTGTCCCTTTGTTCCTGCTAACAGTGATTAGCATGAGTGCCTCGCTAGGCTGATGAGACTGTCGCTTCGCGCCATCTTCATCAGTGCGGCATATCGCTATAACCCTTGATTCTATTGCCCAATATGCCAGCGCTTCATTGTTCTAGGGGGCCATAGGGGGGTCGTGAGGCGCGCGCCGCATCTGTGCAGTTCTATAAAAAATAAAACGTCCTTCTAGGTGAACAGGAGATCGCTAGGCGAAGCCATATATCGTTGGATCGTGCGAAGCACGAGACTATGATGGATGGTCTGAGCCGCTGTGCCGGTCAAAATTCCAGCCTGGAATTTACCTTGACTTGGTGGACTTTCTAGGTGAAGATAGGTCATACATGCGGGACGTAACGAAAACGAAGGAGGTAAGGATGAGTAAGCGCCTTCCGTGGAATCACCAATCCCGTTATTGCGTCTACTGTGGCCGCGTTGGGCCGCGCACGTATGTCCTGGGAGGTTGGGCGCACAAGCGCTGCATCCCATCTCGAAAGCTGGAGAAACGGAAGAAAGCGGAGAAAACCACATGACACCGAACATCAAGGCCGCTACCGAGTTGACACGGGGTCAACGTATTTGCCGAGAGCGCGGCTACCACGATGACGAGGAGTTTATTGACCCGCAGTCCGGTGGATTCACGCGTTGCAAGGATTGTGGATTGGAGATCGACCGGGAAGAAGATGAAGCATGGTGATGATCGCCGAGGACCCGCAGACGAACTCGCGCGGCGCAACCGACAGCGCTGGACGTAACGAAGAAACGATCCAAGGAAGGGAGCAAGCCGGAAAATGAGCATGACTGATCCCAAAGCGCAGCAGGAAGCACCATCGGTGACCCATCGCTACGACCAGCCGTTTGAGTTGATAATTCAGGCGATCTGCACAACGCGGCAAGTTCAGGCCACACTCAAAGAACAGGACCTATGGGAGATCTGGCGCTTTTGTAGGGGAGATTTCGAGCGGTTTTTGTTGCTGCTTAAGTTTCTAGCCAAGCATGGCACCGGATTTGGAGGCTAGGCCGATGAGCAACCCAATCAAAGCTCCTGAGGCGCGCCGCCGCGATCCAAGAATTGAGCCTAAGCCTGGTGACGTGCTGTGCCGTGGTAAACAGCAACGCCGCGTATGCGTCATTGGGCCGTTCTTCAAGCCCAATGTAATTGGCGTTCACTACATCAACAAGACATCGAAAAAGGGTGTTATGTCATGGGTGCAGATGATGCTGTGGCGAACATGGGCTAAGAAAGCGGAGGTGCTCCATGCAGCCGACTGAGCCGCGCCGCCCGGATGGGTGGTATTGGGTGCGTCGCACTGCTTCAAGTGGCTGGCAACCGGATTGTTTCAGCGCCGACGATCAGTGTTGGACTTGTCAGCGTGGCGAACCATTTGAAGTTGGCCCACGCATTCCATTTCCTAGCGTACTAAGGACAGGGCAGCTTGACGAGCAGCCTGCCCCACGCGATGCCGCGCCCGCGTGCCCGGTGACGGCGCAACGAGTAAGTGAGATGTTTTTGATAATCCCAATAGATATGGTTTCGGTGCGAACAGACTTGATGATGCTCCATCACTGGCTCGAAGCTCGGGAGGCACGGTGATCCTTCCCCCACGTATTAGAGCACTAGTAGAAGATGTCGTGGCCGAGTCTAAAGAATCCGGCGTGGTCACCGTTGAGTCGGTGCTTAGTAAATCCCGCAACCCCTATGTGATGGCGGCGCGTCGGGATTTGATTATTCGATTGCGCGGCCCAGGCTTTAGGCTGTCATTTCCCGCCATCGGTAGGCTGCTCAATAGGCACCACGCATCGATCATGTATTACGTGCAGGAGAAACAGTTAATTGAACCGGAGGAGATGGGAATATGGCCGATTTAACGAAACGGGAAGCTCGGAGCGGCTAAGGAAAGCAGCCAAAGCGTTGGCCGATACGATGGAGACGTGCCATATTTGCGAGGGCACGGTCTTGGTGGAAGAAGGCCCAATTCACTGCGAGGATTGCTCGTATTATTGCGAAGAGCACGAGGGGCCGGAATGTCCGCGCTTGGACAATCTACATGCGGATCTGAAGAGGGCGCTCGCCGCAATGGAAGCGGAGCGCGTCAAGGAGCCGGAGGAGCAGGAACGGCCGGCGGGGTGATCGGATGAGATGCCTGCCATGCGGCGATCTGCTTAAGCGTGTCCGCATTGGATGAATCCGCGGCATCCAGGTTAACGATCAATGTTGTAGTCCCAGTAGCCCGGTCGTGGATGAGCGTGTAAATCTGCAAAGCACCTGGAATGGCGATCTGCAATAGGTTGAGGATGGCAGTCAGTGGCATCACGCTCCTCCCAGAACTACTTGAACGGCGGCTAGTGCGCCCTGAAGTGTCACCAGCGCGAGTTGCACCTTCTGCTTCGTCGCGGCATCTTTGATCCCTAGCAATCCAGACTGAAGAGACGTATTGACCGTAGCCACAATTGGCTTAAGGACCGCCCATACGTTCGTCTGTTGCGCCGACGTAAGCTGGCTCAGGTTTCGGATGAGATTGGAAGCCTGTGCGTCGGCTTGTGTGATTGTCGAGCAGATGTTGAGGATTGCGCGGGTGTCGGCGTCGTTAACGAGCCCTTGACCGTTGGCAATGATGACAGTTGACGTGATCGTGTTCACGGAGCCTGCGATGTCGGCAACCGCTTTCGCCACCGTATCATAGGGAGTTGCGGTGGACGATACTGCGCCAGGAGTTCCAGGGGCTACCGTCTTAGGCGCACACCCCGCCAGCCCGAGTGCAAGGACGAACGCGGCGAGCCTCATATGGCGTATTTATCTCCGTATGCCTTGAGGTAGTCGCTGGCCCGCATGTCGTCCGGGTGATTGAGATTCACGGTGGTCATCAGCCTGATCGTTGCCCAGTACACAAGGACGCTAGGAAGATGCCAAACCACCCACATCACGAATCGTTCCTTGAAGCGTCTCACAGCCCCAGCCTCGCTTTCTCGCTGGTGTACCACTGCTTCACGGCGTCGTTGGCGCTCACGTTCATCGGCGCGGTGAGCCACTTGTTGTACACGAACACCGCATAGACGTTCACGCCGTTGTCAATCGTTGCCTGGAAATCATCAGGCAGCGGCCACGTGTTCGGCGGATACGAACTCGCTATGATGTTGAAGTAATCGCGCATCTGCGTAGGCGTCGGCGGCGGCGAGTTGCCGATGTAGCTGCCAAGCATCGGGTCAGTGTGAATGCGCTCATCGCGGATCGCGCCGTAAACCTCTTGCTCGAACGGTGTGGGTGTGCCTGCCATCGGGGTCTCCTTGATCTACGTTACTACTTCCGCGACTGGCCGAGCAATCACCTTGATTTCCTCATCTGCGCTCGCCGTCAATTCGTGCCTGCATTCGTGGCCGATCACGATACACCCGAGGCTCGCATCGTGGTTGATATTGTCGCCGTGAATCAGAAAGCCCGAGCGGCCCAGGGTATCGGTAAACTCCTCGGGCGTGAGCCGGATCGTCAGTGGCCCCTTCTCGGTACTAACTTCTCCCAGGACGTACATGCCTACCGGGATCGGACCCACATCGCGCACTTCCTGGAGCAGCGGATTGTCCCGACCATCACCGTGGCCGCTATAGCCTTGTCCGCACAGCGACCCATCGGGGCGGTAGAGATTGCCGGTGGATTGAACGTAGAGCCAGGGCATCAGGAGTGGCTATGGAGATGCCAGGGAGTGGGGATACTGCCGGTGAACATGGCGATGACAAGGATGAGTAGAATAACTCCGCAGACCCACAACGCGGGAGGGAAGTTAGCTAGGAATTTGGTGCAGATGACATACATCGCCCAGCCCAGAATGCCCAGAACCAGAATGTCAATCAGAAGCGGGATAAGCTGTTCCATACCTCACCGCCTTTCGATCAATCCTATCACGGCTGCTTGTCAGTCGGCGGAATAGGATTCGGGTTCGGAATGGATACCTCAACCTTCGAGGTTTTCTCGGTGACGTTGGTGATCTTTTCGGGCGTGATCTCGACATGCGACGCTTCAGCGGCGGTCGCCTGCCCGGTGCCTGTTCCCATGCCGCGAGGCACCGAAGCAACTACGGTATCCTGGCCCTTCCAGGCATTCATGGCTGAGATGCGCTGGCCGACCGCGAACTTGATGACGCCCAGGAACCATTGGCCGTAAACATTCTCGGGCGTCGGGAAGGTGTTGACCATATGGCCGACGATAGCCAGCGCCGTCGAGCCGGAAACGAAAAGCTCTACGCTTTGGAAGGTGGGCAGATAGTCTGAGATCACCAGCATCATGGTTGCTCCTTATCGGCCTTCGTACTGCTGCTGCGGCTTTGGCCCGATTCCACCAATCGCTGCGTGATTCGTCCTAGAGAAGTAAAATCCTACCACAGTTCCAAATGCAACGCTCATGATCGTAGGTATCGGCTTGTCGCTGCCCTTGTAGGTTTCATAGATTCCGGCCCACATGGTCGAGATCACCACGATCAACGCGACCGTCGCCTGCGTGTACTCCCAAATCAGGTTGACCTTGCGCTGGCCGGCAGTCGTAATGTCCTGCTGCGCGGTAGTCGTGGCCGGAAGTGAGTCGTTCATTCACTGAATCTTCGCACTTCCCGATATCGAAACGCTACCTGAGATCGTTGTGCCCGCATTACTAGGAGGTGAGGTAACACGAATCGCCGGCCAGCTTGCCGCAAATCCCATGCCAAATAGTTGCCCTGGATACTTACCCATCGCCAACTGCGCGTCCGTCAAATTCGATGCTCCGATGTTGTTACCGATGGAGTTAGGATCATCGGCGAACCCAGGAGCGTTCCACCCTGCCTTGCTCCAGATCGCCCGATAGAGCGTATCGACTGTAGCTAAGTTGGCCGGTGTCGGATTGTCCTGATACCACTTAGTTATTGCGCTAAAGCCTTCCTGATTTAGTTGCTCGCCCTCTACTTGGAAATTAACCGTTGGAGGGTTGCTACCAAAGCCGCATCCTGGAATACGCCAGATAAAGGTTTGCGAGATTCCAGCCTGCGACCCTCCGGACTCGCACGCTCCGTAAACCCGTCCGTAGAAGATGCTGTTGTTCTCGTAATTGAACCCGTATGTGTGCATCCACGCACCCGCCGCCGATGACAGCGCAGTATAGGTCGTACCGAGAGGCGAATCGAGCACTGCGGCTAGCTTCATACCGTAAGTCTTGATGCCTAACATAAATGGCTGCTGCCCAAATCCAGAGATCCCGTTGATGTAGTTAAACTGCCAGTTGGTCCCGCTAGTTCCCGTAAAACTCCGATCCAAAGTGATCGAGCTTGAGTTATTGAAGATGCAACCGTAGTTATTTTGGAGAGCCGTATCGTTATTACTTTGGCCGTAGGTCGCCGAGTAAGGAGCCGAGTCGTTGGTGAGAATCGGCGTCTCCGTCATGTAGCTGACAGAACCGGAACTCCCCGGCCATAGCACGGAGATTTGGCCATGTGTCGAATCTGTACGAAGGAACTGGTAATGTCTTCCGCCAAGCCAGATTATCCCAGCTGTCGATGAGAACGTTCCGCTAGTTGCCGTGATCGCATTGCTGCCGGTCATGACTGTCGCAGTTCCGCTATCAAGACCAGAACACATCCCGCTCGTAAGACCAGAGCCGGTGAGTGCCGAAGATCCGTTCGTCATCGTCACTTGGGTTTGCGCCGACCACAGCAACCCATTCGCCCATGAGTTGGTGAATACGCCGCCACCGCTCCCGGCACAAGCTACATCGCGGTTATAGAGCGTATTGGCTCCAGGACCAATTGCGTTCCTCCAGTACGTGCGCCAAGGAATGCCGCCTGGAGCGCCCATGCTGATCGTGTCTGGATCGTAGATAGCACCGAGGATCAACCATGTGCCTAGATAGCCCGAGTCGCGAGTGTCATAGGCGCTGCATCCAGCAGATCCGATAGATCCATTCGCGAACCAGGGTCGCAAGTCATTAATCGACGGAGTTCCGTAGAGGACGTAATGCGCGACTTCTCCGATCACGCCGCCGCCTAGAAACAGCGGAGAGTAAGCTTGTCGATAGCCACCAGCGAACACTGGAAACTTCAGCCAGTTGTTGGCTACATGATCCGCCATGTTCTTGGCTTGGATCAGCCCTGAACGTTCATAGAGCGATATCCAGGCGAGACTCTCTCCGTAGAAATTTATCCCGCCAAGGCTACTCTGATTAAGATAGCCATTGAGCGGCCCTTGGTCGGCCCAAGCGTAGGTCCCGGTGAGCGTGCCTATTCCGTTTAGTGGTGCAATATCGTACCCGCTGAGGTTTAGGCCATTGTCGTAAAAGCACGTCGTATCGCTCTCGCATCCGGTGGTCGCCCATTGAAGATTTCCGGTTCCAGAATAGGGGGATTGCCGATTGAAACCAGTGACGATATAGCGATAGAACGGCTTGATTACTTTGTAAGTTAGCCCGGTATTGGTATCCCCTGTCGATGGGAAATTGCGATTCAGCGTGAGACTAGTGTCGCTATTAACGCTTGTCACCCAAGCTACGAACTTGAAGGGCGTAGAACCGTGGGTGCCTAACACGCAGACCGCATCTCCTGCGACTACATTCGCCATCCATGCTGTACCAGATCCCGTCATCGTGGCAGAGCTAGCCGTGAGTCCAGCGGTACCGGTTGAGTAGGATACCGGACCTCCAGGACAGGCTGCTGCTGCCAGTCCTATAGTGCTCAGGAAACTCGTGCCAGTGCCTTTGATAAGTTGCTGACCTACTACCGCACCCATTGACCAGGACTGTGCAGCCGCGTAATTTGTGAAGCCGAGGTTATTCCAGAAAGACCCGCTGCCAGCCGGGCTGCGCCCGTCATAGCAGACCGTCAGGGTGTTTCCCGAAGCGCCGCATATTCGGATTTCTTCATACGGGCCGAATACGTCTCCCGCAATAGACGCCTGAATCATGATACGTGTGGGAGTTCCTGGAAGGCTACTCAAGTCCAGCTTAGTTGCATCGGCCACAGTGATCGTCGTATCGGTCGAGTTTATACCCGCCGCAAGCGTCGTTCCAGTAGTTCCCTGGCTGCTGCCAATTCCCATGAACTGGTAAGCCACAGTGCCGGTTTGCGGATTTGCCCAGTCAGGATTTGCGTCCGTGTAGCTGCTATATGGAAACGGCGTATTATAGACCGTGGCTCGCTGATTCATCGCTGCTAAGTTGCGCTCATCGGCAAAGCCCCAAGGGTTCTGTCCCAGGGCTATCGTCGGTCCGAAGATCGACGTAAAGTTTGCACTTCTGGGGATCACCACGCCGTTGGCATCGAAGTTAACCGCGCCAATGTGCGCCGTTCCGCAGTGCATATTCGCGCCGTCGCAAAGCTGAATTGTGTAGTCGCCGAACGCCGCTCCTGTGACGGTGGGCATCGCAACTGTGGTGCTGTTGAATGTGAGCGATGAGCACGACACCGGCCCCGTTCCAGGATCGTAAGCGGTACACGACCAGTTGTAACCCGACCAGCCGCCTGTGGACGCTGAACCGTCGAGGCCGTTAGTTGCGCCCACTTTCCAAGACTGAATTGGTCCCCATGAAGGCGCGGGATTGGTTTTGATAACGGCGGTCTGCGCGAAAGCGGTAGCGGCGAGAAGGAAGAGGGCGAGTTTCATGATAAAATAAACATGGGCGCGATCCCGCAATCCTTGGGTGCCGGGCCGTGACTGCTGCGGTGACTTGCTAACGGCATCCGAGGATTGCTTCATTGGCACACCACCGCTCCGCTCGCGAGTACCGATAGCGTGCAGGTGCTTCCATCCGATTTTGTAATGACGAAGACCGTGGGTACCTTAGGCGTGCCCACCGTGATGCTTTTCACTGCGATCCCTCCGTCGGCTGTGGCCGTGATCGGCAGCACTGGCGCTGGCGTTCCCGGAGGACCTTGTACCCCAGGCGGTCCAGCAGGACCCGGTGCGCCTTGCGGCCCCTGTATCCCCGGCGATCCCATTGCGCCCGCTGGTCCAGGCTTACCCTGAGGCCCCGCAGGTCCGGGCGGACCTACGCACGGCGCTGTGATCGTCGTGGTCTTGCCGCTATTGGTGATCGTGAGCGTGCATTGTTGTGCAGCGAGCACGCAGGGAATGAAGAACGAGAGATACTTCACTTCCCCGGCTCCTTCGCGGGCTGCGCCTGGATCGGTTTTGCTTGGCATGTTGGTTCAAGCCAGCCGTCTTGGAGAAGTTGCAAACCGCGTGCTTCGCAATCCGCCATCTTCGTCTTGATTAGTTCGTCGCGGGCGTTCTGCGCCTTGCGAAGATTCGCTGTAGCCTTGTGATATTGCGCGAGCCACTGAGCATCGGCCTTCTGCTGTGGGGTTTCGGCATAGAGCGCGAGCGCACAGCAGAGGATGAGGATGGGGAGTTTCATCGTTGTGTTATGTTTCCTATCAGGGAGATTAGCCCGCGAGAAACGGAACTTGGAAGAAGTCCATAAGATTGTATCTTGCTATCTTGCGTGGATACGTAGATACGTCCATTAGTCACCACAGGCGCAGCAAACTTCGTCATATTCCCCAATGCGTCTTGTCCCGATGTGCCGCTATTCCAGTATTCCGCTAGTGTGGTCGGGTTAAGGGCACGCAGTGTCCCTTGTTGAACCGCCGTGTGGCTTGTGGTCGCCGTCGTCTCGACCCACAATATGCCGTTCGATGCCCCATTGATGCTGCCGAACATTTGGGCGGGTCCGTAGTTTCCGTAGCTATTCGTCTGCGTGGCAAGCGGTGTGGTTGTGAATGTACTGCCCCCGAATGTGAAGGCATATATTGATCCGGCGCTCGTGGGTAAGTAAAGTACGTTGTTCATGAACGCTCCACCATAAGAGCCGGTTTCAGAACCGGGAGTACCCATCGCGTTGGTCTTGAAAGTTTGAAGCGAGCAGCCACTTGACCCTTGTAGATGCCCCATGCAGGTCGTGTCGATAAGGTAGACATTAAAGTCTTTCCCTGCGACAATCGCGAAGTTAGTACTGGGGATCAGCATTGCCCGGTTCGCGGAAACGTCCGCATCGACCGAATCAATCGCAGCATTGTTGGATGGCGTGAACCAATCAAGAACGGACAGCGTGGGGGAAAGCTTTACCGTGCTATCGGAGAAATTTGTCACGCCATCGTAGCCACCATCGTTGCCAGTGGTCACGTAAATATTGCCGCTTCCGTCTACAGCCGGAGCGCCACCCGACATCCAGACACCACCGCCATACCCATTGGGCGTAGAGCACCAAATTCCAGCTTGCGATAAATCGGACGTGTTGTAGGCAAATACCCATCCATGCCAGGGGCGCGTATCGTTCAGAGCGCCGAAGGCTACATAAACTTTATTGTTGGCGAGAGCGAGACCGGCCCGCTGAAATTCAAAGCGCGGATAAAATAGGAGATTCGCTCCGCTGGTCGTATCGCCTTGCCCCACGTCTCCCGTTCCAACGACTTGGCCGGAGATCGTCGCGGTCAGCAGAGTCGATCCGGTGGTGAGATCCAATTGCCGTATTACCCAGTTGGGCGTACTGGTGTCGCACACCACGTAGAGCTTGGAGTTGGCGACATCAACGACCGGAGTTGAAAGACAACCGAGCGAACCGTACAACCCACCCTCAGCGACCGGATAACTCGCATAGGGACTAGCGAAGGCTAAATTGCTCCAGACGGTAGCTCCTGGCCTATTGGCGTCAAAGGCGTAGACACTGTTGTTCATCGTGACTACAATCAGTAAGTCGTGGACGACGCCAGAAGTCGTGACTGCCGGAACGAACAATGGCTGAGAGAACACATGGCCATCTGTGGCCCAACCTCCGAACAAGCCAAATTTGCCTGTCGTTACGTTGGTCGGTGTTAGCTGTGTCTCGGTCGAGACAGAATTGTTGCGATTACCGTCAACATTCGACGTAGGGATGCTAGCTGCTTTACTCAGCAGGACAAGGCAGAGTACTAAAAACAATCGCTTCATATTACGGCCCCGTCCAGTGAATCAAAGCCACGTCCGTTTGATTATTAATAGGATTAGACCCCCAACCAACCTGAGATACACTCGCCAGAAACGACGTGGCAGAACGGCTGTCAAACTGATTCCAATGGAAACTATCTGCCGAATAGTTGTAAACCATCGTCGTGCCGTTATAGACCAATTGAAGGCACGAAGGGTTACCGACTATAACAGATGTCCTGGAAGGACCGGAATTATTCCATTCTAAGCGAACTGTGCTAAATGCCGATGACGTTGTCCATTCAGACTCGATAAGCGCCCAGGTCGTCGGTTCGGCCTGCAAGTTAAAGCTAACCCACTTTGTTCCATCCCCAAAATACAAACCGTAACCTGCAAATCCACCATCGCTACCGGCGGTGTCATGCAAAAAACAGGCTGTTAGGGTAAACGACCCACCTGGAGCTGCTTTGTATCGGATACGGGCAGAATTGGTCGTGCCTCCGTTAGCCGGACACGACTCATATTCATACCCGTTTGTAGAATCAATCGTGCAAGAGCCTTGGTTTGACCATGTCCACCCAGTTGACGTTGGTCGTGTCACATTTCCGAGCATTCCAGAGAAATACGACCACGTATTCGTGGACGAACAACGTGCTGTATAGACCGAATTGGTCATGTAGTAAAGATCGTTTGTGGTGCATGTAGCTGGCAGAGAAGCTGCTGTTCCTTGGGTGATATTAGATCCGCTAACCGTCACGGCCCCAGTCATCCCATTAACGCTCGTCACAGGAGCAGCAGTCGCCGCAAACGGCATAACACCCCCCGATCTCTGCGTGATCGAATTGCTTGTGCTACCGGTCGAGGTCGTAACTGTGAAATCCACAAACAACGCGGCAGTTAAGTCTATATTCCCGGATACCGCTGTGTTCGTGTCGTTGAATACGCTGTCGGGAGAAGTTGATAGAGAGCCAAGATCAACCGTCAAAGGGCCATGTATTTCCAGATTTCCAGTTGCTCCAACCGCCGCCGTGTACCCAAGGAAATTTACATTCCAAGTGTTATTGGTCGAGTTTGCCAGGGTCGCGGTAGAAGCGATCGATGCGAGCGTAACTACTGTACCACTACCGCAGCCTGAGACGGTGCAGAGTTTGACCTTGAAGGTCAGTGTGGGGGTCTGCCCAATGGGAGTAGTGTAGACCCCTGCTCCGTTGAACAGAAATGGCTGACGTAAACTATTGAAGTAGCCAGCGGTCAGCGTAAGTTCGATCAACTGCTGTTCCGATGTTGAGTTTGCCGAGACGGTAATAGGGGTGACACTCGTAACTGAATTTCCAGACCCGCCACCACCAGAGCCGCACGGAGATCCAGCCGTCCCCAATTTGTACTTCGATCCTGACACCACCCAGTTGGCGCAATCCCCGTTAACCGGGGTGACCGTAAACTGTGGTATCTTTGCATCGGCGCTCCCTTGCGCGGCGTGTAGCATATCGGCTGTGGAGTCGTAGCCAATGGCCCCGTTAATTGCCGTTGTCAGACCGACCCCCACAGGTGCCTTGAAAGCGCTCGCCCCAGTAGACGCACTCATATCGAGTGTCATCGCTGACGATCCGGTATTAATACCTTGGTTGCGAACCAGATTGGCTGTGTCTGTAAGATTAGTAGAAGTGAATCCAGTAAAAACTCCCGTAGATACACCTGAGGATGGAGTTCCCCAAAGCAGGAACTGATTGACAGAAGGAGCCGCACCGGGATACTTCAACCCGTAGCTTGTAACCGACGTTGGTCCGAGTAGGCTGATCGCGTTAGTCCCTAGTGTTGGGAGTGTCCCTTGACCGATATCTAAAGCTCCCGCAACGCCACCACCTGATCCGGCGATGAAGCTTAACGCCTTGAAGTTGCCAGAACTATCCGAAGTAACCACGCCCGTACTACACGGCCCAAACGCATTCGCAACATTGCACTGCACATCTCCAGGCGAGCCTCCAGGGAATACGGGGGTGCCGCCGCCCAACGTAGCCCACACTCCTGTAGACGGATTGCACCAAAATGGAGTTCCTGCCGAGGCGCTGCTGAAATCGAATTTGAGTGCAGGACAGGCTCCGCTCGGATCGGCGGTTGACAGCTTGACCGGAGCGATGGTCACTTGGGCGAAAATTCCAGCTTGGAAGAATGCCGATACTGACAAAAGTAGCAGGAGCCGTTCTAGCTTCATGAGGGTATGATACTGGATATTATGCCCCGGCCCAAGCCCAAACCCTTGATGCTAGAAAAAGGCGGCTCGACGCGCGGCCTTGTCCCCTCTTCGGCATTCGCCCGATTCGACATCACGTACAACGAGTACTTGGCCACTTTGGACCCGCGCGGCGACACCAAAGATTCTGCCGCGATCCGCCTCGCCTTGGCCGGGTCGTCCGATATTCGCTTCCGCAATTTCCTCGAAATGGCGTCGAATCCGCAGGTCAAAGGCTGGACCCTGGCCGCGATCGCCAAACACTGCGAGATTGGCCTGACCGAATTTCAGGACTGGCGGCAGAAAGCTCAGACGCAACGGATTCTCGCCAAGGCCCAGGAGGGAATGCTCAAGGTCACGGACGACTTGGTAGAGAATGCTCTCAATCGCGATGTGACCTGTGATCGCTGCGATGGCTTCGGCTCGGTAGTCTGTGACTCCAAAGCCCCGAAGTCTACCCCCGGCCTGCGTCGCATTAAGGGCATGAAATCTGCCGACGATACCTGGATGCGCGACTGCCCTACCTGCAAGGGTAAAGGTGTCCTGCGTGCCTCAGGCAGTGAACATGCCATCGATAAGCTCATCGATATGACCGGACTGTCGAGCAAGGGCAAAGGCGGCAGCGGCCCATCTGTCACTCTAAATTTCGGTGGCGCGAGCATGGAATCCGCAGTAGACCGTCTCTCCAAGATCACCTTCGACGTGAACGATCCCATCGACGTAGATCCATCTCCCCAGAACTAGTCCTATAATCGTTGGCATGAACCGGACTCTTCTTGCTCTTGTCTTGCTGTGTCTCAGTTCCCTGCCCGCTTTCGCCATCCAATCGGCCACCGGATGGTGTGAAAAGGGCGGTCAGCGCGTCATTATCTCGAACAATGGGCAGACTTCCAGCGGCTATTTCCAGCGCTCGTTTCCCTCCTGCACGATCACGGTCTATCTGACCGGTACTTCCACTCCCGCGACGATCTATTCGGACGGTAGCATGACACCGCTATCGAACCCCTTCTCGGCCACGGTTACCGGCCAGTGGATCTTCTATGCGCCAGACGGCAACTATGACGTGCAATACTCCGGCACCGGCGTCGGTAGTCCGTTCAAAATAGTCAATCTCCAGTTGCTCTCATCGAGCGGCGGCGGGGGCGGCGGCACAGGCACCGTGACTAATACCGGCACGTTGACTTCAGGCCAGTTGATTCGCGGTAACGGCGGCGTGAATATCACAGTCGGCGACCTAGCGGGTGACATCTCGACCTCAGGGACTCTCACCACCACGCTCGCCACAGTCAACAGTAATGTCGGCTCTTGCGGCGATGCAACTCACGTCTCCCAGATCACCTTGAATGCCAAGGGACTCGCCACGGCTTGTACTGCCGTCGCGATCACATCGGGTGGCACTCCCGCTTTCTCGTCCATTACATCGGGCACGAATACGGCCGCCGCGATGCTCGTCGGATCAGGTGGATCTTTTGGCTATACAGGCACCGGCACGGTCAGTGCCAACCAAATCCTCAATACGGCAATCACTGGGTTCACCGGCATCATCAAGATGACTTCAGGCATCCCATCGGTTGCCACATCAGGCATAGATTACGTCGGCCCCGCCACCGTGACGACCTACACAGCCGGGGCCAAACAGACTCTCTCGCAGTCGGCCACTACAGCCGGATTCAATTTGGGCGCTCTATCGATCGATCCATCGGTCCCGGTTCAAGGCGATCTCTGGTACAACGGCGGCGTATTGAAGTATCGCACCGCCTCGGCGACTCTGCTGGTCGGCGGCAGCGCCTCCTATACCACGGTCACTTTCTCGTCCACGCCGACGTTCACCGCTGTATCTACTACCGCCGACTCCTGGACGATGACCCTGACCGGCAACGTGTCCTCGTCCACACTTACCGGCGCAACCACGGGCGAGATCCTGACATTCAATCTCTGTCAGGATGGAACCGGCTCCCGCACGTTTGTTCCGCCGGCCAACGTGCTCAACATGGGCACAATCGGCTCAACCGCATCTTCCTGCTCTCATCAGACTTTCGTGTTCGACGGCACGAACGCTCAAGCGCTCGGGGTCATGATCATTACCGGAGTCGCCGGGTCGTCGATCACGATGCCGGGGTCCACGTCTGGTTCTACGGTCGTGCAGCCCCAAGCCATCGCTGCCGGTACTGCCAAGCTGCCTGCCCAATCTGGCTCGATTCCGACTGCATATTTCTGCGGCGCGACGAGCGGCAATGCAGCCTGTGCGAACACCGATACGGCTGGTACCGGACGCATGATCGGCGGGATAGCCACTCTCGCGTCAAACAGCGCGGTCATTTCCGGTATATCGCCTGCCTTCACTAGCACTTCTACCTTCGCCTGCGCGGGTCAGGATACTACAACGATCACAAATCCGGTCAAGATCGTGAATACGTCGGCTACTTCGATCACGATAACCAACAATACAGGGGCCACAGATACGGTGAATTGGGTTTGTTATGGGAATTAGGCTTCTAGGTTAAACTGTAGTTCATGCTCCGCGCCCTGCTTGCGATCTTCCGTCCGATGGCGACGATTGCCCGCGAGCTGACTACTCTCCGCGAACTATATGAGCTTGACCTTGGTTCTCGTCAGCCGCCGCTCTTTCGTGTGACCGAAAAACCAAATAAGCGCGACACGGAAGTTTCATATTCGGGCGTCGAAGATTTGCGACCCGGCTACAAACGCTGGTTCCAGCCCGAGGACGAGGAAGAGGAAGATGTACAGTCCTGACATCATCGACCGCCGCCTCCATCAGGCCAAGAAACAGGGCGAAGTGTTTCAGCGTCTGCCGCGCGATAAGTCAATCGATATCGCGGCAAAGCTGGAGCGGCTGCGGATCGGGCGTGATGGCAAACCGCTGCCCGAGGGCCAGCTCAGTCGCCCGCTTAATGCCGCCGAACAAGCGCACATTCATTCGGAGCGGTTGATATCGAAGTGCGACTTCGAGTACTGGTTCGTCCGCTATGCCTGTCTGGAGCTTGATCCCGGTGTGTGTGACCGAAGCGGCGTCGGGCCGCCGATCTTGCTTGAGTCGCAGCGCAGATATATTACGTTGTTTGGCCGCCGAGAAAAGGAGTGCCATGAAGAGCAGAAAAAGTACAAGTTCACCGAGGGTATTCTTGCGTATGTACATAAGTGCAGGCAGGTCGTTGCGACCGCGACTGTCCGTGGTATCTCGCAGCACCGTCTACTCTTTTGGCCAGGAACCCGTGGCTTTGCTGCGAGCCTTGATGACGAGAGAAAAGGAGAGCTTTTCAAACGTGACCATCTCATCCTTGACAATCTCCCCTTTTGGCAAAAACCAAGAATCTATCCAGATGTGAAGGATACCGAATTAGGCTTTGAGCCACCGGTCTCCTCGCGTATCAACTACCAAGCTGAGAATCAGCAGTCTGGTATCGGCGTCGGTACGCAGAATGACGTGTCCCATCTGACTGAGGTAGCTCTCTGGCAATACCCAGGCCGCATCCGCTACAGCTTCATTCCCTCGCTGCCCAAGGCGATCACGACCTTTCACGTGCAGGAATCGACATCCGATGGCAAAGGGAACTACTGGCATGAAGTCACTGAGGCCGCACGTCATCGCCGACGAGGATACGAGTCCTGGATCTACGCTTTCATCCCGTACTATACGAACCGACTCAAATACCGCTCGAATCCTCCGAATGACTGGACGCCAGCCGAGCACACGTTGCGCCACGCCGAACTGATCGAGCGCACGAGTCCTGAGTTCTTCGATGGCATGACGATACATCCGTCGAGGGAGCAGCTATTCTGGTGGGAATCCACTCGGGCACAGCATGCACTGAATGGTGAACTCGCGACCTTCTTAACAAATTACCCTGCAACTCCAGAGCAGTCGTTCCAGTCGCCATCACAGGGTGCGCTGCCCGTCGAGTTGATCGAGCAGATGGAAATGGAATGCAAAGATCCGGTTCACTATGAGGTCGAAGTCGCTGCCTGATGCCCCAGCAAGCATTTCACGTCTCCGGCTCTCATCTCGACTTGACGCTCGAATCGGACGAGTCTATTGCTCAAGATCCGCGCGGCCTCGTCCATGTGTGGCAGGAACCTGTGCAGCACGCCCGCTATATCATCGGCTGCGATCCAAGTGTCGGTATCACAGGCTGGCGGCGCGACCTCGCAACAGATGGCGACCATAAGACTGACAACTCGGCCATCGAAGTGTTCCGCGTTGATGCCATCAAATCTCCCGTTATGAAGGATGGTCAGTCTGAGATAGACCCGATCACCAAGGCCCCCAAATTCCTCTATCGCGACCTTCAAGTCGCCGAGTTCTTCGCCCCGGTAGATGCCGTAGAGATCGCCCGTGTGTGCAATATCCTCGGCCGTATCTATGCCGGTGATCAGGACGATCAGGCCGAACTCATATACGAAGCCTATCCCGGCCCCGGTGTCTTGACCACTCAAGAACTCATGCGCCTCGGCTACACCAATTTGTGGTACTGGGAAACCATCGCGGATTCAGTCGCCGAGCAGACTTCGAGTGTGGGTTGGCACTCGAACATGAATACGCAGAAGATCCTGTGGTACAGGTCCCGGCGTCATCTATTGGAGCGTAAGGCCAAGATTCAGTCCCAGTGGCTACTCGCCGAATATGCCAATGCTGTCATCGACATCGAAAAGATGCGCGCTCGCGCCGCTTACGGTTTCCACGACGATCTGATCCAGGCGGCAAATATGTGCTTTTGGGCTGGGCATAAGTGGACCTATGATCCCGAGCGCACCTGGGAACCCGTGACCGAAACTGCTATCGTCGAGCCTCAGCGCTCCGCTCCCGTACTCGGCGAATACCGCTCCTACAAAGAAGTCTGGGCCAATGCTCTCGACGGCTGGGATTGACACATACAATCGCCAGAGCGTATCCTGGGCTAACATCAGATGGCGTCGAACATCAGACCAAATACACCATCGACGCAGAGCGGGGAGGCCGTTCCTCCGAGCGCTTCCCCACTCATCCGGCCGCCGCTGCCTCCAGCCTCTTATCCCGCGCAGCCGATTAAGTGTTCTGTCGAGATCGATGGCTACCAGGCATACGCGATGGTGCTGATCGAGCCACATATTCTGAAGCGGTTGCGGACCCGGTATCCGAATAACCTGGACGATATGCTGTGGGATAACGTGTTCAAGCGAGCGCTGTACGATGCAGTCTACTGAGGTTCTTTGTGTGGCGTGTGGTCAAACATACGGCATCGGGGAATATCCATATTGCCCACATGGACGACCACACGGCGGCACGCTACTTAGCTCTATCCACCCATCCGAGCGGGCAGTCGTCTATCGAAACCCTCGGACAGGCGAAGTCCGCTACCCCGCCCGAGCCGATCAAGCGGTCCCGGAAGTCTATGCAAAACAGGGCTACCAGCGGCAGGAACTTGCAACGCCTCAAGCTATCCGCCAGTTCGAGAAAGATACTGGACGCATTCATGAACGATCTCATTACGACCCCGGCTCAGGCCGAGCTGATCGAGACAATGCTCGGGAGGCCGAACCCTACCACCGCGACCCGGAAGTGACTCACCGTCTAGTAGAAGCGCTCCGATGAGTCTATAATCGGTCTCAATGGCCGACAAATTCTTCGACCTCCCGCCCATTCGTGACGACGCAGCCCAGCCCGGAACAGTAGACTACGCTATTTTGCAGTGGTGCGAGGACCGTCTTCAGCGCGGTCAGCAGTTCGTTGAAGCCTCGGTCGGCTATGACAATATCAACCGCGCTCTAGACGGCGTATTTGCCAACGAAAAAGAAACCGCCGCGTCCTACGTTCCCACGCCCAAACCCTTATCCCGCACCAAGGCCAACCTAGTCGCGAAGACAGCCGAAGACCTGACCGCCCTCCTGACTGATACGCGCGTCTTTTGGAATTACGCGACACACAATCCCAAGTACGAAGAACAGGCCCGCATCTCGAACAAACAGGCCGAAGACTGGTACACCTCCCGGCTAATCGATCTCCGCATCGCCGACGCGATCCGCTACTATACCGTGGCCGGTTCTGGCTTTGTCCACCTCTACTACTCGCGCCGGCTGAACGACATGATGGTCGAGGCAGAAGACCCCCGCTCGGTCTTTCCCATCGAGCCTATTTCCTACCACACAGTCCAGGATGCGCTTGGCATCATCATCCGTAAGGCCCGCACGCCCAACTGGGTCAAGGCCGAATACGACAAGGATGTGAAGGCCGATATCGGCGACCCTGGTATCTTCGGCTGGTTCACCCGCGTGATCGGCGGCATGGCGAAGAATAAGCATTCCGGTCCCTTGTCCAAACGAGCAGGCGACGACGATGCCATTCCGGCGACTCCCACTGTGTTTGTCAACACGATGTATTTGGATGACAAGCGAGTCAATAAGACCAAAGATCATGTCCTGATGGGCGAGTGGGAAAAGGATGACAAGGGCAAGGACCAGCCTAAGACTCAGTGGTCCTACCGCGTGGCCCCTGGTGCGCCGTTATATCCATTCAAACGCTTGATCGTCTGGGGTGGCGGCGCTCTGCTTTATGATGGCCCCTCGCCCTACTGGCACGGCAAGTATCCCATCATCAAACTGACCTTGAATCCTTGGCCCAAATCCTGGCTTGGGAAGGGGCCGCTGTGGGACGTGCTCCCGCTCAATACATCGCTCAACTCTCTGCTTCGCGTAGTGGACGATCATGCCGCGATGGTCGCCCAACCCGGTGTAGTCGCCGACCGCAATGTGTCCAAGTCCGAGATGGACAAGTTCAACTCGCGGGCACCCGGCTACAAGATCCGCACCAACTTGGCTTCGGGCAAGGGTATCCAGGTCGTCATCCCGCCGCCGCTCGATCAGTCTCTCTGGCAGCACATCTCCTGGATACAGGACATGATCAAGCAACTGTCGGGCACTGCCGATGTGTCCCAGATGGCGCAGCTCGCCCAGATCCCCTCCGACGATACGATCGACACGATCATGAAAGCCATGACCCCTGGTGTGCGCCTCCGCTCGCGCATCCTCGAAGGCTTCATGAAAGAGTTCGCCGAGATGTATCTCTATTGCATCGCCGAGTTTGACACCCTGCCCAAGCGTGTAGCCAAGTTCGGCCCTGACGGTGTGACTGCCGAGGACTATGACTACGACCCCGGCACATTCATCCCGGACGATGTACCGGACGGATCTCCTGGCGATATCGCCTCGACCGAAGACGCACTCGGGCTGGATAATCCGCGCCCAAGATACGAGCGGGCCAAGGCCATGCTCACTGCATTCACGTTCAACTTCAAGCCGGGTTCACTGCTCAATAGCGCCGCGACACAGGACCGGCTCGAAGACCTGCTCCTGTCCAAGATGGGGTATCTCGACGCCTTCACTCTCATGGAAAATCTCGGCAAGATGAACTTCGCGCCGCCGAGCATCAAGGTGCCCAACTCGATCTTGGAGCGCTTGCAGCTTCAGCAGGCTTTAGGTATCGGCATGATCGCCAATGCTCAGGGCAGAAAAGCGACCGATCAGGCACCGCCTAGTTTGCAGTCTCAACCAGGCGGCGACGCGACCTTGGCTACGAGCTAAATTCCAGGCTGGAATCTTTGGAGAGGACGGTCGGCTTTTACACTGATCCGCTTCTTGGCCTCCCGGTTTCCCGGACGCGGCGAGTATCCGACGAGGTGCCCTCTGTCCATCCCAAGTTTTACCACATCCTCTAGGTGACAGCTTCACCTAGAAGCCAACTGCCTTGTTGACAATAACTTACACTTTGCCCTATTCTGATCCGCAGTACATGGCAGACAAAGATCCACTTTGGATCGAGCACTCGGGAATGCAGAAGGGCGCTCTGACCAAGAAAGCCAAATCAGCCGGTATGGGTGTCCAATCCTTTGCCAAAAAGAACGAAGGTTCTCCCGGCAAACTACGCAAGGAATCGCGCCTCGCCGAGACTTTATCCTCACTGCGCCGCAAAGGAGCCACGAAAGCATAATGGCCAAAGAACACGAGCATCACATGGGTCATGAGAAGAAAGAGCACGGCATGGGCGGCAAGCATAAGGAGTCCCACGGCCAGCCCGGTTTGGGCAAAAAGATGGCCGGTTTCAGCTCCAAGGTCGGCAAGAATCACAAACACTTCGGCAAGGAGATGTCTCCAGCCGGGAAGTAATCATGGCATCCTTTGCCCCACCTCCGGCACCTTCAGGCGTGAGCGCGGCCCCGCTGCCTCCGCTGCCAAACCTTCCTTCGACCGCTGCTCCTGGGCCGGGGGGCGACTCCACATCGTCCCCCCTCGCCTCCCTGATGAGCGGAATCATGCCGGTCAAATCGGCTGTCGATGCGATCAACGCAGCATGCAAACAGATCGTCCAATCGGGTGTCGTCCCTGGCGCACCTGAAGTCTGTGCCCAAATCATCGCAGCGGCTCAATCGCTTCTCCCTATGGCTGCACAAGCGGCTATGCAATCTGCCGGACCAACCGGTCCCCCGGCTGGCGGTCCACAAGGTGGCCCTCCCGGCATGTCGCCGATGCCGCCGCCTCCCGGCGCGCCGCCCAACTTAGGAGGCATGTAGGAGCCTTATGACTGCCAAAGAGAAATTGAAGTGGCTCATTGAAGATGCCGGTCTCGACGAGGCTACGGCGAAGGCGATCCTCGACAACGAGAAGCTGGTCAAGAAGGCCGACAAGTTTGTGCAGCAGGACGAGTACGATTCCTTGCAGGCTAAGGCCGCCGAGCTTGAGATGAGTTACAACGGCACCAAGGACAAGCCTGGTGCCAAGGCATATCAGGACTGGTACGCGGCTAATTTCAACAAGGTCAAGGAATACGAGACGGCCCTGGTGAAGTACCAGGAGCGCTTTGGCGCTCTCGACGCGACTGTGCCTCCCGATGACAAGAAAGGCAAGCCTGTGCAGCTGACCCAGGAAGACATCGACCGCCGTGTCAACGAAGTCATTCAACAGAACTATGCGCCGCGCTGGTCGGACTTGCTCACGAGTACCGGCACCATCGTTCAAAAGCACATGCGGGCGGGTCGCAAGACCGACATTGACTTCAAGCGACTGTCCGAGATTGCTCAGACTAAGAACAGTGACCTGCTCGCCGCCTACGATGAATACGATGCGCCCGAGCGCGAAGCCGCCGCCAAAGCCGCAACCGACGCCGAAGTGGATCGCCGCGTCAACGAGAAACTAGCCGCTGCGCGCACTCAGCAGTTCTTCCCCTCTGGCGCGGATGCAA
>Ga0210400_10001372_pt1 | contig 24239 bp, 18 predicted proteins | sample IncBWH26MmetaG_FD_155456 | JGI IMG/M metagenome (GOLD analysis project Ga0210400, IMG submission 155456) | Forest soil microbial communities from Barre Woods Harvard Forest LTER site, Petersham, Massachusetts, United States - Inc-BW-H-26-M | ecosystem: Environmental > Terrestrial > Soil >...
CGCTGGGGCGGCGCAAGGGAATGATGGCGGCGCTGGGGCTGTGCTTGCTGGTGATGCCGTTCTGGGCGTTTGGCGGCAGCGTGCCGGTGCTGATTGTGGCGACCGTGTTCATGCAGATGGGCGTGCAAGGCGCGTGGGGCGTGATTCCGGTGCATCTGAATGAACTGGCGGCGGACGCGGCGCGCGGGTTGATGCCGGGAATGGCGTACCAGTTGGGAATATTGTTTGCCGCCCCGACAAATTCAATTGAGTATGCGCTCCGCGAACGGTTCGGCTACCAGTGGGCGCTGGCAGGCTTTGAGATTGTCACGATCGTGGTGCTGGTGTTGCTGCTCTGGCGCGGCGCCGAAGAGCATAGCCGCAGCTTCATGAAAGCCGCTCCACCCGGATAGACCTACCCTCGCCCATGTAGCGGCCGCCTTCCGAGGCGGGCGCTTTCCACTCGGAATTCTGCGCTCCATTCAGTCAAGTAGTTAGCTAGATGCTCCGACTTTCGTATGCTACAATTTTTATACCGTTGCGCCCTTAGCTCAGCTGGATAGAGCGTCTGGCTACGAACCAGAAGGTCGGGAGTTCGAATCTCTCAGGGCGCACCACTTCCTTCCCATGTTTTGCGTTTACGTACTTCAATCTGAAACTACCGACTGCTATTACACAGGATTTACCACCGACATTGAGCATCGTGTTGGGCAGCACAACGCGGGGGTAACGAAATCTACCAAGAATCGCGGCCCGTGGAAACTGGTACACAAGGAACAGTATGATTCCCGTGCAGCCGCGATGCGACGGGAGAAATTTCTGAAGTCGGGTAAGGGGAGAGAGCAAATTGCCCAGTTGATCGCTAAGGGGCGCCCTTAGCTCAGCTGGATAGAGTCCGCCTGCGGCGGAAACCAGAAGGTCGGGAGTTCGAATCTCTCAGGGCGCACCATTTTTCCCTCATATAACATTACTTTCCTTCTCTCTTCCACTCCGCTTCTCCAAAGAAAAACTAAGAGCAAATTAGACGAGCGCGCGGCATTTTAGATTGGAAATCCTCGCGAGACGTCTTAGAGAGTCGTGTCTAGCGGAGTTCGAGCATTCCGGGCGAGGTTCGAGTCCTCTTGTAGCTGCCGGAGATCTTCGCTTGCAGAAGTACACCCTCCCCAGGATCAAACTAAATTCCAGGAATTTTTCGTCCACCTTGTGCAGCGATCGCAGCAATTCGACCTGAGCTCACGGCGAAGCGATGTTGCGAAGACCAAGAGTTTTCTTTCACCCATCGCATCAACACACCAACGCCCAGCGCGCGTCTTTCCTGGTTGAATTCCGCATCCTCATAACACAGCGCGCATAGCATCCGTAATTATCCTCTCAAGGTTTTAGGGTAATCACCGGATTGTGACTGCAATCCGCCTCCGCTATCTTGCGGCTCGGGTCAAAGTTCCGTTCGTCGCGCAAGTGTTTTGGTCAGGGCGTCGAGTTCCACGGATACCAGGCCTTCAACTCAAATGGAGTTCCGCCGGAATGGGACTCCAATGGCGGTAGCTTCTCTGGGGGAACGGAATGAGCACGCGGAATCATCCTTGGCCGTGGTACGCGATTCTAGCCAAGACTGGCCGGGAGAAAAATGCAACGTTGCTTCTGGAAAACAGCGGCTTTGAATGTTATCTGCCTGTCAGTAAATCCAGCCGCAGGTGGTCCGATCGCACGAAGGAAATTGATGTGCCGCTGTTCCCGGGATATCTGTTTTGCCGGATGAATCCGAATGACCGGTTGCCGGTGCTGGTCACTCCCGGCGTGGTGCAGATTGTTGGCACAGGCAAGACGCCCGTTCCGATCGAAGAGCACGAAATTGCGGCTATCAAGCGCGCGGCCAGCAGCGGGCTCTCGACGACTCCGTGGCCATACCTGCAGGTTGGCCAGGTGGCGCGGATTGAAGAAGGGCCGCTGCAGGGACTGAGCGGAATCGTCGTCAAAATCAAATCCGGATTGAAACTTGTGCTCTCTGTCCACCTGTTACAGCGCTCGATCGCAGTGGAAATTGATCGCAACTGGATTCGTGCGACGCACTCCGCCGAGCCCATTCCGCATGGGTCCGCGACGCATGTGTCGGACGCCACGGCCGTTTTAAAAATTGAACCGGAGTTCGCCCACAGCTCCGACCATTAGCCCATCGAAATTCTTTTGCCCGGCAAGGACCGGCCGCATTCTGACCCACCGACACCGGCCAGCTACAAAATTCATTCCTTCCAGCGGATCTAGAGAAAATGATGCAATTTCTTGTATTCATCGCCGCACTTTTGCTCTCGGTTTTGTTCACACGATTGGTGCGCGATTACGCAAACCGGCATGGCTGGGCTACCCCGCCGGCTTCGGATCGCCATGTTCATACGCGTCCCATCCCAAGGCTGGGCGGAGTGGCGATTTTCCTGACACTTTGGTGCATCGCGCTGCTGGCGTATTGGCTGCCGGAGCATTTTGGGACCAGCGAATTTCCATTGTCGCAGCTCACGGTCAAGATTCTCGGCCCGGCTACGATTATTTTTCTTCTCGGGTTGGTTGATGATTTTTGTGACATCAGCGCCTACACCAAGTTTTCAGTGCAGGCGCTGGCGGCCGTCTTGCTGTATTGCAATGGCATCGGAATTTCCCGGTTGACGATTCTCGCCGGCCACCCTCACCTGGGATGGCTGGTGGGACTTCCGCTGACAATCCTCTGGGTTCTCTGGATTACCAACGCGTTCAACCTGATTGACGGGCTTGACGGGCTGGCTGCGGGTTCGGCGCTGCTCTCCACATTGGTGAGTTGCGTTGTGGCGATGGTCGGCCACAATGAGGTTGTTCTGGTCCTGACCCTCGCACTGGCCGGCGCGATTGGCGGCTTCCTGCGATACAACTTCAATCCAGCTTCGATCTTCCTCGGCGATTGCGGCAGCCTGTTGATCGGATTCCTGATCAGCGCGATTGCAATTGCCGGCTCGCATAAATCTCCGACGATGGTGGCGGTGGCGATCCCCCTCGTATCCCTGGGGCTTCCGATCCTCGACGTCACGTTCGCGGTCTTGCGGCGCTTCCTCAGCTATAGGCGATTGTTCTCTCCCGACCGCGAACATATTCACCACAAATTGCTTGGCCGGGGAATTTCGCACCGGCAAACGGTGTTGTTGCTCTACGGCGTAAGCGCGTGTTTTTGCCTCTTTAGCCTGGTGCTTTTGAATCCGGGTGGGGCCGCGCTGGCCGGGGTTCTGCTGGTCGTCGGAATAGGTGTGCTGATTGGCGTGCAGCAGTTGAAGTATCACGAGTTTCTGGAACTTGGACGCGTAGCCAGCCGGACCTTGAATCAGCGCCACGCAATCGCCAATGGCATCAGCGTGCGGCGGACGGCCGACCGCCTGGAGAACTGCGCCACCTTGCCGCAGTTTTGCCAGATTCTGCGGGAATGCCTGGAGCCGATCGGATTCGACGGGTTCGGGATGTACCTGTCGATCGGATTGCCGGCGGATGCGGATCTCGGTCCATTAAAAATGGTGAACCGGTCCAAGGTTCAATATTTTTGGGACCAGTTGCCGGAACCTTGCGATGCCAATTGGAGTTTGACGTTCAGCTTAACGAAACGAAACGGGAAATCGCTCGGCGGATTCACCCTTTACCGGAAGAATACCGCGTCTCCGCTGTGGATGGATCTGGACGCATTTACGACAACCGGTTTCTCCAACGCTGTTGAGGCCTGCGTTGAAAACATTCAAAGCGCCTGGCCGGGCCACGCTGAAGAAGAACAGAGCAAGAAGCCGGCGTACGAACCGACCGGCACGGTGATTCGTCCCCGGTTTCGCCAAACGATTCCGGTTCGGAGTTCCAGCTGAAACTCGATTTTGATTCAAGGTGCGGCGAAGAAAAGGCTGCTCAGATATGGATAGTAAAACGCGGTCATTAATATACGGGTGGCATCGGGGGGAAGAACACGGCTTGTGCGGCATGGCCATCATTGGTCTTACCCGCCTGGCGGCTGCCGTGTTGTTTATTGCCAGAATCCTGGCGCTCGGATTTGCGGCCGCTTTTCTGATTACGGGAGCCGCCGCGCAAAATCTGCCGGCAAACTCGTCCGGGGAGCAGCAACCCAACTGCGATAATAAAATTCGCTCCACGTATCTGCTCGGACCCGACGATCAATTGGAAATCTCTGGCCCCGAATTGACAGATATGTCCGCCAAGCCGCTCCGGATTGATGGCGAGGGCGACATCGAAGTGCCACTGGCCGGAACAGTCCACGTCGCCGGCTTTACCGTCCAGCAGACCGAGCAGAAGCTCGACGAGGCTTTGAGCAAGTACATCCGTCACCCGCAGGTCGTAGTGAATGTCGTGGAGGTTCGCAGCCAGCCGGTTTCGGTGCTGGGGGCGGTCAATTCTCCCGGCGTCCACCAGGTACAGGGGCACAAGACGGTGCTGGAGATGCTCGCGTCGGCCGGCGGTATTCGCCAGGACGCGGGCTACAGCATTCGAATCACGCGTGAACTGGAATGGGGCTGCATTCCCTTGCCGGGATCCCACCTCGATGCCTCCGGCAAGTACAGCGTGGCGGAAGTGAACTTGCGAAAAATCATGGACGCCAAAACACCGGAAGACAACATTCAGATTTTTCCGCACGACGTCATCTCCGTTCCGAAGGCGGAAATGGTCTACGTGATCGGCGAAGTTCATCGATCCGGCGGATTCGTTCTCGGCGAGCACCAGTCCATTTCCGTGTTGCAGGCGCTCTCGCTTGCGGAAGGGCTCAACACGGGCGCAGACCCCCGGCACGCAAAGATTTTGCGGCTGAAAACAGACGCCGATCAGCGCGAAGAATTAAAGGTGGATGTGAAGGATGCGCTGAACGGGAAACAACCGGATTTCCCGCTGCAGGGCGAAGACATTTTATTTATACCGGGCAGCACCGGCAAAAAAGCGGCGCTGCGCGGGCTGGAAGCGGCAATCCAGACCGGAACTGGCCTGGCCATCTGGCGAGTGCCTTGAAATCTGGTTTAAGGGGCTGAAATGAGAGCACCGGAATTTCCGATTCAGAGAAAAAACGGCCGTTCGATCGAGATTGATTTGTGGAATGATCAGCGCCCGCAGGTCTACAAGCATGTGGATTCAGTTGCGCCCGATTTTGGCGGTCCAGGAAGCTACGACAGCTTGCGGGAGCACTGGCAGATTATTTTCCGTCACCGCAAGACCTTAGTGAGTTTTGTCGTCGCCGGTCTGGTGGGAGCTGTCTTGCTTAGCCTGATCCAGACGCCGATCTACCGCGTACGAACTTCCCTCGAAATTCAGGGCACCAGCTTCCTGGAGCAGAAGGGGCCAAACGACACGGGCAGCAACTACGCTTCGCCGGAGTCGTACGTGGAAACACAGGTGAAACTCCTGCAGAGCGAGTCCTTGCTGGAGCACGTGATTGACAAGCTGAAGCTGCAGAACGAACAGCCGAAATCCGGGTTGCGGGCATTTACCTGGCGCGTTCACCGCATGTTCCAATTTTCCGATCCCGCAGGCCTTCCCGAACGCGAAAAACTGATGCGGGAGATCCAGCGGAATCTCACCGTGCGCACATCCGGCAATTCGCGATTGCTGGAGGTGACCTACGAATCGCCGGATCCCCACGGAGCCGCCGATTTCGCGAATACACTGGTCAGCCAGTTCATCGAACTGACCCAGGAAGAGCGGTGGAAATCCGCGCAGGGCACCGCGGAATGGCTGACGAGCCACCTCGACAAAATGAAAGCGCAGTTGGAGCAGTCTGAGACGGCGATGCAGGAGTACGCCCGGACTTCCGGTTTGTCGTTTACTTCGGAGAAAGAAAACCTCGCGGAGAGCCGGTTGAAAGAGCTGCAGGACGCTCTCGACAAGGCGCAAGCGGATCGCATCACCAGCCAGGCGAAGCTCGAGGGCGCGAAGACCAAACCGGCGGATACCCTGCCGGAAGTCCTGGACGACACAACGATGCGCGAGTATCGCCAGCGGCTGACGGATTTGCAACGGCAGTACGCCGAACTCAGCGCGACGCTGACGCCGGCACACCCCAAGGTGCAGCGCGTGCAGGCGCAAATTGATGAGCTGAAGTCCGCGATCCAGCGGGAAAGATCCAACGTGGTCCACCGCGTCGGCAATGAATACTCCGCCGCACTGCGCCGGGAGACGCTGCTATCCAAGGCGCGCGAGGCGCAGGCAAAGATTGTGGCGGATCAGTCCGAGAAAGCCATCCACTACGATACTTTGAAGCGCGACGTCGATTCGAACCGCCATCTCTATGAAGTAATGTTGCAACGCGTCAAAGAAGCCAGCTTGGCCGCCGCCATGCGCGACAGCAACGTTATGGTCGTCGACCGCGCACGGCCGCCGCTTCTCCCATACCGCCCGAGCTTGCCGATGAATTCCGCCATCGGGTTGTGCAGCGGTATGCTATTCGGTTTCGGCTTTGTGCTGTTGCGCGAGCGCGTCAATCGCAAAATCAGCGCGCCGGGCGATGCGCAGGTCTATCTGGATTTGCCGGAGTTGGGCGTTATTCCGCTGGACGATTCCGGCATCCCGCGCCAGATTTCCAACGGTCTGCGTCCGCGGCGGCCTGCTCCGGCTCTCCAAGCCTGGAAATCGAATGGTCCGGAGCTGGCGACATGGCAGCGCAAGCCTTCCATGGTGGCGGAATGTGCGCGCACGACGCTGACGTCTATTCTGTTGCCCAATGAGAATGGTGAGGGGCCCCAGGTGATTGTGATCACCAGCCCGTGCCCGGGCGAAGGCAAAACCACGGTGGCCTGCAACCTGAGCATCGCGGTTGCGGAAATTGGGCGCAAAGTGCTGCTGATCGAGGGCGACTTGCGGCGGCCGAGACTTAACAGCGTTTTCGGCGTTGGCAACAACTGGGGCTTGAGCGACGTGTTGCGAGGTGATGGCGACCTCGAGAATGTTTCCGTGTCCCATCTTGTCCGGGAAACCGAAGTGGCCGGGCTCTATCTGTTGCCGGGCGGGAGTTGCGGCGTCACGCCGGCAAATCTTTTCTACTCGCCGCGCATGGCGACGCTCTTGAAGCAACTGAGAACCGAATTCGACATGATCCTGATTGATGCGCCTCCGATGATTCATCTTGCGGACGCGCGCGTCCTCGGACACCTCTCGGACGGTGTGGTGCTGGTGATTCGGTCCGGACAAACCACGATGGATAGCGCGCTTTCCGCTTCCCAACGATTCGCAGAGGACGGCACGCGTGTACTGGGCACGATTCTGAACAGTTGGGATCCGAAAACCACCAGCGGATACGGGTACGGTGGCTATGCCGATTATCACCCGGCGGCAAGAAGGTAGTTCGGCCGGGAGATTTTCGAATCTCCCGGGAATTTGCGCGAAACGAAATCCGGCGAACAGGGAACCCCACTTTACGTCATGCTTTTTGATTCCCCAGCATATTTTGTTTTCTTAATACCTGTTGTGCTCATTTACTGGCGGCTGAACCGCCGCGAGCAGAATATTTTCCTGCTGCTTGCGAGCTATTTCTTTTATGGATGGTGGGACTGGCGATTCCTGGCCCTGATGATCTTCAGTACCACGGTGGATTTCCTGATCGCCCAAAAGATCGATCCGGAACGCGCCGGCACGAACCGCAGAAAATGGTTCATCTTTTCGCTGGTCCTGAATTTTTCCATTCTTGGTACGTTCAAGTATTTCAATTTCTTTGTGGATTCTTTCTCGGCGATGCTCGGCACGCTGGGCGTTCACAATATTCCGATGCCGCTGATCCGCATCCTGCTGCCGCCGGGGATTTCGTTCTACACGTTTCAGGAAGTGGCCTACATCGTGGATGTCTACAAGGGGCGTCTCCGTCCGGCGAAATCGTTCGTGGAGTACGGCCTCTTCGTCAGCCTGTTTCCCCATCTGATTGCCGGGCCGATTCAACGCCCGGGGCACCTTTTGCCGCAGGTGCAGAAAGATCGAACGTTCGACGCGGACCGGGTGTTCGATGGCATCATGCTGATTTTCTCCGGGCTCATCCGAAAATGCGTCGTCGCAGATAATTGCGCGGTGCTGGCGAACGCGGCGTTCGGCGGACAGTTCGGAAAACCAACGTTGTGGGTTGTGTTGCTGGGGACGTACGCGTTTGCGTGGCAAGTGTACGGAGATTTCAGCGGTTATAGCGACATCGCTCGAGGCAGCGCCCAGTTGATGGGCTTCCATTTCATGGTGAACTTCCGGCAGCCCTACCTTTCGCAGCGGTTGCAGGAGTTCTGGCGGCGCTGGCACATCAGCTTGAGCACCTGGCTGCGGGATTATCTCTACATTCCGCTGGGAGGCAGCGCGGACAGCAAATTAAGAACGTCCTTCAATCTGATCACGACGATGATCCTGGCCGGGCTTTGGCACGGCGCCAACTGGACTTTTGTCATTTTCGGCGCGATTCATGGCGCAGTGCTTTCCCTCGAGCGGTTGATTTTCCCTGTCGCCAAGGAGGCGGCCGGAGCTGTCCAGGCGCGAGGCATTGGCAAGTGGCTGTCAATCTGGGGGCAGCGGATTCTCACTTTCAACGTGTTTTGCCTGAGCCTGGCTTACTTTCGCGCGACCTCGCTGGCGGCTGCGACGGAGTATCTTGGGGGACTTTCGAATTTGGCCTGGCGAAGCGAATACGGAACCGCGTTTTTGATGCTGAGCCTCTTCGCCGTGCCGTTATTTATCGTGGACCTACTGATGGAAGCCAGCAACCAGGAATATCCATTTGCAAACTCTTCGTATGCGTTTCGCACCGCGCTGGCGACCGCCTCGTTTGTCGTGCTGGCTCTATTTTCGGGGAGCAATCTCAATGCCTTCGTCTACTTCCGGTTCTAATTCCAAGGCCATGGCGTATGCGAGGGCCCTCGCGGCTATCTGCGCGATGCTCATGGTAGTGTTTGAGATTGCCTCAATCTATTTGCTGAAGCACCAGTCGCCAACCTACGCCCGCATTTCACGCCAGTACGACGAAGCGTTGAAAATACGACCGGCCGGCGGACGTGAACCGCCAAGTGTGTTGATGGTTGGCAATTCGCTTCTGCTTCACGGCGTGCAGTTGGATCGCTTGCAGGAGCTGACTTCCTCCCGGATGCGCCTGCATCCGATTTTTTTGGAGGCGACGGGATACTACGACTGGCTGTATGCGCTCCACGGGTTGTTTCTGCGCGGTGCGAGGCCGCAGGTGGTGGTCCTCGGCGTAGGGGTGAACTATTTTCTCGCGAATACCGTGCGCCAGGACTACGCGCCGATGATCTTTTTTAACACGCAAGACACGCTTGCAGTCGCGTCCGATTTGCAACTGGATCACACCGCGACCAGCAATCTTTTGCTGGCGCATTCAAGCACTTTCTGGGACACGCGCAGCGCGATTCGAATGCAGATCCTGAATCGCATTGTCCCGCATCTCGAAGCTCTTTTTTCACTGGTGAATCGGAAGCCCGCCGTTCCGGAAGGCAGGGAATTTGCGGAGATGACGATTCCCCGACTGCAGAGGCTGCGGGAATTGTGCGATGCGAATGGAGCCAGGCTGATTCTATTGGTGCCGCCGACATTGGATTCGGAAAACGCCGTCAACGAGATGACGGCCGCGGCGCAGGCGGCGGGAGTCGAAGTCTCGGTGCCAATCGATCCAGCTATGCTTTCGGCGCAGTTTTACCAATCGGACGGCATGCACCTGAACCGGGATGGGGCGCAGGTGTTTACGTCGGCGCTCGCAAGAGAGCTGCCGGAAAAAGTAGGGGCGCATGAAACGCTAGCCGCACAAAAACAGAACTTTTTTCCGCATCGAAATTCAAGCCAGGGATGGCAAAAAATCAGCGCCAATGACAAAAAGCAAAGCGAGCCGGAACCGTGAGCACGGAAGCCCCAAACGTGTTTGCGCTGGAGCAGAGCGAGCGTTCCTCGTTGACGGCGGATTTCAGTTGGACGTTCGCAGGGAACGCCGTTTACGCGGCCGGCCAGTTCGCCCTGCTGATGCTGCTCACGAAATTGGTTCAGCCGGAGCAGGTCGGACAGTATGCGCTGGGTCTCGCCCTGGTGTATCCCGTGATGATGCTTTCGAACATGCAATTACGGTCCGTGATGAATTCAAGCGCGAGCGACAAGCCGCAGTTTGGCCACTACCTGAGCCTTCGTCTGATTTCCACTCTCACGGCGTTCGTGGTTATCTTCGGCATCACACGACTTCTGCGATATGACTGGACGCTGACGGCGGTCGTTCTGATGGTTGGGGTCGCGTACGGATTCGAGACGATCAGCGACGTTTACTATGCACGGCTGCAACTGCACGACAGGATGGCCGAGATTTCCAAATCACTGATGGCCAGAGCCGTTCTGTCCGTGATCCTGCTCGCCGCAGCAACTTACATTACCCGAGGCGTGGTCTGGGGAGTGGTGGGTATCGCCGTCGCGCGCGCAATCGTGCTCTTTGGCTATGACACTCGTGTGCGAACGCACTTTCTGCGCACCCAACCCAAATGGTATTCGCTGAACGCGGAACTGGCGCCGCGATTCGATGGACGCGAGCTACGTCAACTGTTCTGGCGAAGCCTTCCTCTCGGAATCGTCGTGCTTCTGACCACACTGAACTCCAGCATTCCGAGCTTTTTCATCCAGCACGGGATTGGGGAACGCGATCTCGGCATCTTCTCCGCGCTTGGGTTGACGATCTCCGTCGGGAACATGGCCGTCGTTTCGCTGGGGCAGTCTGCCTTCACGCGTTTATCGAGAGCGTACGCAAGTGGAAATGTCGCGGCCTTTGGCTCGCTCCTCGTCGTGCTTCTCGCTTGCGGTGCGGGCCTCGGCGTTTGCGGCATGCTCATTTCCAAGTTTGCTGGCCGCGAAATCCTGACTTTGCTCTTCCGGTCTGAGTATGCGGAGCGAGCGGAGCTTCTGCCGTGGATCATGGCGGCCGGTGCGGTTTTGTTCATGGCGCAATTTGTGGGATTCGGGTTGACCGCGGCCGGTTTTTATCATTCGCAGGTGTATCTGAATATTTTGGCCAATCTCAGCCTGGTGGTGGCGTGCTTCTGGCTGGTGGCGGACAAGGGCTTGCTGGGCGCTATTGTCGCCATGCTGATTGCCGCAACCGTGCAGCTTCTGGCTAGCGCCGTGGTTCTCGCCGTTGCGCTGCGGACGAAAGCAAGCATGCAAACGGTACCCATGGGAGCGGCATGACGCCTGCGAAGCAACCACGTCCGAATTTCGAAGGGAGCTATTTGTGACCGGGCGCGGACAATTCGGCGCGCTCCCGGGATATCCGGGCTCGATCGTTTCGAAAACGATCCACGGCTATCCCGAGGGACGAAACCAACCGGCTGGGCCGACCATGCGCGCTACCTTCACGCGGCAGCGCACACTCAGCGGCAGATTTGCTCGCCTGTTTGCGGGAGCCGAGCAGCTTTCCACGCTCGGCAAAATTGCGTTCGCCTCGCTCTGGCTGCTGGTTTTCGCTATGCCGTGGGAAGACGCCATCACGATTCCCGGATTTGGCACCAGTGTGCGCCTTATCGGCATGGTCACTCTGGGGTTGGGAGCGCTGGCCATCTTTGAGCGCGGAAAAGTCAGGAAGCCCGCGCTTGGGCACGTATTCATGGCGCTGTTCGTTGTGTCGGCTGTGTTGAGTTTCCTGTGGAGTCTTTATCCCGAAGGAACTTTGATCGAAGCATTCTCCTACGTCCAACTTTTCACGCTGGTTTGGCTGATCTGGGAACTGGCTCCCGGTGTGCAAGAGCAGAAGCACCTGATGCGCGCCTATGTTTTCGGCACCTTTGTTTCCGGGATCGATACTTTCTACCTTTTTCTTTCTCACCAGGAGTCGGTCTACCAGCGTTACGCCGGGGCCAAACTGGATGCCAACGACCTGGGGCTGATCATGGCTCTGAGCATCCCGATGTCGTATTACCTGTTGATTCAGAGCCGTGGGCGGATGGTGTGGGTTTACAGAGTGCAACTGATTCTTGCGGGCACAACAATTCTGCTTACGGCATCGAGAGGAGCCACGCTGGCCACCATCGTCGCGCTCACCATCGTTCCGCTGACGCAGGCACGCCTCGGCGGACGGCAAAGGGTAGCGCTCCTGCTCACAGTTATCCTTCTCCTCGGAGGCATTCTCTTCGTTGTTCCCGAAACTTCCTGGGAACGCCTTGCTACGGTTCCAACAGAACTTGAGCAGGGAACCTTCACGGGGCGAACTATCATCTGGAAAGCGGGCTGGGAAATTTTCCGCGCGCATCCGTTCTTCGGCATCGGGGCGAATGCGTTTCGTGTGATCGTCAGCCGTGAATTGGCGGATCCCATCCGCATGGGTGACGCGGATCCCGCCCCGCCCGCGCACAACACCTTTTTGTCTGTGCTCGTGGAGCAGGGTGTGCTGGGCTTCGCCGTGTTTTGCGGAATGCTGTGCGCTCTGGCGGTTTCTCTCAAGGGCATGCCGCCTTTCCCGCAGCGGCTCTGGATCGTCTCGCTAGCGGTCTGGATAGTCGGTGTCTCCAGCCTGACGTGGGAAATGCGAAAGCCCACTTGGTTTTTCTTCGGCCTGTTGATGGCGCAATGCGGAAGCATTCCTGAGATGCGGCGCGATGCCATGGCATTCGCTCGTTCGAGCCGCAGGGTGGCCTGCGCTTCCGCCCGCATCATGGGGCTTGGCATTGCCGGCCAAAAATCCGGATGGCCCATTTTCTCCTGAACGAGTTCCCGATCCAGACTGGCGAATTGAAATCATGAACAAGGTCAAAGTAGCGCAGATCGTCCCGATGCTGAGCCCCGGGGGCGCCGAACGCGTTGCCGTTCATATCGCAAGAGGATTGAACCGCCGGCGGTTTGAAACGATGCTCATTTCGTTCACCGGACGTGTCGGTTGTGACCTTGACCAAATGCTGGAAGCAGCGGGAATCGAGGCCCGGTATCTGGGCAAGCACCCTGGATTTGATTACCGCGTCTACGGCCGGCTGGATGCCGTTCTCAAGGAGTACGAGCCCGACGTGATCCACACGCATCTTCACGTGCTTCGCTACGCCTTGCCTTCGATGCTGCTGATGAAACGCGTGGCCATGGTGCACACGGTCCACAACCTTGCCGAGCGCGAAGTTGAACCCCGGGCGCGCTTGATTCAGCGTTATGCGTTCACCCACGGTGTGAAGCCGGTTGCTGTAGCGCAAGAAGTGGCGGCTAGCCTTGGCAGCCTCTACGGAATTCACCGTAGCCGGGTAATTCCGAACTGCATCCCCACGGATCTTTATGCGAATCCCCAGACCCCGCGAAACGTATGGCGCGCAACGCAAGGGTTCAAAGACACAGATGTACTGTTTGTGTGCGTAGCGCGATTCGCCCCGCAGAAAAATCACTCGCTGCTGCTTGAGTCATTCGCCGAGGGCCCAGCCTCCGATCCACGCGCGCATCTGGTGTTGGTGGGGGAGGGGGATTTGCGGGCCAACCTCGAAGAGCAAGCGAGGAAACTCCAGGTGGCTGAAAAGGTGCATTTCCTCGGTTTGCGCAGTGATATTCCAGACGTCCTTGGCGCGATGGATGTGTTCGTTTTGAGTTCGGATTACGAAGGGAATCCACTGTCGGTGCTCGAAGCCATGGCCTCCGGACTTCCCATTGTCAGCACCGCGGTGGGCGGCGTTCCCAATCTTTTCGAAGCAGGGAAAGAGGGGTTCCTGGTGCAGCCCGGAGATCACCAGGGACTGGCCAAGTCAATGAACTCCCTTCTGAAATATGAAGCGCCGCGGAAGTTGATGGGAGCGGCGGCGGCAAGCCGCGCGAGGGCAAACTTCGACGTGGCGAACATGGTGCGCGCCTATGAGGAAGTATATGAAGACCAGTTGGCGCTTTCTCAACTCCGGAACGCAAGGAGCCTTTTCCGCTGTCCGGCGATTCCGGCTGAGGAAGGTCTGGGAAGCCGCCACCACTGAGCGTTTTGCGAGAAAAATGAAAGCCAACATGATCAAAGTGATGCACATCATTACCACACTGGGCCCCGCGGGGGCCGAGAACATGTTGTGCCGGATCGCGGCCGGAATGGACGCGACGCGTTTTGAAAATGAAGTAGTCTCGCTGACCGGAATATTGGACCTGGCGGGCAAAATGAATTCCCTGGGCGTTCGCGTGCGGACGCTGGCGATGAAAAAAAGTATTCCGAATCCGCTACTGGTGATGCGCCTGGCGAATTGGATCCGGGAATCAAAACCCGACGTGATTCACACCTGGATGTATCACGCGAACCTGATTGGCACCCTGGCCGCGCAGCTAGCGGGGAATGTGCCGGTGGTCTGGGCGATTCACCACAACGCGTTTGATCCCCGCGTGGACAAGCGGCGAACGATGCTGGTCAATCGCGCGTGCGCTCTATTATCGCGAAAATTCGCAGCTCGAATCGTATTTTGCTCCGAGGCCTCGCTCCGTACTCACAAGGAACTCAGCTACGCCGCCGAAAAGCTGGAGGTGATTCCGAATGGCTTCGACCTGGAAGAAGTAAAGCCCGACCCCACGGCCCGCGAATCTTTGCGCCGGGAACTGGGGCTTCCCGCCGATGCAATTCTGATCGGACTCGCGGCCCGCTTTCACCCACACAAGGATCATCGCAATTTCATTCAGGCCGCGGAGCGCTTGCACAAACGGATGCCCGGCGTTCACTTCCTGCTTTTCGGGATGGGTATCACCTGGGAGAACGCGCAACTGGCGGAATGGATCGAAGCCGCCGGAATTCGCGAGCGTTGCCATCTGCTCGGCCTGCGGCAAGATCTCTCCCGCCTCTTTTCGGGAATGGACATTGCCACCACCGCGTCGCGCAGCGAGGCGTTTCCCATTGTAGTCGGTGAGGCGATGGCCTGCGGTACGCCTTGTGTGGTGACCGATGTGGGGGATTCCGCCCTAATCGTGGAAAACACCGGCAGCGTTGTACCGCCGGAAGATCCGCACGCCCTCGCTGAGGCGTGGCGGTCGCTGATTGAGGCTGGGCCTGCCGTTCGCCGCCGCCTGGGAATCGCAGCCAGGGAGCGGGTGCAACTCCATTTCCAGTTGTCCGCGATCGTCGAGCGTTATCAGAAGATTTACACGCAGGTCGCCGCCCGTCCGCACCGCGAATTGCCCTCGGCAGAGTTTTCGCGATTGTCCCAGTGAATTCAACCCACACATTGATGCGATGAGAACCTCTTCAAATCGACCTCGGCTGGTGATTGCGGTGAATTCGTCCCTCGCGCTCGGATTCCTTCAGGGCCAGCCGGAATATTTCCAGAATTCCGGCTTCGATGTGACGGTGCTTTGCCCCGAGAAGCGTTCTGGAGAGTGGGAAGTGGCGCGGCCTGAAAATGTCCGGGTCCTGGAAGTTCCGATGGAAAGGGAAATATCCCCTGTTCGGGACCTTCGCTCTTTATGGCGTTTGTTCGGAATCCTGCGGACTTTGCGTCCCGCGGTCACGAATGTAGGCACGCCCAAGGCGGGGCTTCTCGGTGGCCTGGCCGCATGGCTCGCTCGCGTTCCTTGCCGCTTTTACACACTTCACGGCTTGCGTTTCGAAACCGCCAGGGGATGGCGGCGCGAATTGCTGATTTTTACCGAGCGTCTCGCCTGCCGTTTTGCCCATCGCGTTGTGTGCGTCAGTCACAGCGTTCGACGGAAAGCGCTTGCGCACGGGCTGGTTGATCGAGAGAGGGCCGTTGTGTTTGGCGCCGGAAGCTGCAATGGCGTGGACGTTTCGCGTTTCGCCCCTACACCGGAAAGAATCAGGCGGGCGGCCGAGCTGCGGAGTCAGTTCGGTATTCCGTCCGATGCTCCGGTGGCGCTGTTCGTCGGCCGCCTGACCGGGGACAAAGGCATCTGCGAACTGCTCCAGGCATTTCTACAAATTGAGAATCGGATTCCCGACCTGCGGCTTCTCCTGGTTGGAAGCTTTGAGGATGGCGATCCACTGCCAAAGGATGTTCGAGAGCAACTCGAAGCACATCCACGAGTGATTCTCGCGGGACCCGTAAACGACCCGGCGCCGTACTACGCTCTCGCGGACGTCCTGATCCTTCCGAGCCACCGGGAAGGGCTTCCCACGGTAATTCTGGAGGGATACGCGGCGTGCAAGCCCGTCATCGGCGCGTCGGCGACCGGGATTGTCGACCTGATCGTGGGTGGCGAAACCGGACTTCTTTTCCCGGTGGGGAATGCGTCCGCGCTGGCTGAAGCGATGGTTAGAATCATCAAAGACAAAACGCTGGCCGCGAAATTTGCGGTTGCAGGTCACGAACAGGTGAAACGCGATTTCCGGCAAGAGTGGATCTGGTCTTCCCTGCGCCGGGAATATCTGAAAGTTTTGCAGGATGGTGAAACGCCTCATGCCCCCATTCTTTCCCAACATGAAAATCAACCGGCGGAAAAATATCGTTCATGAACACCAATTTTAACTTTCTTCAGCGGAGTAAAGGCTTCGGCCAGTGGGTGATTGCGGCCGGGAAAGGGCCACTTTTGGTGGCGATAGCGTTGGTCGTTGTGGTCATCGTCATAAAGGCAAATAAATCTTCCGCCGCAGCTTTTCCGGTTTGGGTTGCATCGGGCCTGATCCGGGTGGGGAAGACAGAGCGCCCGGGAATGGTATCTTCCATTGACGTTTCCGGCGCTCGAGGCGAAATTGTGGATGCTCAAATCATTGTGCATGCGCCCCCGAGCGGCCTCGCCAGTGTGAATGTCAGCGCTTCGGATCTCACCGCTCCCGGCGGCGGCACGATTCCAGCCTCAAACATCACGCTCTACCGCGAGTACTACGTAAAGGTAAGCGGCACCGCGAATTACGGAGGCGGCAGCAATCCGCCGCTCGGTTCGGGGACTTATCCGGAGCCGCTGATCCCTTTCAACGATCCGGAAACCGGCGCGGCTTTGTGTGAAACGACGGCAGCTCTTAAAGCCTGCGACGTCAGCATCCTTCCTGGCGAGAATCAGCCTTACTGGATCGATATCGCCATCCCACATGGAACCACCACGAGTCCCTCGGGGACCTACACCGGAAATATTACGGTAACTTCCACGCAGGGTACGGTGACGGTTCCAGTTTCGCTGAGAGTGTGGAATTTCGAACTTCCCGTGCAGCCTTCGGAACTTTCGCTGTGGACGCTCTGGCCGCCCGCGGCTGGAAACACGCCCACCGGCCTCGCCCGGGCACTGATGCGCAACAAAGTGATGAGCTGGTTCGATGACGCCGCAAACGCATCCTCGGACAGATCCAGCTCCGGACTGAATCGCTCTGGCCTCGACGCCTTTTTCCATTTCCAAGTCAAATGCGACGGTTCTCACACTAACTTTCCCTCCGCCGGCCAGATCAATGCCGCGGTGGAAAAGTTTCCGGAAACTCTGCCGCTTGATCTTTACGTCGGCGACGAATTGAACGATTGCCCTAATAGCTACCCGGTCCTTAAAACCATCGGCGGCCGCGTGCATGCCGCAAACCGCCCTGTGAAAACCATACTCACCGTGAACACGCCCGACGAGAAGCTTTTCGATGACGGCCACGGGCGCAGCGTGATTGACCACTGGGTGCTGCTCGATTCGATGGAGAAGTGGCCCACTCTGCCGTTTACAGGTAAGGGCGATCTCTGGAGCTATACAAGCTGCAACACCGGATTTGGCAACACTCCGGAATGGCTGATCGACTACCCTCCGATCAACGAACGCATTCAGGCGGGATTTCTCAACTGGACCCAGGGCGCCAGCGGCATTCTTTATTACCGCGCTGACGGCTGGACCGCCGGAAACGACATCGGCAGCTGGAATAATCTGGACACCAACGCTTGTGGTCCCGGCATCACAAGACCAGGTGACGGGATTTTTCTTTATCCGCCGGGTCCGATTGCCTCCAGCGAACCGGCAGTTGGCATCCGCTTGAAAGCCATCCGCGACGGAATTCAGGACTTCGAATACGCGCAGTTGCTTAAACAACAGGGGCAAGCCTCATACGTGGACTTCGTTCTGAAGCCGATCGCCGCAAGCTGGACCAAGTGGACCCACGATCCCAGCGAGATTGAAAACGTCCGGCAAAAATTCGGACAACAACTTGACCAGCTTTCGCACCCGTAGCGAAAAGTTTCCAGCGCAGACCATTTCTGATTTCCTCGAGAATTTTTTCGACTGCCTATGGATTACAGCAGGAACTGCCAAACTTCATTTCGAACAGGAGCAAAAAATGACAGGGTGTGACATTGCAATTATTGGTGCCGGACCGTATGGAATTTCCGCTTCGGCGCACTTGCGCGCGATCAAGGGCCTGGACGTCCACACGTTCGGCGAATCCATGGTTTTCTGGCAGCGCAATATGCCAAAAGGGATGTTGCTGCGCTCGGGTTGGGAGGCCAGCCACATTGCCGATCCGGATCGCGCGCTGACCCTGGATATATTCCGCCAGGAAAGCGGCAATCATTTTTCCACCCCGGTGCCGCTGGACCGGTTCGTGAACTACGGTCTGTGGCACCAGCGGCACTCTGTTCCGGATCTCGACCGGAGAAAAATTGTTACCGTCGAACCCGCCACCCGCGGGTTCCGGCTCATCCTCGAAGACGGCGCATCCGTCCTGGCCACCCGGGTCGTGATTGCGGCCGGAATTTCTTCGTTCACCTGGCGTCCACCTGAATTCGATAATCTGCCCTCCGCGCTGGCAACTCATACTTCCGAGCACGTCAATTTCGAACGCTTCAGGGGAAAAGAAGTGCTGGTGATCGGCGGCGGACAAAGCGCTCTGGAATCGGCCGCGCTGCTCTACGAAACCGGGGCCAATGTCGAAATTGTCGCCCGCGCCCAACAAATTCGCTGGCTCGGTGGAGTCGTGTCCCGGACAATTCACCGCGGCTTCGGTCCGAAGATTTCGAGGCTTCTCTACGCGCCCACGGACGTCGGCCCCGCGGGCATCAGCCAGATCGTGGCTCGGCCGGACCTGGTGCGGCGATTCTCGCGGCCAATTCAGGACTGGCTGAAGAAACGCTCCATCCGCCCCGCGGGCGCGCGATGGCTCGTGGAGCGGCTGAAGGACGTCCCGATGCATCTCGGACGCGCAGTGGTGTCCGCAACTTCGAAAGGTGATCGCGTCAAAATCCGGCTCAATGACGGAAGCGAAAGAGACTTCGACCACGTTTTCCTCGGGACCGGATATCGCGTCGACGTTTCGAAATACGATTTCCTCGTTCCCAAACTAGCGGGCGCCATCATCCGCCACCAGGGATACCCGCGGCTCACCGACGGCTTCGAAACCTCGGTCCCTGGATTGCACATTCTGGGCGCGCCTGCGGTCTGGAGTTTCGGCCCATTGATGCAATTTGTTGTCGGCACGCACTACTCCTCGCGCGCGCTGATGCAATTCGTCGCCGGCAAGGCGGCTGGCAATCGCGGAAGAGTCAGCGAACCGCTCGTCGCTGAACTCGAACTTTCCCGCCCGCAGGATTAGCAAACACCTCATCGAAGCCGTCCGGCGCTCTGCGCCTTGAAGGAAATTTCGGTCATGACTACAACGACAGGCGCATTGGTTGTCGGCGGAAACCTGAACGGGCTTTCCATCGCGAGGAGTCTGGGCCGCCACGGAATTCCGGTTTGGGTGGCCTCCCCGCCCAATATCAGGCTCGCCGGTTTCTCTCGCTACACGCGCCGGATTTTGCCCTGGCCGGCGGGAGACGACGAAGCTCAGGTGGATTATCTGCTGGACGTTGCCGCACGCAACAATCTCGAACAGTGGGTGTTGTTTCCAACCAGCGACGAATCGGCCGCGCTCCTCTCGCGCTTTCATTCAAAACTCTCACGCCGGTTCCGCGTTACGGTTCCGACCTGGAACGTATTGCGCTGGGCTTACGACAAGCGCCTCACCTATCGGTTGGCCGCCGATCAGCACGTCGACTATCCCACATCCTTCTATCCGCTCAAGGACGCGGATCTGGAGAAAGTGGATTGCGATTTTCCCGCGATTCTGAAACCTGCTATTCACGCTTCGATCAACCGCCTCACCGAAGACAAGGCATGGCGGGTGCGGAATCATGAAGAACTTCTTGTGAAGTACCGCGAAGCACGCGAGTTGATGCCCGCGGAATTGATAGTTGTGCAAGAAATGATTTCCGGCGGCGGCGAAGCGCAATTCTCCTACGCGGCGCTGTGCTTTGAGGGGAAACCGATCGCCTCGCTTACCGCCCGGCGCACCCGGCAGTACCCGATCGATTTCGGTTACTCCAGTTCGTTTGTGGAAACGTTCGATGTTCCAGAGATCGTCGCCCCATCCGAGCGGCTTCTCGCCGCCATCAACTACACCGGAATCGTCGAGGTCGAGTACAAATTTGACGCGCGCAGCGGGCGCTACAAGTTGCTGGATATCAACCCCAGGCTTTGGACTTGGTCGCCTTTGGGCGGCCGCGCCGGAATCGATTTTCCGTATTTACTCTGGAAAATGATGCAAGGCATGCCGCTGGCGGAGCAGCGGGCTCCCGCGGGTGTCCGATGGGTTCGCATGAGCACGGATGTCCCGGCCGCGTTTCATGAAATTCTGCGCGGCCGCCTGAATCTGGGTTCGTATTTCCGCTCTTTGCGCTCCCCGCTGCAATTTGCGCTGGTCAGTCTGGACGATCCACTGCCCGGGCTGATGGATTTGCCAATCTTCGCCTTCAAACACATTTACAACGCCTTCGCCAGCCTGCGAAAAAATGCCGCGGCTGCGCGGAGATATCCCGCCAAGAGTTGAGGAGCGACGCAAGATTTCTGGCGCGATTCCAAGCCGAAAGGAGAATTCCTTGTGCCGCCAGCCAAACTCCAACGCAACACTTCCACGGGCGGTGCCCTCCAGGGTTCCGCGTCGCGAGCCGTGGGCTAGGGAACAGTTGGCGAATCACGCTTTCTTCCGGCCGCAGCGTGCGTTCCGGAAACACATTTGGCGGATCACGCATGAAGTTTCAGCAATCAAAACTGGAGAGTAAATGACCCGTCCCACAGTTGTTATCAGCCTGGATCTGGAGCTTAGCTGGGGCAGCTTCGATCTCTCCTATGACGACGCACTCCTGAAAATGGGCCGGTGGACCCATGACGTCGGCGCACCCAATTTATTGCAGCACCTCACTCGAAATGGCCTCTCCGCGACCTGGGCCATCGTCGGCGCGATGATGCGCCGGTCTCTGCCGGACTTGTCCGGGTTGCCGGAAGTTCGCTTTCCCCACTTTCGAAAGCCGTGGTTCAGTTATATCCCGAGGGGTGGCGATGAACAGACTCATCCCGAGTGGTTCGGGGCGAGCCTGGTGGAAAAAATTCGAAACGCGCAGCCCGAACAGGAAATCGGGTTTCATTCGTTTTCGCACGTGCCCTTCGGAGAGCGCGGCATGAGGCGTGAGCGCGCCATCGCGGAGTATCGCTATTGCGCCCAGATTGCGCAGGAACTCAAGCTTCCGAAGACCTCCTTTGTTTTTCCGCGCAATTCGGTGGCGTATCTGGCGGATCTGCGCGATGCGGGTTTCACCTGTTTCCGTGATGTGGATAAACTGCCCGTTCGTTTTTCGAACCGCTTACTCAATTCGCTGGCCATGATTTGGGGGGATTTTGCGGGTAGCCCGCCCTGTATGATCGAGCCTTCGCTGAAAGAGGGAATCGTTTCCATCCCCGGCTCGCTGCTGATCCGGTACGCGGCGGGGTGGCGCAAGTTTATTCCGGATTCGAGCCGGTTGCGGCGATTGAGAAAAGGATTGGATCTCGCGCGCCGAAGCTGCGGAGTCTTTCACGTATGGTTTCACCCGGAGAATCTTTATGCCGAATGGCCGCGACTCGAAAATGTTGTGGCCCGGTTTTTGGAAGAACTCGGCGTGCTTGTGCGCAATGGGGAAGTGCGATGCGTGACGATGGGCCAACTGGCCGCCGAGTTCCGCTCGCAGTCGGTCGCGAAACACAACCCACGGCATCCCTCAGCGTCCGCTCCTGTTGCGCAGGTCAGCTCCCCCGCTGCAATCAGCCACGGTTGCGGACGCTCGGGGGTCTCCCCTTAATCGGACTCGAACGAGAACGGAAGCGCGGCCGCCGCTGGCGCGGAAAAAGCGAATTGGGCCTTGGAGTCTGTGCGGCGCCTCCGCTTTTGAACGGTTTCGCCGCACAGTCCCTGCAGCCCAATCAAGAGACATCCTCTACCGGTTTCCACTTGCGAGAAACCGGAGTATCAAGCATTCCTCACGGGGCGAGTTGGTGAAGCAGTTGCCCCAGTTGCGTCCGCGCGTTTTGCAGCGCGTTCGGGTCGTGGCTCCAGTTGGTCCAGCCGGACGCAATCGGAAGCAGGGTGCTATCCACGACGCTGAGTTGTCCCAGGTTCTTGAGGATCTGCGCGTATTCATAATCCTGAATACCGTCGCGGATGGCCTTCAAGCGGATGCCGGGTGCGGACTCGGTGGAGGCGATCGGCGCCGGCGGATAGAGGAAAATTCCGTCGCCCGGCCGTCCCAACCCTCCGCCGCAAGCGGTCGTGTCCACGTTGTTCCAGCTGCCGATTGCGTTGCCCGCGGTCCAGCCGTCAGCGCGATAATAAAGCAGCCCCGTCGCGCCCTGTGTGAAGTTCAGGAATCCCGCCTGGATGCGTTCGTTGATTGGCGGATAATCCACCATCCATTCGGGGGTGTTTCCGTAGCCGGCGTTACAGCTCGTGTAGCTCCAGAGGTCGCCGCCTGCGGTGAAGGGAAGTGTGGGCCACTTTTGCAGGGAATCGAGCAGCACCCAATGATCGACCGAACCGTAAAGATTCGGGTCCGTCGCGTTGAGGGTCAGCATGGTTTTGACGCTGCGGTTCGCTGCGTGCGCGTTCGCGGCCAGCGTCTTGATGGGGCTGTAATCCCCGGTGCAACCGTTCAGCTCGTCGGCCATGTAGAAATCGAGACCAAGTCCAGCAGGGAAATTAGCGGCCGCACTATTGATCTGGCTGGTCGTTGGAATACTGCTGTAGCTTCCATTGCACTGGATGCCGATGTAGTAGTAGCTGTCCAAGCCGGAGCGGTTCAGCCCCATGCTGGTTACATCAGAAGAGGAATTACCCGCCACGTCGTACCAGCTCATCACTTTATTGCGCATCAGCGCGCGCGCCAGAGTGGTCGTGGTATTTCCCGATGCCGGCGGCCACAGCGTCCACAGGGAAAGTTCCGAAGGCTGCTCCGGGAGTTCGAAGTTCCACACGGTCAGCGAAACAGGAATCGTCGCCATTCCTTGCGACGAAGAAAGCGTGACGCTGCCGGTGTAAGTTCCCGCCGGGCTGTTTGCTGCGCCGTGCGGAATCGAAATGTCGATCCAATAAGGCTGGTTCTGCCCCGCGCTGACGCTTGCGTTGCAAGCCTTCAGTGTCGCCGAGCTGCCGCACAGCGCCGCGCCGGTTTCCGGATCGTTAAACGGAATCAACGGCTCGGCATAAGTTCCTGAACCAAGCGGAGGATTGTTGCCGCCGCCGTAGCTCGCGGTACCCGTGACCGCCAGGTAGTACTCACGATAAAGCGTCACGTTCGAGGCAGGGATGGTGACGCCGTTCGGGCCAGTTAGAGCGGACGCGCTCACGTTGACGTTCGACAATCCACCTGCCGGACCCTGCACCACAACCTGCGTGTCCACGGTTTCTCCCCGCGCGCCAGAGAGCGCTATGGAAGAGAGCGCCCCCGGAGCGTCGGTCTTACCGACTCTGTTCAAGCTCGGCTCCGCCCAGGTGCTGAAATTCGACTGCACGCCGGTACCCGTCATGGAGATGGTCGCCGGCGAATTGGTGGCATTGCTGGCAACGGTAACGACGCCTGACGCCCCGCCTGTAGATGTCGGAGCAAAGGTCACGTTCAAAGCGGCGGTTTGGCCCGGAGCCAGGACCGTGCCGGAAGACACGTTGCTGGTGCTGAAGCCCGCGCCGGAACTGCTGACGCCCGAGATCGTAACGCTGGAATTACCGGAGTTTGTGATGGTCACACCAAGCGTGCTGGTCGCGCCCGTATCAATACTTCCGAAACTTAAACTCGTCGGACTCGCGTTGAGCGACAGAGTAGCCGCGGTTACCGTAAGCGTTGCGAGGTTGCTCGTCACGCTACCCGAAGCGTTGTTGACCACGACCGAAAATTGCGCGCCACTGTCGGCGGAAGTTGTGGCCGGTGTTGTGTAGCTCGCCGCCGTGGCGCCGCTGATCGCTGCGCCATTTTTCTTCCACTGATAGTTCAGCGGGGCCGTACCTGATGCGGTTACGGAGAAGGACGCGGTCTGGCCGACGGTAACGGTCTTACTCGCCGGTTGCGAGCTGATCATGGGCGCTGTCG
>Ga0210400_10001374_pt1 | contig 24232 bp, 19 predicted proteins | sample IncBWH26MmetaG_FD_155456 | JGI IMG/M metagenome (GOLD analysis project Ga0210400, IMG submission 155456) | Forest soil microbial communities from Barre Woods Harvard Forest LTER site, Petersham, Massachusetts, United States - Inc-BW-H-26-M | ecosystem: Environmental > Terrestrial > Soil >...
CACGCACCGTCGTATGACGGGACCCGTAATTGGCAACAACTATGGAGTACAAATTCGAATGTCGACACTTTTACTGCGGGTGCGACCTTCATGCTCTCTCCCACCAAGGTGAACGACTTCCGCGCAAACTGGAGTCGCAACGCGGCTTCTGAAATCATCTCCCTCACCAACTTCTACGGAGCTGTGGTCCCGCCAATTTCGGTTTCGTTTCCGCCCGGTACCCCCTATGTTGCTGGAACGAGTCGAGCGATCGTCACTTTTCCAGACGGCTTCGATCAGGGCGTCCAACAAGGCCCCCCGCAGGCCAATGTCCAGACGCAACTGAATTTTCTGGCACGTTCCCCTGGGCGGTGGGCACACACCAGCTCAAGTTTGGCGTCGATTACCGGCGCACAAGCCCTTCGGTTGGGAACTCGGATGTTTATGTTGCTTCTAGTTTTGCGTTCACATCGGTTGAGGCCGGGAGTGCGGACTTGGCGTTCATCATTGCTCGTGATCATCTGTCCACTGCGCTGAATAACTATTCGCGGTTTGCTCAGGATACGTGGAAGGCGACGCGCAAGCTCACGTTGATCTATGGGCTGCGTTGGGAAATCGATACGCCACTAGCCTCGACATCGTCAGGACAGCCGCTCTACACCCGCAGGGAATTTTCGACTCGAAACCGCTCGCGTTGGTGCCGGGACCTCTCTGGCATACGAAATTCAACAATTTCGGTCCCCGCCTGGGCGCCGCCTACCAGGTCACTCCCAAAACCGTGTTGAGAAGGACGCAGTGATCACCGCTCTGAACCGGCTGCTAAATGAGCAGAAAGTCCAACGGGCGCCGTTGAGCGGGTATCGGAAATTGAACCTGTGAGGTTTCCACGGGCGGCGACTCTAACAAACCTGATAAACTGTAGTTTGTCCCCACATCCTTACCGCCTCGCCCGTTAGTGACGGACTCTTGTGCAAATGGATGAAAGCTGATTGTGCAGGAGGCCATCATGGATCCGGGGTTCTCCATCTTCCAAAATCCTCTATCCCGAATGGCAGGCTGAGTACCAAGCCGCGCTATTAGAGCTTGATCCGAAGACGCTCTTCGAGCGGGTTACGGCAGCGGAAACCGCTATCTTCAATCGCCTTCAGGCCATTTCGCACAACTCAGACGGACACGCTGAACGGCAGGCCATCGAAGATGCTCTGGCTGCACTCCGCGTGCTCAAGAGGGACGGACTTGGATTTCCCGACTGGGAAAAGAAGTAAGAATCACGCGGCAGCGGGGAAGAGCAAAGCGTGAGCCTTGTCAATCAAAACAGACACATGCTCAGACTTGGAGACCATAGCGGATATCCCTGCGGATCGAGCCTCCTTCTCAGAGAACACATCGCTGTACTCACTGAAGACGATCACTGGCACCATGGGCATCAACGTTTTCAAAGCACGGGTGGCGTCTATGCCGTTCATCACAGGCATTGACAAGTCCATCACAATCAAGTCAGGGTGCAAGGCCCGAGCCTTTTCAATCGCGTCTTGTCCGTTTTCTGCCTCCCCGCATACGTCAAAACCCGCCTCCGACGTGAATACCCGGCAGAGCACCTGACGGATAAGCGCATTGTCATCAACCACTAGCACAGCCTTGCGCATAGGAGTGTACCCCAATGTCAACACGGACAGCGCGGCAATCACTGAGATGCGAAGAGCCACGATGGTGTTTTCCCTTACCCACCACAACGGATTCGGCGGTCCTGGGAGAGCGGTGCCCTATGGATATTCAAACTGACGCTCCACCGTTTCCAGCCGCAATTTGACAACCGGTGCGCCGAAGCCTAGCCTTTTAATTGAGCAAGCTACGTCTCCTTACTCTTTCAGGTCCTCTGAACTAAGTCAGCCCATCTGAAGTTTTTCCTCTTAGATTACCTCCAAGGAGGGACTACGTTATGACCCTATTGACCCGTTGGGAGCCTTTCCGTGACTTGGCTACCATACAAGACCGCATGAACCGCATGAACCGTCTTTTCCGTGAGGCCTATAGCCCCGAAGAGCCGGAAGAGGCGTTAACAACCACCAGCTTCGCACCGCCCGTGGACATCTACGAAGACGAGCACAACATTACTCTGAAGCTTGAGGTCCCCGGCATCGACGAAAAAGACATTGATGTCCGCGTCGAGAACACTACCCTCACCGTCCATGGCGAGCGCAAGATCGAGAAGGAAGAGAAAGAGGAGAACTTCCGTCGCGTCGAGCGGCACTACGGAAGCTTCACCCGGTCGTTCACGCTGCCCAGTTCCGTCGATTCCGCGCAAGTGAGCGCTGACTATGACAAAGGTGTATTGAAGATCAAACTCGCGAAGAAGGCGGAAGCCAAGCCCAAGCAGATCAAGGTGAATGTTAGCAACGAGAAGACCCTCGAAGCCAAGGTTCAGGGCAAGGCCGCGTAAGACCAGTAGTCAGTGAGAGAAACGGGAGGCGGCTTATCTCGCCTCCCGTTTGTTTCTCGCCCCGAGCCCTACCCGGTAGACGCGGAACTCGCCAAGAAGGGTCGCTCCATGAACGCACCTAGCATTTTCGTCGGTCTGCTGATCGTGCTTTTTATAATCCTGCTGCTCCGCTGGATGCGCAGGCTGAAACCAGAGATTGCAGGGTTTCAATCACAGAGGATGTGCCCGTCTTGCGGATTGATCACGCCCCGATCAAAGACAAATTGCTTGAACTGTGGCAAGCCCTTTACAGCGGTGTACTCGACTTCCAAGAAATGAACCGCCGACTTATTCAGAGTTTTGCCCGAAAGGGTATGCGAAATGAAAACCATCAAGTTTGTTGTAAAACTGAACCGAGATTGTCGCGCCGCCGAGTATGTTCAGCGAGTTGATCCCACTCCCATCCACATGACCACCAATCCCAAGCTTGCATTACTCATGGGCAGGCTCACGGCCGAAGACGCTATCGAATCACTCGGAAACTCCCGGCGCAGCCCGGAGTTGTTGTCCGTGCCAGTTGCATAGCATTTGTGCAGAGGATGGTTACCCGCCTATCCGACTTCGGGCGCACCACTTACTCCCCCGTCTAGGTCGAATAGAAGAAGGTCTCACCGCACTGAAGCGCCATGATCGCACATGGTAACTTGCTGATTTCCGACTTTGAAATCGCGCCCCGCAACCCAGCGTTGCGAGCCAATTCCATGAGTTGAGGTGAAATTCAGAGTGACGCAGGATCGGGATGTCTGTGCCAGATTTAGCGATTTCTCGGCTCGCCTGTACGCCATCCATCTGCGGCATCGAGAAGTCCATCAATATGAGGTCGGGGAGAAGTTGGTGTGCCTTTTTTACGGCATCGGCACCATCCACGGCTTCGCCACAAACCTCCCAATCTGAATTCAGTCCCAGTAAAGCACGCAGCCCGCATCGAACGGGCTGACTGTCGTCTGCAATCAGAATTCGTGTCATTGCGGGGCTCCGTTAGTAAGGCTACACAAGAACCTGCGCGACCCGTGATGAGGTTGTGGCGAGAGCGCACGGTCGCTGGAGCGGGGAGCGGCGGAACTGGCTGCACTTAGGCCCTTACGGCGAAACAAAGTGAATCGCTAAAAGGTTGGCCGGAATTGCAAACTCGATCAACGATCTGACTTTCGCCCGGTTCACACAGCACCGCCTTGGTCTTCCAATCCCAACAGGCTAGCCTTAGTTCATTTGAAAAACTGCTCACTTTTGAACAGTCGTGGGATGGGTGCCACACCTACGGTTACCTCGTTGAACCGGAACCTGCGCGGCGCACTGGCGGTGGAGGCAGTGACCGCTAAAACCAGCGGTACAATCCAGAGTGGGAATCACAATCATCAGGAGAACCATTCAGGAGAACCATAATGACGCAGAAGATTATTGAGGTAGTCGGAACTTCCAAAGAGAGTTTCGCCAAGGCTGCGGAAAACGCAGTTGCCGAGGCTGCGAAGACTGTTCGGGGCATGAAGTGGGCGCGAGTAGCGGAATTAGAGATGGAACTGGACGGCAAGAAGATAGTCAAATACCGCACCACTACGAAAATTTACTTCGACGTTGAAAAGTAGCGGTGAAGGCCGCTGCTCGACAGCGGCGGCCGATTTGGTTGCCACTCAATTGCTCAATCTGATTCTTTGCGAATCTTCTTTCGGGCACGCTTTCGCGCTAAGGCTTGCTTCACCCGGCGCTTCGCGCCCGGCTTCAGGTAGAAAGAGTGGCGCTTCACTTCCTTGATGATATCCTCCGTCTGAACCTTGCGCTTGAAGCGACGGAGGGCGTTGTCTATTGACTCGCCTTCTTGCAATCGAACCTCTGCCAAATCATCACCCCCTGACGCTACTGCGCTGCGTTCAGCTTTTGGTAAATCAGCATCGCCACAAGAACCAGAAAGAATACCCCGGACCCCATGCCGAACACCCGCACCGGGAGGATAAGGTGGTTCACCTTGCTCAACAGTTCCGTCTGCTCCGCGTGCATGTGTGAACTCGCGTCATCCAGAAACAACTGTTCATCCTAGTGCATAGTGAGTGTGCTCTTGTAGATCAGGAGGACGATCAGACCAATTGCGAAAACGCCGAAGATGACCGCCACGACGGTAGTCATAAGCCCCCCTGCCCGATTCCAACTCAAGTTCAGGCGGCTTTCCCGACCGAATAAATATAACTTTGACCTTTACAGTGTGCGGCTGCTGCGGATTGATTACTGGTCAGTTTTGACCAAAGTTGGCCTTCCACCAGTGCCCTGAAAGAGTCGGGAGAAGGCCCGTCAGGGAATGCATACTTTGTCAAAGTGGTCGCTTCTGACCATATATCACTATAAATACCACGTAAGGTGAAGGTGCACGCAATCGTCAGGTCGCACCTTCGATGTGAATTTCTGTGAATTGTAGGAAGTGGAAAAATGGGTACTCAACGATGCCTTTACAATGGCTTTCAGCTCCAAATCGTTTGAATTCCCCATAGACCGCGTCCGCCGCAAACCCAAGCGGCTTCCTTCTAACTAACGGTTTTATCGAAAGCGCGCTGAGCATTGTCGTCACACGCACTCGTTCTCGCGTGCGTGCTTCCGATAAAACACTGGCGTCGTCAGCAGGCATTAACAAAACTGTCTCTTTTACGCCGATAAATCGCAGCGACGGAGGGGCCAGTCAGTTGACGATTAATGGAGTTCTGGTCGGCTTAAGCACCCGCGCGCACTACCGTAGTTGGGAACTATCGATATTGGACTTGACTTTTGGACGCCTCCCATCGGCACAGAACTTAAACTCAACAGGATTCCTACGACAATAGTGCTGTACCGGCATAGCAGAGCCGAAGTTTGTGAGGAAACCACCCGCGAGTGGGTCTTCACTGTGGACTAATGTCAGGGCCTAACACCGCGAAGATCAGACGAACTGCCGGGAAGATTTGGTGTGAGATAGACGCCATTCTGTACCGTGGCCGGAGCCACGAAATGTTCCTGCAGGTGTGGGATGCACTCAAGAAACAACGCATCGTGTCCGAGAGCGATGTGATTGAAGAGCGCCAGGTGCTGATGAATCTGGCCCATGTCTCCCACATGGGGAACCACCGGCAGTCCGAATTTGCGCGCGAGTAAGCTTACAGTGATGAACTCGGAAATCCCGGCAACGCGAGTGCAATCGACTTGCACGAAGTGGACCGCACCGGCTTCCATCATGTTCTTGAACATGACGCGGTTGGGGACATGCTCACCAAGGGCAATTCGAGTCGGCGCAATCGCGTCCGCGAGTTTCTTGTGGGCGCCGATATCGTCCGGATGGGTCGGTTCCTCCACGAAATAAGGTGACATCGACGCGAGTTCACGGCAAATTCTCACAGCAGTGGGAAGCGTCCATTGCTGGTTCGCATCCAACATAATCATTGCGTCCGGGCCTGCCAGTTCACGCAACATAAAGGCGCGCCGCAAATCACGAGAGCCCTCTTCGGAGCCGACTTTGAGTTTGAATGCGCGAAAGCCACTCTGTAGAGCTTGTTGTGCCAAAGATTTTACTTTGTCATCTTCATACTGGAACCAGCCAACTGATGTATCGTAGCCAGGATAACCTTCCTGCAGAATGCGCTCTCGCCCAGAACGTCCGGACAGCTGGTTCTCGAGAAGACATCGAGCGTCTGCAGAGGTAAGAACATCTTCGAGATAGCTGAGGTCGAGAAGGTTCACCAGTTGCTGAGGGTTAAGATCCAGCAGAAGGCGCCATAACGGAACGCCACGCAACTTTGCCCACAGGTCAAAGCAAGCATTGGTGACGGAAGCGAGGGCCAGATGCACCACACCCTTGTGCGGTCCGAGCCAGCGCAGTTGAGGGTCGTTTGCTAATTGCCTTGAAATCTCGCCGAAGTTGGACATCAGTTCTTCGACGTCGCGTCCTATGACTTCCCTGGCCAACATTTCAATCGCTCGGCACACCAGTTGATTCCCGTTGCCAAGCGTTAGCACAATCCCTGTGCCAAATTTCTTAGCTTCAGTGATGAGCAGTGTCGTCGCGAACGCGTAATCCGAGCCGGAGTGTACGGCGTCACTGCCGGCGCCCTCGGGAAGCGGGAAGCGTACATCCCTCGTTTCAAGCGCGATGATTCGGTCGTCCATATCAGTACCTGATTGCAGAATCAAATTCTCTTTCCGACAAAATGAGATTTCGACTATATTGAAGCGCTTGGGTTGCGCGCAACCTCGATCGCCTCGAAGAGATCCCTGTGGGCACGCTCGGGCGAGTCGATCATCAAGGGGAATCGCAATGAAACGCTACGGGTCGGTAATCGGAGTGAAGCCGGAGGCAATCGACGAATACAAGAAGTTTCATTCGGCGGTTTGGCCGGAAGTTTTGCACATGATCAGAAATTGCAATATTCACAATTATTCCATCTTCCTCAAAGATGATTTGCTGTTCGGTTATTGGGAATACCATGGTACGGATTTTCAGGCAGACATGGCGAAGATGGCGGCTGATCCAAAGACGCAAGAGTGGTGGAAAATGATGGAACCGATGCAACGTCCATTTGAGTCCCGCGCCTCCGGCGAATGGTGGGCCAGCATGGAGGAAGTGTTTCATCTCGATTGAGGAAGCATAGTGAGGCACCCTGCATTTGCAGTCCAGGCAGAGCAGCGGCAAATTGTGTCTGATATCGGCGTGAACACTTGCCTTACGTCCCCCTGATTGCGCGCCGCAATTGGCGCATCATTTCAAGAGAACTCTTGCTCAATCGTGCCGTCCTGGCAGATTCCGATGTTGATCGTCGTGACGGCTTGGTGTTCCACGTTGGCCTTCACGTGTCCGATCAACTCCTCCGTGCTGAATTGAGGCGGTGGAATCGGACCGGTTTCGCTGTGTACCCTGATGGCAGCATGGATACCATCCCGTGGGCCTGAAATCCTGCGCCAGCCCCCCTCTGAATGTAACGAGACTCAAAAGGATTTTGAAGAGCGTAGAGCTCGCCTGCCCAGTAGTCCTGCCAGGGAGTTAAGACTGGAAAGATCCAGAAGTTAAAGGCTGTAATCCGGCATGGGTTTCCTACTTTGCAATAACGGTATACTGCCTCAATCGGAACATCGGGGTAGGCAGCCAGCAATTGATACCAGGAATCGAACCAATAGCCGGCTAGTTTCTCGCCATACCGAGATCCGATTTCGCTCAGAACATTCTTGTGAATCTCTGTGAATTGCTCCCCGCTGAAGGTCAGCTGGTAGAGCCCGGTTTCCCCGGTCGTTCCAAAGTTTGTCAATACAGGAGAGTTGATATAAAGAATCAATCTGATTCCGCGTTTCTCCAAAGCACCCTCGATATCGCCGATTAGATCGCGTCTCGTTGTCCATCCCGGATGGATCGCTTCCCACGACTGGATGGGAGCGGGGCAGTGCGGATGGGCATGGTTCAGAGTGAAGATGACGTAAGCCGCTCCTATTTCTCCCATAAGCCTGGTAAAGGCATCAACGTCAAAGGCGCTGACAGCCTCTGGATACGGCTTCTTCATTCCATCTCGCGGCTGCGTGAGATCTGTCCAATGAAACATGGCCCCATACCCCGCGTTGACAAACCAGTCCGTGCTCGCTCGATGCGCGCGGGCACTCTCTTCAGCGGCCGTCATTTCAGCGTTGGCCGAAGCAGGGAGAACTTCAAGGCACCGCAAGCGGACCACTTCGTCCGTATCAGCTCCGGATACTTGAAGTGTGATTGGGTTTATTCCGCGGGTCAGGTGCAATCTCCCATCGAGCCGCATCTTTTCGAAATTAACAGACCAGCCGTCCTCACTTGGGCGATACACACCCTCGGTAAACTTTAGATCTGATTAACGAAACTGGGGCCCGAGATAACTTCAAGGTGGCAGGAGGGCCCGGGAACAGCACACGAAATGAACAGGTCACATTCACCTGCTTCTGGAGTCGTAATGTTCCATTAAATGCTGGTTGAACCCTTACAATTCACGGAGATCTTCAGATTGTCCAGTTTTGCGTTGCCCCCGATCTCTGCCGCTGTTGTTCCGTACAAACAGATATATGGCGTGAGTTCACGGATGAGAGGTTCTGTGGCCGGGGGAACTGCAGCTCGAATGCTCGAATGGATAGTGGGGAAACCAAAGCCTCCTGAAAGGACGCCGGCAGCTCCACTCATCATCACCTTTAAAGAGTTTTTTCTGCTGAGGGAGTGAGGTGAAAGGACGTCTTAAAATGTTACTCCCCTGACGCAGATCGCGCGTATTGCCCAGGTACTAGTCACGATCACCCGATTTGGCGCAAGTGAACTTCTGGTCATTATTGAAGCGGATCAGATTCCGGGGAGTGATTACGATCAACCACCACCGTAGAAATACTGTACGCGCCATCGGGCGTACAACAGATCATCGTTCCGCCTCATTGAATTGAAGACGAGCTGGCTGTTGTTGAGTAACCCAGCTAGAAGTAAAGTTTTAGCGACAGTTGCAGTTGGCGCTCCGTGCTGCGAGTGCTGGTTATTGTTCCGAGCTGTGCGTGATTGTTCAGATCGTTGATCGGAATTCCCCAAGTTGGCGTATTTGTAACATTGAATGCCTCGGCACGGAACTGAAGGCTTCTTCTCTCTCCGATGGGAAAATCCCGAAACAGTGACAGATCCAGATTCTTAAACCAGTCCGCTCGAAGCGAATTCCTGCCAGAATCGCCAAACGTAAAAGGCGCTGGCGGGGCAAAAGCGGCGGTGTTAAACCATTCCTGAGTGCTCGGACTTGACAAGTGAGGATCCCCAACCAGATTCGCCCGAACGTTGCCATTCCCGGCGATAGCGGGGGCGAAATTCCCAATGTTGGGGATGTCAGACGAGATGTACACATAGTATGGCACGCCTGAAGTGAGAGTCAGGATGCCATTGAGCTGCCAGTTTCCGACAAGATAGTTAACGAAACCGTTGGAAGTTGCGAAGCGCTTGCCCTTACCGAACGGCAGGGGGGCGACCGCGCTGGCACTGAGAACATGCTTCAAATCAAAGCCGGATACGCTGCGGTCACCCCTGATGTTGTAAGGGTTCTGAATTGAGCAGCTTTCGATACCGAAGAACCCAGAGCAACCGACGTCAATAGACTTTGACCAAGTGTAAGCAACCAGATAAGTAAGCCCGTTCGAAGCACGGTGGTTGGTAGAGAATTGGAAAGCGTTGTAGGAGCTATTACCGATGCTTCTATCATAAAAAGTCGGGCTGATATAAGGATATGGCTGTCGAGCTGCAACCTCGGCGGGCGTCCCTGGTCCCGGAGTTAATGCGACATTGTACAAGCCACCAACTGTAAGGCGATGGCTTTGGGAACCCACATAGTTCGCAGTCATGACAGTGTTCGAGCTCAACTGCCGTTGGACTCCAAAATTCCACTGCTCCGAATATGGATTCTTGGCCTTCGGATCCCGGTACCACTCAACTTGGCCGAATGGCGTTGGAGCGGGTAGACCCGCCGAACCTAAGCCTGCAAGCGGATCTTGCCAATTTACTGTGGCGACTTCATTCGACGTATTTAGTGCGGGAGTGAGTATTTGCGCTACTGATGGCCAGTCGCCACCAATGCCCTGCACGGTTTGCATGACGCCCGCCCAGAGGTCATTGAACATGCCGAACGAGGCACGCAGCACCGTTTTGTCATTAAGACTATAAGCAATCCCGACTCGGGGTTGGATGTTGTCATAAGTGTTGGAATACAAGCGATTATTTCGGGAAACAACCACGTGAGGCTGCGGCAGACCCCCAGGCACGCAGGGAGCCTGGCCGGCACTCGCGCAGTCCGGTGAATTTGTTTGAATGACATAGGTCCCATCGTTGAAATCGATATTCCCGACCTGGCTGGTTGGATCGCTGGGGCCTGACCCATACCCCGGCCAAAGCATTAGGTCATACCGAAGCCCGATATTCAGAATTAGCTTGTTTGTCACCTTCCATTTATCCATGAAATAGAAGCCGTAACTGCGCTGCCCGGTCACGGGTGCCACAGTATCTCGACGCGAGGCGCTGGCGGTTGTTCCGATAAGAAACGCTGCCAGGGCATCGCCCGTACCGGCCGGCGCTTCCGGATTCGCTGTTTGTTCAGCACCAAAAACTTCGGCCGGACCGCCGCCATGTACAAAAAATGAGTTTCTCTCAAAATCGAAACCAGTGGTAAACGAGTGTTTGCGGAGAACTTTCGTCAAATTGGCTCTCCACTGATAAATGTCCGTGAGCTTGGTTCCGCCTTTGTTTGTGGCACCACTAGTCGCGTACGCCGGAATGCTCAGCCCTGGGATTGAGCAAGAAGAGCCTGCACCCGTGAAACCACAGGCGAAACCAGGTGCCAGGCCGGCGGCATTGACCACCGTTGTCGGGTTTAGATTGTTATAGGCGTTGCCAACGTTATTGGTGAGCTCCACATGTCCGAATTGCGCATCCAGGATTGTTGATGGGGTGAACTGGTGGTAGTAGGACAACACGTATTGCTTTCCGAACGTTTCGCCTGTAGCGGTCTCGCCAACAATCCCACCGGTTCCGATCCTCGACTGGTCCGAACTCGTGTACCGAAAAAAGACAGAGTTAGAGGGGTTGAAGTTTTCGTCCACTCTGAAACTGTATTGGTTCTGAGGAGTTAGATTGGAACGAAGGTCATAGCCATTGAAGCCATTTACGACTGGCTGCGGAGCGGGAAACACCGCCTGGGCAAGGCCCACGGCACCTGGATTCAATACGCTCGAAATGTCGTTGTTCGAAAAAGGGTCGCGGATGAATGACCCAGGATGGGCAGGGTCGGGTCGCGTCGTGAATGGGTTGTAAAGCTGGACCGGGTTAGGACCTTGCAGCAGTGCGCTGAAGTCGCCTGAAAGCTCGGCCGCGGTAGGCACATTGTAAAACGCACCGGTTGAAGGCTGCGCGCGGCGAAACCCTTCATAACTTCCAAAAAAGAAGGTCTTATTACGGCCGTTGTAAAACGGGAGAATCACCGGACCGCCGAAATTTGCACCGAACTGGTTCTGTTCTAATTTCGACGCAACGCCTCTAAGCGGGTCCTTAGCATCAAGGACAGTGTTGCGGAAGAACTCCCACGCAGTCCCGTGAAACTGGTTTGTGCCAGATTTGCTAACCACATTGACGATCCCGCCCAATACGCCGCCGAACTGCGCCTCGTCACTGTGGGATTGGACCTTGAACTCTTGAATATCGTCGAGGATGGGCGCTACCGCGTAGGTCGTAAAGACCTGGTCGGTATCGTCGATCCCATCTAGCAGGAAGTAGTTGCTGCGATTTGATTGCCCGCTGACTGCGGGAAAGACAAATGAGCCGAGCGGGGCAGCCTGCGCACCACCCGAGTTTTGCGCCACGCTGACCGGACTCACACCCGGCGTGAGGGACAGAAGTTGCGTGAAGTTTCGCCCGTTGAGCGGCAGGTCCATAACTTGCTTGGACTCTATCACCGAGCCTAGCGTCGCATTCCCGGTTTCGAGGTTGACCGCGGCCGCCTCGACCGTAACGGACTGCTGGGTCGATCCTACTCTCAGTGTAAAGTCCTGAGTGCTTGCCTGATTGACGAGAACATGCAGGCCCTGTGTCGCGGTAGCAAATCCATCTTTTGCTACCTTCAGAACGTATTCACCAGGTGGCACGCTCACGAAGACATACAGCCCGGAATCGTTGGTGAGACTCTCTCTGAGCGTACCATTATTAGTATTCTGAAGAGTTACTGTTGCCTGCGGTAATACCGCACCGCTCGAATCCCGAACAACTCCGTTCAGACTGGCTGTCGCCTGCGCAGAAGCACAATTCGGAAGTACAAGAACCAATACCAGCGCAACATATAGCGCGGCTGTACCGCGACGGAATCCGTATCCCCGCCAGCCGGATGAATCTTTGCCTTCTCGAATCGGCGAAAAAAACTTAACGGCCCGGTCATGCATAATGCCTCCCTCGGCATTGGTTTGCCATCCTCAACGACTTCCCTAGCAGCCTGGATACGTGACGGAGAAAGGGTCGCTCGCGGCCGTATTTTATATCTAAAACTATTAGTTTACCTGTCAAACGCGTAACCTTATAAACTTCATCAGCGATGGTTGTCAAGAAATTTTATTGACAGATAGACTATTTCAGTAATAGAAAGCGTGCGAAGGGGCGCGTGACCTGGCCTGCTAAGGCGGATCGAGGATGGCGCCGTTAGACAATCTGAGATGTGAGGCAAGGAACGATGTTAAAAAAACTGCCAAATCGCAAGTCAGGGCCGGCCTTTAAGGAGCGACGTTCTTTCATTGCCCGCATGGCAACCTTGGGGGCGGGCTTGGCGGGTTCTGTCATCTTGCGGTCACCCGCGGTATCAAAGCCCATGCCGGACCCGCCGTCGAAAACAAAATCCGCAGTGGCCGGTGGCGGCCGCAGCCTTGTTATTGCTTCTGACGCCGCGACTGTTGCAGAAACAACCGCTGGAAAGATCCGGGGCTTCAAGCGGAACGGCGTGTACATTTTCAAAGGCATACCCTATGGCGCCTCTACCGCGGGTGCCAGACGCTTCATGCCGCCAGTTAAGCCTGAGCCGTGGACGGGAATTCGCAACACGCTGCAGTATGGCCGCATTTGTCCATACCAGGACTCCGCGCACTTTGATACTAACGGGAAAAACCTAGCGAACTCCGATGAAGATGCGTTTGTGCTGCATCGCGGCGCGGCCGCCACGGTTCCCGGCGAGGACTGCCTGCGTGTAAATGTATGGACGCCGGAGATCAATGCCTCCCATAAGCGCCCAGTCATGGTTTACATGCACGGCGGAGGATTTTCCGCCGGCAGCGGTCATGATCTTCTTTCCTACGACGGCGAAAGTCTTGCCCGCAATCACGGCGCAGTGGTCGTGAATCACAATCATCGCCTCAACGTGTATGGCTATCTAAATCTTGGACACTTGGGAGGAGAAGAATATTCGAGCTCCGCCAACGTTGGCATGCTTGACCTGGTGGCTGTCTTAGAATGGGTTCGCGATAACATCACAACTTTCGGTGGCGACCCAGGCAGCGTAACCATTTTTGGTCAGTCGGGCGGTGGTGGGAAGGTCCTGGTCCTTATGGCGATGCCGGCAGCCAAAGGCCTATTTCACCGCGCGATTGTGCAGAGCGGACCTTTTCTTAGGTCTCTCTCTCCTGACTACTCCGGACGGTTGGCTGAAAAGGTGCTCGCGGAACTGGGTTTATCCAAATCGCAGTTGAGCGAACTTCAGGCAATTCCGGTTGATCGGCTTTCGGGCGCTGCGGTGGAAGCCATGAAGAAAATGCCTCGGCCCAAATCTTCTCTTCGGAGAACCTACGGCGAATACGATTGGGGGCCGACAGTAGACGGCCTCATAGTTCCTCGCCATCCATTCGATCCAGGAGCTCCAGAAATATCTGCGGAGGTTCCATTGTTAACCGGCACTAATCTTCACGAGGGTGTAAGTGGGCTTGACCGTCCCGATGTCAGTGCGATGGGAGCGGAAGAACTTAACCGATTGGTTAAGGAAGAATTTGGCGATGGCAGTCAGCCGATCATCGAAGCCTACCGGCGCGATTACCCTAAAGCAACTCCATTTGACCTGTATGCCATCATCGCCGCCGCTCCCTTTCGCAGTGCTGCGTTCGAGCAGGCTATGAGGAAGGCTGCTTTGGGTAGGGCGCCTGCGTATTCTTATGTTTATTGTTGGCGCACGCCGGTACTGGATGGCCGCCCTGGCCCGTTTCACGCCGCAGAAATCGCGTTCACTTTCGACAATGCTGAAATTTGCGATCATTACAGTGGGGGCACCACAGAGGCTTTGGTCCTATCGAAGCAAATCAGTACCGCCTGGGCGAATTTTGCCCGAACAGGAAATCCTAATCACAACGGCCTGCCACATTGGCCCACATACACTTCGGAGCAGCGGGCGACGATGTACTTTGACACGCCCTGCGCGGTGCGCAACGACCCCGAAGGAGAAGGATTGAGGCTGAACGCACAGTCTTGAGTGAAACATCGCGACAACGCGTGTGACAGGCTTTCTGACGTCTCGAGTGGAACAACGAACGGTTGTGAAAACCCAGTTATGACTAAGAAATCGCGTAAGCAGGCCAGTCGGCAATATCCAACACCCGCCCTTGAAAAGGGGCTGGACATCCTGGAACTATTTGCCAGCGAACCGGCAGGGCTCAGTAAGAGTGACGTTGCCCGTCGCCTCGATCGCACTGTTTCCGAGATTTTTCGAATGCTTTTGTGTCTCGAAGAGCGCGGCTACATCTCACAGTCGCGCGAAGGCGAGCGCTACCGGTTAACACTACAGTTGTTTAAGCTAGTTCAGGAGCATCCTCCCACCAAACGCATGATCGCCGAGGCTCTGCCAATCATGCAGCAGGTCGCGCACGAAATAGGCCAATCTTGCCATTTGGGAGTGCTTGAAGGTGGACACGTTGTGATTGTTGCGCAGGTTGACTCGCATGCCAGCTCAGGTTTCTACGTTAGAACCGGAGCGGTTATCGATCTGATGCATGCGGCTACTGGACATGTCATACTTGCGCATCAGACGTCTGACGTTTGTTCTCGGGCCATCGAGATTTGGTGTAAACAACACAGGGAGCGTCCTCCGCGTGATCTGGCGGGCCACCTGGCCAGCATCCGGTCGCGAGGATACGAAGAAAGAGCGAGTTATGAAGTGGATGGTGTGATTAATATTTCGTTTCCCGTCCTCGATGATCGAGAATGTGCCATCGCTGCATTGACCGTTCCCTTTCTCCAAAGAATTGGCGATCCCACCACTCCCGCAACTGTGCGCGAAGTCTTACAGAAGGCCAGTATATTGCTCTCGGAGGCGATGGGCGGGGTCACCGCTGGAGCAGCGTCTTGATCCACTGACGCGGTCTGATTTTGACAGCCGTGATAACGGACCGTTCCGGGACACGCAATAAGCCCTGCTGTTTATTGACAAATGGAACGTTTCAGAAATAGAAACCACCATGCACTGCTTCGGTGATGCGTCTCAATCCCGAGCACCGGGTGGCGTAGCGCGATGGAGAAACTGAACTTGAGCGATCCTAAGATTACCGATATACGCGTTATCGATCTTCGCTTCCCCACTTCGCTGCAGCAGATCGGATCGGACGCAGTCAATAAAGATCCCGATTATTCCGCAGCGTATTGCATCCTCGAAACCGACGCCGGCGTGGAGGGACATGGTCTGACCTTTACTCTCGGCAGGGGAACTGAACTCTGCGTTTCTGCAATTCGGTATCTGGGCCGATTGGTTCGCGGGCGTCGCCTCTCCTCGCTTACTCACGACATGGCGGCTTTCTCGAGGGAGCTAACACGAGATAGCCAGTTCCGATGGCTTGGGCCCGAAAAAGGTGTGGTCCATCTTGCGACGGCCGCCCTTCTGAATGCGGTGTGGGATCTTTACGCGCGCATCGAGAAAAAACCACTTTGGAAACTGCTTGCCGATTTTGAACCCGAACAAATTATTCGTTCGATTGACTTCAGCTATATCACAGACGCGATCACTCCGGACGAAGCGCTCGCGCTCCTGAAAAAGCGGGTCTCTTGCAAAGATACGCGCCTCGCGGCTCTGGAGCGACATGGCTACCCGGCCTACACCACTTCTGTGGGCTGGTATGGTTTTAGTGACGACAAGGTTCGGCGGCTGTGCCGCGAAGGCCTTCATCAAGGATGGACTCATTTTAAATTGAAGGTTGGAGGAGATCCCGCCGACGATTTGCGCCGTGCACGCCTTGTTCGTGAAGAAATCGGTCCCACCAACAAGCTGATGATGGATGCCAATCAAAAATGGGAAGTGGAGGAAGCCATTCAGCGCACGAATGAACTTGCTGAGGTTGACCCCTGGTGGATGGAAGAGCCCACCAGTCCGGACGACATTCTAGGACACGCTCGCATCCGCCGGGAAGTGCCCGTCCGTATCGCCACGGGCGAACACTGCCACAATCGCGTGATGTTCAAGCAGCTAATGCAGGCGGGAGCCATCGACGTGTGTCAAATTGATAGCTGCCGCCTGGCCGGGGTCAATGAAAATCTTGCCGTACTCCTTATGGCTGCCAAATTCGATATCCCGGTCTGCCCCCATGCTGGTGGCGTCGGTCTTTGCGAATGCGTCCAGCACTTGGCAATCTTCGACTATCTGTGCGTGTCGACGTCGTTGGACAACCGCGTCACTGAATTTGTGGACCACCTGCATGAACATTTCGTTGATCCTGTACGCATTATCAACGGGCATTACCTGCTTCCGCAGCAACCGGGATACAGCACTGAAATATGCCCGGAGACCCTTGTAAGCCACAGCTATCCTGACGGCCCGGTGTGGAGAGAAATAGGTGACCAGGTCAGGGAATGAAAAGCTTCTCGCCGGCTATTTTCCCACGGCATCGCTAGCAATGCGATTCTTGATTTTCACGCGGAACAATTGCTATGTTCCCTCTTTGAAACGCGACCGAAGATTCTGGAATGGACCTAAAGAAACGAACTAAAGTCGCTCGCCGCTATCCGACGCCAGCTCTGGAAAAAGGCCTTGATGTGCTCGAACTTTTTGCGAGCGAGTCGGATGGGCTCACAAAAACTGATGTTGCTCGCAGGCTCGGTCGCACAGTTTCGGAGATTTTCCGGGTGCTGGTGTGTCTTGAGACCCGCGGGTATATTGCTCGATCTGGTGGCGACGAGCGCTATTCACTGACCCTGCATCTGTTTAAGCTGGCATACCAGCATCCCCCAACTGAGCGCCTGACTACCGAAGCCTTGCCGATCATGCGCCAGGTCACTCGTCTTATCAACCAATCGTGCCATTTGGGAGTGCTCGACGGAGACCGTGTCGTAATCATCGCCCAGGTTAATCCCCCACTCAGCAGCAGCGGTTTTTACGTGAAAGCTGGCGGCATTGGCGACCTCATGCGTTCGACAACGGGACAGGTAATCCTGGCGTATCAGATCCCTGAAGTCTCTTCTCGGGCTGTAAAGCTGTGGTGTAAGCACAATGGAACGCGTCCTCCGGGCGATTTGGGCCAACACTTGGCTAAGATTAAACAGCGCGGATTTGACGAGAGAAAAAGTTATGAGGTAGAGGGTGTAATCAATATTTCGTTTCCTGTTTTGGACGATCGCGGCTACGGCGTCGCTGCCCTTAGCGTTCCGTTCCTTCAAAGAATTGAGGATTCTACAACTTCCTCGACTGTGAAACGTGTACTCGGAAAGGCCAGTTGTGCGCTCTCGGAAGCGATCGGTGGTGTGGCCAATCCAAAAGAATCCTTGAGCTATGTCGGCTGATCCTATCGAGAAGCTTCATGATGAAGCGCCAGTGCAATGCGCTGCTTCGCCGGTCACGTCGTTTGGGAGAGTACGCTAATGTACAGGAAATTCTTATGCATGCTTGGGATCACCTGTACCGTCGTGGGAGTTTCAGAAAATCCCTCGCGCGGGCAAACGGCATCTGAAAACGCATCTTCACCTCGCCAAAGGTCAGCAGCACAGGCGTATCAGAATATTCAGGTATTGAAGGAAATTCCGGCTGACCAACTGGTCCCAGCCATGCAGTTCATTACCTACTCTCTGGGCGTGGAATGCAGTTATTGCCACGTAGAAGGGGCCCTCGAGAAAGATGACAAGAAACCCAAGCAGACCGCGCGGAAGATGATGCAGATGATGGCCGCGATTAACCGGGACAACTTTGATTCCAAGCAAGTGGTCAGCTGCAACTCCTGCCATCGTGGCGCACCGCGTCCGGTAGCCATACCCGTAATTGCTGAGGGCGGCGCCAAACCCGCCGTTGAGAGTGCCCTCGGAGAGGAGACCTCGACAACCAATGCTCCCCCAGCCGACCAGATCATCGCGAAGTACGTCGAGGCGATCGGAGGAGCAGCAACCCTACAAAAAATTATCACACGACTGGAAAAGGGAACGATTAACATTAGCGGCCGAAATCTGCCGATCGAGATTCTCAGCAAGATTGGCGGGAAACAGCTTACCGTCATTCACCTGCCCAATGGTGACTCCATTTCGGCGTACGACGGAACGTCTGGCTGGACTTCGGTGCCAAACCGCCAGGCGCGCGACATTCCTCCGCTTGAAGTGGCCTCTGCGAAAGCGGAAGTGGATCTACAACTGCCTCTGCATATGAAGCAATTGTTCAACGAAGTTAAGACCGCGGCGACGGAGAAGATCGGCGACCGCGAGAGCTACGTCGTCGCAGCCATGAATTCAGGTGAGATCGCAGCCAAGTTCTATTTCGACAAAGAATCAGGATATTTGCTGCGGATTTTACGTTACACCAACTCTCCACTGGGCCGGAATCCCACGCAGATCGATTATGCGGATTTCCGCGCGCTGGATGGCCTCAAGGTTCCTTTCCAGGAGACGATTATGCGCCCCAGTTCGCGTTTGACAGTTCAGATTGAGGATGCAAAGTTTAACGTGCCGGTCGATTCGATGAAATTCGCGCGGCCCCCAGAGGCGCCTACGCCCCTCCCGCCTTCTTTCTGACGGGCGTAACACAGGTACATGAAAACCTATTTCCTTGCGGAACTGTAAGACTGTTTGCGAACCACTCCCTTGCCTTCTTCAATGGTCACGATTTCACCCGCTGCTACTGACCTGAGATTCTCCACTTTGCCGTCGAGCCACCGGACTGATATGTCGGCTGTGGTAGCGCCGCCAAGGCCGAAGTGCAAGCGAAGATCATTTTGTGAGATGTAGGACCCGCCGCTGCGCACTTCGTCAATTTGTTTACGGCTGCCGGCAATGACCGTGATCCGTGCACCGATGGCATCTCGCCCCGAGGTGAGCGCACGAACAAGAAGCGAATTACCGCTACTGCGAAAGTTTTTTAGCAGCGATGGTGCTTCACCCATATTGACGATAACGACTTCTTCATCGCCGTCGTTGTCTAGATCGCCTATGGCCAGACCGCGTGACGAGTGAACGTCGGATATCCCCGGCCCGCCCTGCGAAGACAGATCAAAAAACTGCCCGTCGCCGCGGTTCCAGTAGAGAAGTCGCGGCTGCTTGTACTTTTCGGCGGTGTGGCCGGTGTCCACTTCGGGATAAACGTGCCCGTTGGCAACGATCAGGTCTTTCCAGCCGTCATTGTCGAAGTCGAGAAATGCCGTCCCCCATCCTAGATATTTTGTGTTCACCGCTAGACCCGAGCCGATGGTATCGTCCTCAAAATTACTTCCGCCCTCGTTCTTGTACATGGTGTGCGTGTCGTCGGCGAAGTTCGTCTTGAAAATGTCGAGGAAACCATCACCGTCGAAATCGGCAGCGGCAGCGCCCATACCAGCTTGTTCGCGTCCATCTTCGTTGTACGCAAGGCCAGCGCGGACTCCGATCTCTTCGAACCTCTTTCCGCCAACATTGTGGTAGTACAAACTCGCAGTCGAGTCACATGCCACAAAGATGTCCGGCCAACCGTCATTGTCGAAGTCTCCTGTTAAGGCAGTGAATCCGTAGTAGCTCTTGGGACCTGAAATATGAACCTGATCCGAAACATCAATGAAGTTCCCGTGCCCATCATTTTGATAGAACGAGAGCGTTTCGGGCGGCAGACCGCGCGGGCCGCACATGACCGGCTTGCCCTTCCACTGGCATTGGCTGGTCTGGCCAGGGTGAGGCGTATGGGCCAGGTCGAAATCCACATAGTGGACTACGACAAGATCCAGAAATCCGTCTCGGTTGAAATCGAGGAACGCGCAACCTGTACTCCAGCGCGGTTTTGGCGAAAGCAGGCCCCGCTCCCTGGTCTCATCCTTGAACGTGCCATTGCCGAGATTTCGATAGAGAACGTTCTGTCCCCACTGGGTGATGAACAAGTCCGGATATCCATGATTGTCTACGTCTCCAACACAGACTCCCTGTCCCCACCCGGTGGGCTTGATTCCCGCCTTGTCGCTGACGTCTTCGAATTTCAGTCCACCCAGATTGTGGTAAAGGAAATGCCTCGGTTGGACGCCGCCTGTCCCGAGTGTCCCTGAGTTGACCACAAAAATGTCGGGCAGGCCGTCGTTATCGAAATCGAAAATCGCGACGCCGTTGCCGGTCGTTTCCACAATGTACTGCTTTGAGGTCTCTGAACCGGAGACGTTCACCCCAGCAAGCCCTGCTTGGTTCGCGATATCCCGATATTCAACTGCCGGGGCTTTCATTCTTGCAGGAAGTGGCCGCGCCGGAACTGCCGTACCGCCGGTTGCTACACCCTGCGCGTGCGCAGGATGACTGCTGCCGAGGGCAAGGAGTAGGAGGCCGGAAAAAATAAGAATCTGACCGAAACTGAATTTGCGCAACTGCCAGGCTCTCACGCGCATTATTTCGCGATCATAACATTCGACCGAACGTCCCTCTGCCGCTTGTCTGCTACCATGAGCGCAAGCGAGAATTAGACAATCAGGTTACGGAAATGTGGCGGTGTGCCCAAATCGCGCTCTGCGCTTGGATTGTGCAGGTATGGAGTCTGAACGTGTTGGGGCAAGTGCCTGCTATCTGCAAAGGTCCAGCGGAGTTGGAGCAGGTACTTGCAACTCATCCTTCGGCGGGGGCCTATGACGCACTGGGCGCCTACTTTGGCCAGCGGCAGCAATTGTCGTGCGCGATCGCCGCTTTTGAAGCTGCGGTACACCAAGATCCGAATTCCTGGGAGGCGCGTTTCAATCTCTCTCTAGCGCTTCTTCAAAAGCACGACGCCGCGCGGGCCGCTCGTGAATTACGAGTAGCGGTACGGATTAAACCCGATGATCCGTTGGGACACATCGCACTCGGAGAGGCGTTAGGCGAGTTGGGGCAAAATGAAGCCGCAATCGAAGAATTCAAGTTTGCTTTGAAATCGGATCCGAAGTCCGTGCCCGCCCTGGACGGGTTGGCGAAAGCGCTGATTGCCCAGAAGCGATACTCGGCCGCGATTGCGTACTTGAAAGACATGCCTGCCGATCCTGTGCTCCAGGATGACCTCGCGGTGGCTTACTCGAGTAACGGTGATGTGGCGGAAGCTGTCAAGCTGCTGGCAGAGCTAGTACAACAAAACCCTTCATCAGCGGGCCGGCACGTCAGGTTAGGCCTTGCCTACACGCAGGAGTCTCAGTTCCGACAAGCAGTTGACGAGTTTCGCGAGGCGTTGCGCCTGGATCCAAGTAATGACGTCACCAGACTTTCGTATGTGAAAGCGTTGATTATCCTGGCGGAGTTCCAAACGGCATCGCCTGAAATCCAGAACTACCTCCGGCGCAAGCCGCACGACTTTGACGCGCTGTACTTGATGGGAGTGGTCGACCGTGGGCTTGGAGACTATACGGCTGCCGAACCTTTGCTTAAACATGCGGTAGTACTCAACCCCAATCATTACGACAGCCGGTACAACCTGGGCTTTGTTCTTGCCAAGCTGGGCAAGCCACAAGAAGCACTGGTACAGCTGGAAAAGGCGGTCCAGCTGAATTCGGCCTCGAGCGAAGCACGATTTCAGTTGGCAGCGGTGCTGCGAAGCCTGGGCCAGGAGCAGCGAGCCCGCCAAGAGCTGGAAGACTTTCAAGAAAAGAAGCAGCAGAGTGTCAAAGAGAACGTAGCGGGGACGAAGGTGAACCAGGCCAACGAATATTTTCAGGCAGGCGAGTATCAACGCGCAGTGGACGTTTATCGCGAAGCGCTGGCACAGGATCCTGGGAATGCGCGCACATACTACGATCTGGCCTTAGCCCTTGATCGTCTGGGAAAAAGTGCGGAGGAGCGCGAGACTCTACAAAAAGCCATTAGCCTTGACTCTACTATCGCTCGCGCGCATAACCAGCTCGGCCTTATCAGCCTTCAAGCTGGCCAGGCCGCCGAAGCTGAAAAAGAACTGAAAGCGGCGATTGCCCTGGACCCGGGTTATGCAGAGGCGCAAAACAACCTCGGTGTGCTATATGGGCAGCAGGGAAAAAACAAAGAAGCAGAAGAACTTTTCCGCCAGGCGACGGAAAATAGTCCGCAATACACGCAGGCATTCATCAATCTTGGTCTAATTCTCGCGGGTGAATCGCGTTTTCCCGAGGCGGAGCAACCGATTCGGAGCGCCCTTAAGATCAGTCCCAACAACTCCCAGGCGCTAACGGTGCTTGCGATGGTCCTCGCGCGCATGACGCGGACGGAAGAGGGCATTAGCTATTTCCAGAAGGTCATCGAACTGGAACCCAAGTCCTCCGGCGCACATTTGAATCTGGGAATTGCATACGCGGACGAGTTCAACCTGGAAGGCGCCCTGATGGAGTTTTCTTCAGCTGTGAATCTGGATCCCAATTCTGCGCCCGCGCACTACAACAAGGGGCGAGTTATGCTCGACTTGCGACGCGATCAGGACGCGAAGCCGGAACTTGAGACTGCGGTGCGGCTCGATCCTCACTATGCGGAACCGTGGTATCTGCTTGGACTGATCGAAAAATCAGCCGGGCATCCCACGGCGGCAGTTCAGGCACTTCGAAAATCGGCAGAACTCGATCCAAGAAATCCGGACACTCTCTTCGTGCTTGGCCAAGAGCTTCTGCACGCCGGAGATCGTGCCGGTGCAATCGCGCAGTGGCGGATGGTGATTGAGATCAATCCTAAGCACGGCGAAGCCCTTTACAACCTCTCGCGCCAACTGGCGCAATCTGATCCTGATGAGTCCACGCGCCTGCAATCGCGCTTTGAGGCCCTGCAGGCTCAAAACCAAATCATGGATCGGGCCCAGACTTTGGGGAACTTCGCGTTAGCGTCTGCCGCTGCGCACGATTGGCCAGAAGCTATTTCACAATTGAGAGAGGGGATCCAGGTCTGCGGCGACTGCACCGCGCTTGGCCAATTGCACAAAGACCTTGGGCTCATCTACCTCCATTCAGGCGACACAAAGAATGGACTGCAGGAACTGTTCGAAGCGAAAAAGCTCACGCCCGCGGACCCGGATATCGACAAGGCCATTCGCATCGCGCAGACTTCCCGGAGGTGAAATGTTGTAGAGTGTAGAGCCATGTTTCACCGGCTCCGGGTTGTCGGCTTTCTGTTTTGGTCGTTTAGTTGTTTGGCAGCGCAGGACATCGATTCAGTTCCGTCTGTGCAGAAGCGTAATTTGGCTTCAATCGCCGATGAGATAGTCGATCCTGCGGAGCGCTCCGCATTCCTGCAACTTTTCAAGCCAGCCACAGCGGCCGAGATGCGTGCGCGTGCCGAAGCGTTCAGCAATCGCTTTCCTCAGTCGGCGTTCCTGGCTCACGCCTATGAAGCGGCAGCCCGTGGTTGCTTCGACCTCAGTGAATACGAGCTAGGACTCAGTTACGCGCAAAAATCTTTAGCACTACTTCCCGAAAATCCATTGCTGCTGGTTCCTGTTGCGGATGTGGAAGCACGTCAAAATCTGAACTCCGCGGCTATTGCTCATGCGAGGGAGGCACTAGACGACCTCGATCGCTTCGCGGGGCCTTCCTCCGTTCGCAATGAAGATTGGCCCAACGTAAAGCAGCAGCTCAAGGCAACCGCGAATTTCGCGAAGGGTCGAGCTCTATTGCAAGCTGGGCTCACGCAGCCGGTAGGCGAAACGCGACAGGAGTTGCTGAAAAACTCTGAGGCAGCGCTGCTCGAAGCACTCCACTTTAACAATCAGGACCTGGAGATCGCCTATGCGCTGGGCCTGGCGCAACTCAGTTTCGGTAAAGCCACGGAGGCCAGCAACAGTTTCGCCGCAATCTATCGTGGGGGTAGTAAGCTCGCTCCCAAGGCGCTAGACAATCTTCGGACGATATATCGTCTGCTTTATCCCAGCGCAACCATTTCGTTCGAGAATTTCCTGCAACAGGCCG